>Ga0102934_1000989_pt1 | contig 19630 bp, 16 predicted proteins | sample SalPonR2_A_D1_MG_FD_78175 | JGI IMG/M metagenome (GOLD analysis project Ga0102934, IMG submission 78175) | Salt pond soil microbial communities from South San Francisco under conditions of wetland restoration - Salt Pond MetaG R2_A_D1_MG | ecosystem: Environmental > Aquatic > Marine > Intertidal... | reverse complement strand
TTTTCGCGTAGCGAATGAAGCCTTGCGAGCGCAGCCGTTGCCAGGGCAGGCGTAGCCGCATGGCGATTTTCGCGTAGCGAATGAAGCCTTGCGAGCGCAGCCGTTGCCCGTGTTCCACTCGCTTGAATTGGCGACCGCCAGTCCTGCCCTCGCGCGCCTTCCCCCGCGACGCTTGGGCGGCGGCTGAGCGTTACCTGATTAGCCGCGTGGCCCACTAGATCGGATTCAGCCGGCCACCCGTCATTTCCAGACGACGATCCATGCGGGCCGCCAGGGTCGGGTCGTGTGTGACCAGAACAATGGATGTTCTCAGCTCCGTGTTGAGCTCGAGCATGAGGTCATAGATCTGGGAGGCGTTCTTTTCATCGAGGTTGCCCGTCGGCTCGTCACCCAGGACACAGGCCGGGCGATTGATCAGGGCGCGCGCCACGGCCGCCCGCTGTCGCTCACCGCCGGACAGTTCTCCGGGCTTGTGGCCGAGACGCTCGCCAAGACCGACCCGACCGAGCAGATCGGCCGCAGCGCTGGCGGCCTTGTCCGCTGCGTCACCGCGAATCAGCAGCGGCATGGCCACGTTCTCCAGCGCGGTGAATTCGGGCAGAAGATGATGAAACTGGTAGACGAAACCCAGCGAGCGATTCCTGATCGCAGCCCGCCGGCGCTCATCGCGGACCGCCATGTCCTGCCCCTCGATCTCGACGGTGCCCGAGGTCGGTTGATCCAGACCACCGAGGATGTGCAGCAGGGTGCTCTTGCCGACACCGGAGGCACCGACGATGGCGACACGCTCGCCTGCAGCAACTTCGAAGTCGACGCCATTGAGCACATGCAGCTCGCTCTGACCCTGGACAAAAGTACGGGTGAGATCACGACAGCGAATCACGGCCTGATCACTCATAGCGAAGCGCCTCGACCGGTTCGGTCCTGGAGGCACGCCAGGACGGATAGAGCGTGGACAGCAGCGACAGCACCAGGGACACGCCGGCGAACTTGACGACGTCATCGAAGCGCAGCTCGGAGGGAAGATCGGAAATGTAATAGACCTCGGCTGACAGGAATTCGACGCTGAGAATCTGTTCGATCGAGGCAACGACCGTCTCGACGTTGAGCGCCAGGACCACCCCGCCCAGCACGCCGAGCAGCGTTCCGATGATCCCGATCAGCGACCCCTGCACCATGAATACACCCATGATGCGGCGAGGCCCCAGGCCCATGGTCTTGAGAATGGCGATATCGGCCTGCTTGTCGGTGACGACCATCACCAGAGTGGAAATGATATTGAACGCCGCCACAGCGATGATCAGCGAGAGGATGATGAACATCACCGTCTTTTCGGTCTGAACGGCACGAAAGAAGTTGGCATGCTGCTGGGTCCAGTCGCGCACCCGATAGAAGCCGGGCAGCTCCGAGCTGAGCTCCTGCGCGACCCAGCGGGCGCGAAGCATATCGTCAAGCTTCAGCCGGACCCCGCTGACGTTGTCATTCAGGCGGAACAAGCGCTGGGCATCGCTCAAGTGAATCACCGCCAGCGCGGTGTCGTATTCATGTACGCCAGCCTCGAAGATGCCGGCCACGGTAAAGCGACGCACCTGCGGAAGAACACCGGCCGGTGTTGCCCGAATCTCGGGCGCAAAGACGGTCACCGGATCACCAATTCCCACGCTCAGACGCGCCGCCAGGCCTGCGCCCAGAAGGACATTCCAGGCGCCCGGTTCGAGATCCTCCAGACTGCCCCGGACCAGCAGCTCGGAAACGTCCGACACCGAGGGTTCGGTGGCCGGGTCGATCCCGCGAACCAGGGCGCCGGCGGTGCGACGCGCCCGCAGCATGGTTTCCTGTTCGATGTAGGGTGCTGCCCCGATCACTTCAGGGTGCTGGCCGGCACGCTCGATCACTTCCGGCCAATCGGCAAACTCGCCGTCATAACCTTGAATGGTGGCATGCGAGATCATGCCAAGAATGCGTTCGCGCAGCTCGGTTTCGAAGCCGTTCATGACCGAAATCACGGTAATCAGCGTTGCCACCCCGAGGGCAATTCCCATCATAGAGATCAGTGAAATGAACGAGATGAAGTGGTTGCGTCGCTTGGCGCGCAGATAGCGCAGTCCGACAAACAGGGTCAGCGGTTGATACATGAACGCCGTATTTCCTTAGATGAACGATCGGGAGAGAGACAATGAATCAGGCACAGTCGTTCCGTAGACAGCGTCGATAGCGATCTCCATTCCGACCTCAATCAAGCCGGTAGCGGCTCAAGACTTCACCGAGCTCATCCGGCAGCGGAGAACTGTACACGCAATCCTCGGGCCAGGACAGCCTCAGGTAGTGCGCGTGCAGAAACAGACGGCTGGCAGGACGCCCGGCAGTCCTTGAATTGTAGAGCTCGTCACCGACCAGGGGCAGTCCCAGACTGGCCGCATGGGCGCGGATCTGGTGGGTCCGACCGGTCTCGATCTCGACCTCCACATAGCTGCAGTTGCCGACGCGCTCCAGCAAGCGGAATATCGATACCGCATCCTGGCCGTCATCGGCAGGGATGACCCGGTGCTGGCCACTGCCATCCCTGATCTTCTTCAACGCTGTGTCCACTCGCATCAGCGGTTCGGGCAGCACGCCGTCCAGCAGGGCAAAATAGCGCTTCTCGACCTCGCGTGCCATGAAACTGCGCTGCAGCGCGCGCAGCGCGCGATGGTTGCAGGCGAGCAGGAGCAAGCCACTGGTCGGACGGTCAAGACGATGCACCGGACGCCAGTCGGGATGTTTGTGCCTGATGGCATCCATCAGGCCATAATCGAGTCCCGTTCCACCATGTACCGCCAGACCGGCCGGCTTGTCGATGACCGCGAATTGATCATTCTGCTCGATCAGACAGCGCTCGACCTGGTCGACCAGGCCGGCAGGCAGGCGCGGTTCTTGCCTGGACTCCAGCCTGACCGGTGGAACACGGACCACATCGCCCGCCCGGAGCTTTTTCATCGGCTTGGCACGCGAACCGTTGACCCGCACCTGGCCGGTTCGAACGATCCGGTAGACAAGGCTCCTCGGCACACCGCCAAGCAGTCCGATCAGGAAATTGTCGAGGCGCTGACCGGCGCGATCCTGGCGCACGGTTTCATGTCGGACGCCTTCGGTTCGGGCTTCTGTCATTCGAAACGCGGGTCTCGCTGGCGATGAACTGGATAAAGATGCTATTATCAGCCGGTTAGGAAATGGGCAATCAGAAATCGTGTCCATTCCCCGAATCATCGATTTGCCTTCGATCCGAGCCACAGGTTTCGGACAATCGATACAGCGGGATAAGCGTTCCATTGTGCCATAGATGGATCGCCCATCCGCAGGCACCCGGCGAAGGGTAGAAGGCGCTGAATCGACACGGTTCAGCGACACATTCGCCAGGTGATGGTGGTGTCGGGTCATTGGCATCACCAGAACAAAACAACCCGGCCGGTTTGCTCTGACAGGGCGGACCGCCGACCACAGGCCTCCTTTTGGAAGCCCGAGGTCAAAGCAGTACAGACCAGGGCCACCGGGCCAGCAATGTCCCGAGCGGCACAATGAGAGCCCGCGCCCCCGATTTCGGAGAGCGGGTGTACAGAAACGATTGACGCGCTCCAGTTCTGCCCGAGAGGGTGGATCGGGGCGGATGACAGACCGAGTCCCTTGGGGGGATCGCACCGATAACGGGCGAACAACCTTGAGACGTGCATCGTCCCATGCAAGAGCAACGCAACGGCGATGCACCCGATGACGCGCGGTGGCAACACCTGCCCTGCCCGTACCATGTAGTTGAAGACACGACATCGGCGTGACGCGTCAGGGCACTCCTGCAAGATGCCCGGGCCTCGAGCTGTTTTCCGTTCCGAACTCTGCATTGCCGGAGTCTGGATGCCGGAGGACACACAATGAAACGCATGTTGATCAACGCGACCCAGCCTGAAGAGGTTCGCGTCGCTATCGCGGAAGGCCAGACCCTTCTGGATCTGGACATCGAAGTTCCTGCCCAGGAACAGAAGAAATCGAACATCTACAAGGCTCGTATCACGCGGGTCGAGCCCAGCCTTGATGCCTGCTTCGTCGAATTCGGCTCGGAACGCCATGGCTTCCTGTCGATGAAGGAAATCTCCAGCGAGTACTTCAACGACGAAGCCCAGAAGCAGTTCGCTGCCGGGCAGCGCGTCGACATCAAGGATGCCGTGAAGGCCGGACAGGAGATCATCGTCCAGGTCGAGAAGGAAGAGCGCGGCACCAAGGGTGCGGCTCTGACCACCTTCATCAGCCTGGCCGGACGGTATCTCGTCCTGATGCCCAACAATCCCCGAGCCGGCGGCGTTTCGCGCCAGATCTCCCGCGATGACCGCAAAGAACTGCTTGACACTCTCAAGCAGATCACCATCCCGGATGGCATGGGACTGATCGTTCGCACCGCAGGCGTCGGTCGCGAACAGGAAGAACTGCAGTGGGATCTTGACTATCTCCTGCATCTCTGGGAGGCCATCAAGACGGCGACCGTTTCCCGCCCTTCGCCGTTTCTGATCTATCAGGAAAGCAAGCTCATCATTCGAGCACTGCGCGACTATCTGCGCGAAGACATCGGTGAAATCCTGATCGACGACGATCAGGTCTTCGAGGACGCCCGCGAGTTCATGCAGCAGGTCATGCCGCACAATCTGCGCAAGCTCAAGGCCTACAGCGATCCGATACCGCTGTTTTCGCGCTATCAGATCGAAAGTCAGATCGAGTCGGCATTTTCGCGCGAAGTCCGCCTGCCCTCCGGAGGCGCTCTGGTCATCGACCACACCGAAGCGTTGCTGTCAATCGACATCAACTCGGCTCGGGCCACCAAAGGCGCCGATATCGAGGAAACCGCCCTGCAGACCAACCTCGAGGCCGCCGACGAAGTCGCTCGCCAGCTTCGAATTCGTGACCTCGGCGGCCTGATCGTCATCGACTTCATCGACATGATGAGCAAGGACGCCCAGCGCCAGGTCGAGAATCGGCTTCGCGAAGCCCTGCGTATCGACAAGGCTCGGGTCCAGATCGGCCGTATTTCCCGCTTCGGTCTGCTCGAAATGTCGCGTCAGCGGCTGCGTCCCTCACTGGGGGAATCGAGCTATATCACCTGCCCTCGCTGTGATGGCATGGGATCGATCCGCTCGATAGAATCCCTCGCGCTCTCGGTCCTGCGCCTGGCCGAGGAAGAGGCTATGAAGGAGAACACTGCCCGTGTGGTCATTCATGTGCCGGTCTCTTCGGCGAACTTCCTGCTCAACGAGAAACGCGCGGTGATGACCAAGATCGAGCAACGCAACAAGGTGCCGATCACCGTTGTCGCGAACAAGGATCTGGACACTCCCCGTTTCGAGGTCCAGCGGCTGCGCACGGCCGAGGATACCGACGCACCAAGCTACGCACTTCCAATGTCGGAAGAACCGGAAAGCGGAAACAATTTCAGTCGTCAGGATGCGGTGCAGCCTGCTCCTGTCCCCGCGCAGCAGGCTGCCGTGTCCGGCGTCAGACCCGCCAGCCCGGCGCCAGCACGCAAGCAGACCGGCTTCTGGACCTGGCTGAAGACCTTCTTCGCCGGGCTGTTCGGAGGCGCTGACGACGGGAAATCGAACGTCAGAAAGAAGCCGGCCAGACAGAATGACCGGGGCCGGCAGGCGGGCTCCAACCAGAACGCAGGCAGCAATCGAAACGACCCGAGGCCGTCCAGCGGGCCGCAGGACGGCAACCGGAAGAAGAAGAAAAAGAAGAAAAAGAAGAAGTCTGCCGCTCACAAGGATGATTCCAGCCAGAATCAGGGTCAGGGATCAGGCCCGGACAGTCAATCCGGCGACGACAAGGGTGGGCAGAAGCCGCGCAAGAAGCGTCGGCGACGCGGCGGCAAGAAGCGCAAGAGCCGTGAACAGAATCAGCAGGCCAACGACGGCGACAACAAAGACCAGCAAGCCGGACATTCGGGCACAGACAGCGAGAAGCGTGACTCGAACAAGACTTCGGACAACAATGCCGGCCGCAACGTCCACCAGCCCGGGGCGCGCAAGGAGGACGGCTCGAAGCCGGAACCGACCCGCACCGCAGAGGTCGCCAGCGCCAAGACAGGCCAGGAGTCCGGGACGCAGCAGCCAGGCAATGAAGGTGCAAAGCCCCAGGCAAGAAGTGAGGAGCAGCGGGCGGACCGTCCCCAGAACGAGCAGGATCGGGGAGACAAGCCGAAGAAAGTACAGTCGTCCCAGCAGCCGTCGGAGGACAAGGGCAGCCAGAATCAGCCCGACCCTGCAACTCGATCGGATCGCCAGGCCCCGAAGCAGTCCGATCCGGCGCCTGCCAGGGTGAGGTCCGACTCGGGCCAGGAAGCCGGCCACCGCCCCGGCCCGGAGTCCGATTCGCGCCACGGCAATGACACCAGGCCCGCCCCCGCCAAGCCGACGGAATCGAAGCCGCCGGCAGCGCCGGAATCAGGCGATCGGGCTCAGGACAGGCCTGCTGAAAAAGGGAACGATCAAGGCGACAGGAAGAAGTCGGTCCAGGGGGACGACGGCATCTACCGTCTCACTCCCTCGAACAAGGACGATTGATCGATCCGGTGGTGAGCTGAGCCGGTCAACACCGGCTCGGTTCTGCACCGGGCGATCGCGCTTCAGCGCGACAGGACCAGATCGATGAATTCGACCCTCCCCGGCGGCTGGTCGATCAGATGCCGAGCCGCCAGCAGGGCCCCGCGGGCAAAAATTGCTCTTTCCGTCGCCCGATGGGTGATTTCAAGACGCTCGCCCTGACCGAGAAAGAACACCGTGTGTTCTCCGGCGACATCGCCACCCCGAATGGACTGAAAACCGACTTCGTTGGAAGCACGGGGAATTCGATGGCGCGAGCGATCGAACACCGCGTTGTCGCTGGCGTCGAGATGACGCGCCCGGGTCACTGACTCACCCAGCGCCAGAGCCGTACCAGAGGGCGCATCCAGCTTGCGCCGGTGGTGCATCTCGCAGATCTCGATATCGAAATCCTCGCCGAGGACGGCAGCAGCGTCGCCGACGAGGCGTAGCATCAGATTGACGCCGAGGCTGAAGTTGGCCGCCTGACAGATCGCAATGTCCCGAGATGCCTGCTGGAGCTGTGCCGTCAGGTCGTCCGGCAGTCCGGTGGTTCCGATCACAAGCGGCAGCCTGCGCCGCTGTGCAAAAGCAACGACCTGGCTCAATAGCGCAGGGTGGGAGAAGTCGATGATTACATCGGCCTCGGCATCCGGCGCAAAGAACCGGTCGCTCGAAGCCGTCCCGGCAAGACGAAAACGAACGTCCCGATCGATGCAATCGGCGATCACCCTGCCCAGGGCGCCGGTGGCGCCGCTCAGCAGGACCTGGATGGTCATGGGCTGATTCCCGTCATCAGCCGATGATAGCCCAGACGGGGGTGGACCGAGCCGTCTGCAGGCCTTCGCCCGGTCAGCCCAGACCCATCCGGTCGAAGAAGCTCTTGACCTTGTTGGTCCAGCCGCTGGCCTGCGGGTTGTGGTCGCCGTGCTCGCCAAAGGAATCGTGGAACTGTTTCAGAAGGTCCTTCTGATCGCGCGTCAGATTGACCGGTGTTTCGACGACAACCCGACAGATCAGATCCCCGGCCGATCGGCTTCGAACCGACTTGACGCCCTTGCCGCGCAGACGAAAGAGCTTCCCTGACTGGGTTTCGGTCGGGATCTTCAGCATCACCGAACCGTCGAGCGTCGGCACCTTCATCTGACCGCCGAGGGCCGCGGTCGTGATCGGAATCGGCACCTCGCAGAACAGATCATCTCCGTCGCGCTGGAACAGCGGGTGCTCGCGAATATGGACATCGACATACAGATCACCGGCCTGGCCTCCCTGCATGCCTGCCCCGCCCTCACCGCTCAAGCGAATGCGGTCACCCTCGTCGACACCGGCCGGAATCTTGACCTGGAGCGTCCGGGTCTCGCGCACCTGTCCGGATCCCTGGCAGTCGAGGCAGGGGTCGGAGATGCGCCGCCCCTGACCGCCACAGGCCGGACAGGTCTGCTGGACGGAAAAGATGCCCTGCTGCATGCGAACCTGACCCTGGCCACCACAGGTCGAGCAGACATCCATCTTGCCGTCCTGGGAGCCGGAGCCATCGCAGGTCTGGCAGCGTCCCACAGTGGGAATGCGGATCTCCTTGTCGATGCCGTTGACGGCCTCTTCGAGATCCATTTCGAGGGTGTAGCGCAGATCCTGACCGCGCCGCGACTGACTCTGTCCACGGCGACGTCCGCCGCCGAAGATGTCACCGAAGATATCACCGAAGATGTCATTGATGTCGCCGAAGCCGGCACCGCCGCCGCCCGGTCCACCGCCCATGCCGTTGACCCCATCGTGGCCGAAGCGGTCGTAGGCCGCGCGCTTCTGATCATCCTTGAGCACTTCGTAGGCTTTCTGGATCTCCTTGAATCGCTCCTGGGCCTGATCGTCGTCGGGATTGCGATCGGGGTGATACTTCATCGCAAGGCGGCGATAGGCCTTTTTCAGGTCTGCAGCGCTGGCGTCGCGCGCTACACCCAGTGTTTGGTAATAATCTGCCGGCATGATGGCTTGGCCCGGTTTTTCAGTTAGCGTTCTGGATCACAGCCAAGACAGAAAAGCCGGGACATCGCCCGGCTTGACCGTCAACTGGCAAAGAAGCGCCGAATCACTTCTTGTCGTCATCGACTTCCGTGTACTCGGCATCCACGACGTCGTCGGCAGACTCAGGGCCGGACTCGGTCGAGGACTGGGCATCGGCACCACCCTCACCACCACCTTCAGCCTGAGCCTTCTCAGCGGCTTTCTGGTAGAGCTCGGTGCCTGCCTGCTGGAGCTCGTTGACCGCCGCATCGATCGCAGCCTTGTCATCACCCTTGATGACCTCATCGACCTTGGCCAGCGCATCTTCGATCTTCTGCTTGACTTCAGGGTCGAGGTCGTCGGCGTTCTCGGTCAGGCTGGTTCGGGTGGCGTGCGCGACTCCGTCGGCCTGATTGCGGGCGTTGACCAGCTCATGGAACTTCTTGTCTTCTTCGCGATGCGTCTCGGCATCGCGCACCATGGCCTCGATCTCTTCTTCGCTCAGACCGGAACCGGCCTTGATCTCGACGCGCTGTTCGCGACCCGTCGCCTTGTCCTTGGCCGACACGTGCAGGATGCCATTGGCGTCCATATCGAAGGTGACCTCGATCTGGGGCATGCCGCGCTGCGCCGCCGGAATCCCGGTCAGATCGAACTTGGCCAGCGACTTGTTGGCGGCAGCCTGCTCGCGCTCACCCTGGAGCACATGCACGGTGACCGCGCTCTGGTTGTCCTCGGCGGTGGAAAACACCTGTGACGCCTTGGTCGGGATTGTCGTGTTCTTCTCGATGACCTTGGTGAAGACGCCACCGAGCGTCTCGATTCCCAGCGACAGCGGCGTGACGTCGAGCAGCAGCACGTCCTTCACGTCACCGGCCAGAACACCGCCCTGAATCGCTGCACCAACGGCAACGGCTTCATCCGGATTGACGTCCCGGCGCGGATCCTTGCCGAAGAAGTCGGCTACGGCCTGCTGGACCGCCGGCATACGGGTCTGACCACCGACAAGAATGACTTCATCGACTTCACTGACCTTCAGCCCGGCATCGTTGAGGGCGGTCCGGCAGGGATCGATCGAGCGCTTGACCAGATCCTCGACCAGCGACTCGAGCTTGGAGCGCGTCACCTTGATGTTCAGGTGCTTCGGTCCGGAAGCGTCCGCCGTGATGTAGGGCAGGTTCACCTCGGTCTGCTGGGCGCTGGACAACTCGATCTTGGCTCGTTCGGCCGCTTCGCGCAGCCGCTGCAGCGCCAGCGGATCGTTCTTCAGGTCCACGCCCTGCTCTTTCTTGAACTCGCTGGCCAGATAGTCGATCAGGCGCAGATCGAAATCTTCGCCGCCGAGGAAAGTATCCCCGTTGGTCGCCAGCACTTCGAACTGCTTCTCGCCATCGACATCGGCAATCTCGATGATGGAAATGTCGAAGGTACCGCCACCCAGGTCATAGACGGCCACCTTGCGGTCCGCGCCCTTCTTGTCCAGCCCGTAGGCCAGGGCCGCGGCGGTCGGCTCGTTGATGATGCGGCGCACGGTCAGGCCCGCGATCTTGCCGGCATCCTTGGTCGCCTGGCGCTGCGAATCGTTGAAGTAGGCCGGTACCGTGATCACGGCTTCGGTGACCTCTTCGCCGAGGTAATCCTCTGCGGTCTTCTTCATCTTCATCAACACCCGGGCCGATACTTCAGGCGGGGCCATCTTCTTGCCACCGACCTCGACCCAGGCATCGCCGTTGTCAGCCTCGATGATCTTGAAAGGCACCAGGCCCTTGTCCTTCTGGACCACATCTTCGGAAAACTTGCGGCCGATCAGGCGCTTGATGGCATACAGGGTGCTGTTGGGGTTGGTGACCGCCTGCCGCTTGGCGGGCTGGCCGACGAGGACCTCTCCGTCCTTGGTGAACGCCACCGTCGAGGGCGTGGTGCGATCCCCCTCGGCGTTCTCGATCACTCTGGTCTTGCCACCTTCCATGATGGCAACACAGGAGTTGGTCGTTCCTAAATCGATTCCTATGATCTTGCTCATGATTTTGTAATCCTGTTCTCCGGTTCTACCGAGAATTCAAATCTTGCCTAAGCGCTTTAGTGGGGCTATTGCGTCCGCTTTTCAAACCGTATTCGTAAATCCGAGAGGCGAGAATGCTGATCCCGTGCGGATTCGGGCCAAATCCTGCTCGGGGTTTCTGCTCGCTTTGATGCAAACCGTTCACTGGGCCACGATCACCCGGGCGGGGCGAACCACCCGATCATGCAGCCGATAGCCGCGCTGCAGCACCGTGATGACCTGCCCGGATTCATGCTCGTCACTCGCGAACATGCTCATGGCTTCGTGCCACTGCGGGTCGAAGACCTCACCACCGGGGTCGACCACCTCGAGGCCATAGCGCTTCAGCGTATCCAGCGCCAGCTTCCGGGTCAGCTCCAGCCCCTCCGAGCCGGCATCGCCACTGGCCTCGATGCCCTGGTCCAGAGAGTCGATGACCGGCACAAAGTCCCTCAGCAGGCTTTCTACAGCAAATTTCCGGGATTTCTCCAGCTCACGTTCGGCCCGCTTGTGCAGGTTGTCCATTTCCGCTCGCGTCCTGAGCAGCGCTTCACGCATCCGCCCGAGCTCGTCGGACGCCCCATCGGGACCTTCACGAGCCGAGTCCTCGCCGCCGTGCTGAGCCGCCGACTCGTCGATCCCGCCCTGAAGCTCATCGGCGTCCGATCCGTTTTCTGGCCGCTGTTCGCCTGCCTGATCGTTTTCGACCGCGTCCCGGTCGAAGTGCGCGGATTCTGTCTGCGCAGAGCCCTCGCCTGGCTTGTTGTTCTCACTCATAGTGAGCTGATACTCCTGCCGTGTTGACACTGCCGAAAGAAGTGGGGTTGGGTGATTCCGATTACAACCAGGCTTGCTCCCGCGTCGAGGGTCTGGGATGATTCCCCGCTGGCCCGCTGCCGCGGGCCTGGCCGACCATCGAGATGTCCATCGGGATCATGCTGCGCGCACTTTCAATCCGCCACTTCGCCATCATCGAGGCACAGGAGCTGGAATTCGAGCCCGGCTTCACCGCCATTACCGGCGAAACCGGAGCCGGCAAGTCCATCCTGATCGACGCGCTCGGCCTGCTCCTCGGCCACCGCGCCGATACCGGCATGATTGCCGAAGGACGGGACGCCGCCGAACTTTCGGCCACCTTCGAGCTGGATGATCAAGACACGGAAGCCCGCGCCTGGCTCATCGATCAGGCCATGGACGACGGTAATCTGCTGATCCTGCGCCGTGTCGTTCCACGGGCAGGCAGTTCGCGGGCATGGATCAACGGCCGCAGTGCGACCATCGGCCAGCTGGCCGAAATCGGGCGCCGCCTCGTCGAGATCCACGGCCAGCACGAGCACCAGCAGCTGGAGCGCAGCGACATCCAGCGGCAGTTGCTCGACCAGCAGATCGAGACCCAGGCGCGTACAGCGTCGGTCAGGCGTTTCGCCATTGGCGCGAGGCCCGGACGGCACTCGATGACTTCGAACGCGATGCCGGCGATCCCAGCCAGCTCGAACTGCTCCGCTTCCAGGTCGAAGAGCTCAATGCCCTCAACCTTCAGGAAGGGGAATTCAGTTCGCTTGAGTCCGAACAGGAGCGTCTGTCGCGACAGGACGAGATCCGCCAGGCCATGGCCCACGCCGCTCAGCTGCTCGAGGGAGATGACGCGCCCGGCGTGCGCGGAATGCTGCGCGACGTGCGCAATCGATTCGCCGACATCCGGCAGCTCGACCCGGTTATCGATGAGGTCGCCGCAATGCTCGATGAAGCGACCATCAATATCGACGAAGCTCTTGCCGGACTCGAACGGATGGAACGCGGGGACGACGCGGATCTCGAACGCCTCGATCGGGTCAATCGTCGCCTTGAGCGGGCGCTGGACCTGGCCAGAAAACATCGAGTCGAAGGCGATCATTTGCCGTCACTGACAGAGGGGCTCAATACGCGCCTGGCGCGTCTCGAGAATCAGAGTGAGGAGCGCGACGGACTGCTCGAAGGACTGAAAGCGGCCGAAGCGAAGTGGCGATCGGCCGCTGCCGACCTGCATCACAAGCGCATCAGAGCTGCCGAATCCCTTGCCGCCAAGGTCGATGAACGCCTCGGCGCCCTAGGCATGAGCCAGGCCAGGCTCGAATTCGCCGTCGCGCATGACAAACAGGCCCGACCGGGGCCACATGGCGCCGATCAGATCGAAATTCTGTTTGCAGGAAACCCCGGGCAGACGCCCAAGCCCCTTGGACGGGTGGCCTCAGGCGGCGAGCTGTCCCGGGTCAGTCTGGCGCTGATGATCGCCGCGCGGCCGAAGGACGGCCCCAGAATCCGTGTCTTTGACGAGGTCGATTCAGGCATCGGCGGGCAGACAGCCACGGTGGTCGGACAGTTCCTCGGCGAAATCGCAAACTCTGGCCAGGCCTTCAGCGTCACCCATCTGGCTCAGGTGGCCGCGCGCGCCGACCATCAGCTCCAGGTCACGAAGACCAGTGATGCGGCAACGGTGCAGATCAGCGTCACAGCGCTGAATCACGAACGGCGGCGCGAAGAGATCGCCAGAATGCTCGGGGGGAGTCTGTCGGAAAAAAGCCGTCAGCACGCCGAGGAACTGCTGTCGGGTCAGGCAAGCGGGCGTTGACTCCCGGCAGCTCGGCCTGAAGGCTGGCGCCAGGACGGCTGGTCGTCAGTCTTTTTTCAGGGGCCGTACGTGCATGACCAGGGTGTGGTCAACGATCTCGTAACCGTGCTCTCTGGCAATCTCTTCCTGCCGCCTTTCGATCGCCTCATCGAAGAACTCGATGACATCGTTCGTCTCAAGACACACCATGTGGTCATGGTGCTCGCCTTCGTCGAGTTCGTAGCAGGCCTGTGAGCCCCCGCCGCTGGATTCGGCAAACATGTGCTTGCGCACCAGACCCGCGTTCTCGAACTGGTTGAGCACACGATAGACCGTTGCCAGGCCGATATCGTCGCCGTTTTCCATCAGCGCACGATAGATCTCGTCCGCGGTCATGTGCTTCTGGGGGGCTTGCTCGAGAAGGCGCAGAATCTGCAGGCGCGGGTGGGTGACTTTCAGGCCCACCTTTCTCAGGTCTGTCCGATCATCAGGCATGCTCAGGCTCTCTTTGCGGGGAACGACTCGGCGGATCGATGTCTATTGTATCATTGGAAGCCGTAACTCCCATCCGAGACTGCCTGTCCCCATGCGATTGATTCTGACCCTCGCCATCGCCCTGAGCCTGACGGCCTGCAACCTGGTCTACAAACAGGATATTCAACAGGGAAACGTCCTGGAGGATGACGAAGTCTCCCAGCTAGAACTGGGCATGTCGAAACGCCAGGTTGCGGTGCTTCTGGGCTCGCCATCCATCTCCAGCCCCTTTCACGCCAGCCGCTGGGACTACATGAACACCTACTCCCGCCGCGGCCGCACTCCGGACAAACGCGTCCTGACCCTGATCTTCGACCGACGTGACCGTCTTGAGGCGATCGAGGGCAACTATCTGGACCAGGATTCGGAAGTCGCGCGCACCCTGCGCGAACTGCAGCGCCCCTCGGACACACCGATCGAAGACATGGAGCGGGTGCAGGATATCTAGAGAGGCTACGTCTTTTTTCTTCGCTCGACCTCTGCCAATTCCCGGCGGACCACCTTGGGGTCGGCCTTCAGCGGTTGATACACTTCCACGCGATCACCGTCGGACAGGATCCGATCGGGCCGACAGCGTTTGCCGAAGATGCCAACAGCCCCTTCGTCGAACTCCAGGCCAGGCAAACGCTCGGCCAGACCGGCTGCCCTGACGGCATCCGCCGCGGTCGCGCCGGCCAGCAGGCTGAGCGGCACCAACGCCTGCGCCTCGGCATTCCCTGCCACCACCTCGACCTGAATCCAGTCAGCCATGGATATGATCGGCACGGCGACAGAAATCATCGACCATGCGGTCGGCAACGCGTCCGAAGCCGCGCTGAAACGGCAGCATCAGCATCGACCCGGGCAAATGAAAGGACAGATCCAGGCTGACCCGGGTGCCCGCCGTGCCAAGCGGTTTGAACTCCCATCGCCCTGAAAGCTCATCGAATGGTCCCTTCTCGAGTTCCATGGACAGCTTTTCGTCCTTGACCAGGGTGTTGCGTGTCGTGAATCGGCGCGAAAGCCCGGCAACTCGCACATCCAGGGTCGCTATCTGATGCTGATCCCCGTCCTCGTGCACCTCGGCGCCGCGCACCCAGGGCAGGAACTCCGGATAACGAGACACATCCCTGACCAGCTCGAACATCTGGGCAGGACTGTGCGGAACCAGCGCGAATCGATGAATTTCAGGCATGAGATCTGAGTCTGGATAAGAGCAGCAAGCGAATCGGAATTGACCCGTTAGTGTACGAAACTCTTGTCATCGCGGCAGACCGGGCTGACGGCAAACAAACACATTCGGATTTGCACTGCGCTATCATCGACGACCCTTTCCAGATCAAGGCCCGCAGTGAGCAAGTCCAAGCCCAACTCCTCCACCATCGCCGTCAACAAGCGCGCCCGCTTCGAGTACCACCTCGACGATCGCATCGAGGCCGGTATTGCCCTGGAGGGCTGGGAGGTCAAGGCCCTGCGGGCAGGCAATATCCAGTTCGGCGAGAGCTATGTGCTGCTCAAACGCGGCGAGGCCTTCCTGTTCGGCTGCCTGATCACCCCGCTGACCTCAGCATCGACCCACGTCCACGCTGAACCCATGCGCAACCGCCGCCTGCTGATGCATCGGCGCGAACTCGATCGCCTGATCGGCCTGGTCGAGCGCAAGGGCCAGACCCTGATCCCGACCGCGATGTACTGGTCGAAGGGCAAGGTCAAGGTCGAAATTGCCGTTGCCCGAGGCAAGCAGACCCACGACAAGCGCCGCGCCCAGAAAGACCGCGACTGGGAACGCCAGAAAGGCCGCTTGATGAAGAACGCCGGGTAGACGGGTGGTTGGTTTGGTTGGTTTGGTCGGTCTGGTTGGAAAAGCATAAAGAATGTTCTCGCGCGGAGGCGCGGAGACGCGGCGGAAAGCAAAAGGAAAATTGATTCGAACGGCTCCCTTATTCGAAAGTTTTTTCGAACATCTTTTTAAACCATTCTTTTAATTGATTTTTCCCTCTCTGCGCCTCCGCGTCTCTGCGCGAGTATGCCTTTCAAACTCGGGCGATCAATCACAATGCTTGCGGAACTTGTGCGGGTACTGCTAGTCTGATCAACTACCTACGGGGGCGTACTGGCTTCGACGTGGATCGGACGTACCCTGGGGCATGCCGAGGAGACAGCAATCCTCGTAAAACCTGGCTGTAAAAAAGTTAGTTGCCAACGACGACAACTACGCACTGGCTGCCTAAGAAACAGCCTGCTCCCCATCAGTTGAGCCTGCGCTTCTGAACCGGGGATCATTCAGCAGGATCGCAGCGTGTCGTGCATCAGGGCATTGCTGTTAAACCAAACTGAGGCTGGTTGCTGCATGTGCCCTGCCGCTCGGGCGGTGCAGTAACGAGAAAAAATCGAGTGGCTAAGCATGTAGAACCAGGATCTGATGGTTTGCGGACGCGGGTTCGACTCCCGCCGCCTCCACCAAATCCCCGAGAAAGGACCAGCCTCTGTGCCGGTCCTTTCGCTTTTCTGTCATTCCGAAATCCGCGGGAGTCGAACCCGCTTTCCTGGTTTCCAGCGCTGCGCGCTGCGATGAAGGGCCAGGCCATTCATCAACGGCGTTGCTACGCAACGATTAATCTGCGTGTACACCGACACGCAACGCCCCGCCGCCTCCACCAAATCCCCGAGAAAGGACCAGCCTCTGTGCCGGTCCTTTCGCTTTTCTGTCATTCCGAAATCCGCGGGAGTCGAACCCGCTGCGCTTGTTTCCAGCGCAATTCGCTGCGATGGATGGTCAAGCCTTTGATCATTCTTTGCTGTCCTGTGGGACAGGCTGGCCCAACCCGGCCAGAGACACTGGCTATACTCAGCCTTGCTCTGTCCCTAAGGAATTTACATGCCCGCCCTCGGTCAGTCCTTCGCGAATTTTGTGGAACGCGCCGGCAAGCGTATTCCCGATCCGGTCATCATCTTCATGGCCTTCTATCCGGCCGCCTTCCTGCTGACCGTGCTGATGTCCGGCTACAGCTTCGAGACCGTTGGTGCTGGCGGCGAGGCGATCGAGCATCAGATCCGCGGGATGTATCAGGCCGAGCATGTGCAGTGGATCTTCGACAATGCCCTGGTCGCCAACTGGCTGGCTTTCGGCGGTGGCGTGCTGGGGGTGATTCTGGTCGTGATGCTGGCCGTCGGGATTGCCGAGCATTCGGGCCTCTTCGGTGCCCTGATCAAGCGCGCCGGGGCGCATATTCCTCAAAGCCTGCTGCCGCTTCTGCTGGTGTTCATCGGCATTCTGAGCTCGGTCGCCACCGATGCCGGCTACCTGGTCCTGATTCCCCTGGCCGGCCTGCTCTACGCCGGCCTCGGCCGCAATCCGCTGATCGGGATGGCGGCGGCCTTTGCCGGTGTCTCGGCGGGCTTCAGTGCCAACCTGATTCCCGGCCCGGTCGACGCCATCATCGGTCTGAACGCCCAGATCTTTGCCGAGTCACAGGGCGTGCCCTTCGCGAATGCCGCCGGTGAAGCACTGAACCCGGTCACGATGCACCACTGGTTCATCATCACCTCGACCGGCGTGCTGGCCCTGACCGGCTTCTGGGTGACACGTCGCTTCGTCGAACCGATGCTCGAAGGCGGCGAGTTCGTGATTCCCGACGACATCAAGCCGGGCGATTTCGAGCTGAACGATGAAGAGCGCCGCGGCTTGCGCGCCTCGCTGCCTGGCGCGATCGTCGCCATCCTGATGTGTCTTGGCCTCGCCCTGGGCCCGCTGGCGACCTTCACCGATGCCACCGGCTCGGAAGTCTCGCCCTGGATGAACAACATCATCCTGCTGATCTCGCTGTTCTTTGCCGTGTGCGGTCTGTTCTTCGGGGTTGCGGCGGGCAGGTTCAGATCCGTCTGGGACGTGGTCCAGGCCATGGTCAAGCAGATGAACACCATGGGCTACATCCTGGTGCTGACCTTCTTCACCTACAACTTCCTCGGCCTGATGAGCTACAGCGGCCTGGGCACCTGGATCACCTTTCTCGGCGCTGAATTCCTGCAGTGGCTGGGCCTGCAGCAGTTCCCAGTCCTGCTGCTGATCGGCTTCGTGCTGACCACTGCGGTGATCAACATCTTCATCGGCGGTCTGACCTCGAAGTGGATGCTGCTTGGCCCGATCTTCGTACCGATGCTCTATTTCGCGAATCCGGCGATGACGCCGGACTTCGTCGCCGCGGCCTTCCGTGTGGCCGACTCATCGACCAACATCATCACGCCGATGCTGTCCTATGCCGGCGTCATTCTGGCCTTCATGCGCAAGTTCCGGCCCGACATGGGCTTCGGCGATATGCTGCTGATCATGCTGCCCTATTCGATCGTCTTTCTGCTGGTCTGGACGGCGCTTCTGGTAGGCTTCTTTACCTTGGGAATCCCTCTCGGCTACTAGTCTACCGTCGCATACTGATCGCTGATGTCAGACAGTCCACTGGAATTCGACACCATCATCAACGGGAATCGCTATCAGTAACGCGTCGACCATTCTGATCATTCTGACCGCTGGTCTGGCCAGCCAGTGGGTGGCCGCGGCCCTGCGCATTCCCGCCATTGTCGTGCTGATCGGCTCCGGCCTGCTTCTCGGCCCGATCACCGGCCTGATCAGTTTCGATGTCGATCAGAAGGCGATGGCCGAAATGATCGGTCTTGGCGTGGCGATCATTCTGTTCGAGGGCGGAATGGCGCTGAAGTTGGGCGAGGCGCGCCGGGTCGGCCACGGCATCTTCAGACTCACCGCCATCGCGCCCCCGATTGCTCTGGCCCTGGGGGCCCTGGCCGGGCACTATATAGCCGGGCTGAGCTGGCCGGTCGCGATCGTGCTCGGTGCCATTCTGGTGGTCACCGGACCGACAGTCATCACTCCCCTTCTGCAGCAGGCAGGCCTCCACAAGCGCCCCGCCTCGCTGTTGAAATGGGAGGGCATCGTCAATGACCCGGTCGGGGTCCTGCTGGCCGTACTCGCCTTTCAGTTCTTTACTCAGGCCAACGGCGACTGGTCCGAAATCGCCACCAGCCTGGCGCTTGCCATCGGCATCGCCGCCGTTCTCGGCGGGCTCGGGGGATGGGCGATCGGTCGACTGTTCCGCTTCGGGTTCATTCCAGCGCATCTCAAACCACCGCTGCTCATGGTGCTGGTGCTGCTGGTGTTCTGGCTTAGCAACCAGGTGCAGTACGAAGCCGGCCTGCTCTCGGTCACCCTGATGGGCCTGGTACTGGGCAATATGGAGCTAGTGGAGCGCGAGCCCCTGCGTGAGTTCAAGGAGCATCTCACCCTGATTCTCGTCTCGGTGCTGTTCATCGTGATTCCGACCCAGCTGAGCATCGACGACCTGGCACTGATCGACAGTCGCGCCCTGCTGTTTGCCGCTGCAGTTCTACTGCTGGTGCGGCCGCTGACAATCGCCGTGGCCACGCTGGGGGCCGACATGCAGCGGGGGGATCGCGTGATCCTGGGCTGGATCGCCCCACGGGGGATCGTCGCTGCCGCAACCGCAGGACTGTTCGGCCCGGCGCTGGTCAGCTCCGGTCACGCGGATGCCAATGCACTGCTACCCCTGGTCTTTCTGATCATCGGCCTGACGGTCATTGCCCACGGGCTGACGCTGGCGCCGCTGGCCCGGCGTCTCGGCCTTGCTGCAGAAGCCGAGAACGGTCTGCTGATCGTTGGCGCCAATCCATGGACGCTGGCCCTGGCGAGCAAACTGAAGACCCTGGATGTGCCTGTGCTGGTTTCCGACGGCGGCTTTCAGAGCCTGAAGAGCTTTCGCATGGAGGGTATTCGGACCTACTACGGCGAGCTATTGTCCGAGCACGCCGAGCACGAACTCGAAGAAGAAGACCTCAGCCATCTTCTGGCCGCCACCGGCAATC
>Ga0102934_1000985_pt1 | contig 19662 bp, 15 predicted proteins | sample SalPonR2_A_D1_MG_FD_78175 | JGI IMG/M metagenome (GOLD analysis project Ga0102934, IMG submission 78175) | Salt pond soil microbial communities from South San Francisco under conditions of wetland restoration - Salt Pond MetaG R2_A_D1_MG | ecosystem: Environmental > Aquatic > Marine > Intertidal... | reverse complement strand
GATGATGCTCGCCGGTGCAACCCATGTAACTTTCGCTGCGACCTGGGCCGGCGGGATCCTCGCGCTGGCCATCGCATTGGCCTACGTCCTACGCAGACGCGAGGAGCGCCAATTGATCTTGCAAGATGGCAGCGAGTTGGTGTTGAAGTTCTCTCGCTATGCGACCTACTCGGTCTTCGCAGTGGCGATCACCGGGGCGCTGACTGCCTTCTTCATCATGCCGACGCTTGGTGCACTGTTCACCACGGCGTGGGGATGGATCCTGCTAGTGAAGGTCGCGATGGTCGCCGGCCTGGTTGCGTACGGCGTCAAAAACCACTTCGGAACGGTGCCCGAGCTGGAATATGCGCAGGTGCAAAGAAGTAACGACGACGACGTATCGAGTGTTGAAGTCGAACAGTTGAGCATCCTGCGCAAACGCCTGGTGCCGGAGATGGCCTTGGTGGTGGGAATCCTGATCGCATCGGGATTCCTCGTCCAGGCCTCACCCATCCCCGGCTAGCAGCCGGCCAGACGAAGTGCACTGGGCAACTACCCGGTCGGCGCAGCGGTCCAACGCAAATATGGCTTGACTTCCTCGACTTCACCGAAGCGCTCGCGCGCATCCTCAGTGGACATGCCCAAGCCTACGATCACGCGATCACCAGGCTGCCAATCCGCTGGGGTGGCGATGGGCGCGAGGTCGGTCAGTTGCAGAGCATCGACGACGCGCAGGATCTCCTCGAAGTTGCGCCCTACTGATTTCGGGTAGGTCAGCGTCAAGCGGATCTTGTTGTCCGGGTCGATGATGAAAACCGAGCGAACCGAGTTCGTGTCTCCTTCACCCGGGTGGATCATGTCGTACAGCTCGGAGATCGAGCGATCCGGATCAGCGATGATCGGAAAGTTCAGGTCGGTGCCACCGACATCACCGATGTCCGGAGCCCAACCGCGGTGCTCCTCGATCGGATCGACGGAGATGGCGATCGTCTTGACACCCCGCTCGACGAACTTTTCGTTGAGCCGGGCAGTCGCGCCTAGTTCGGTGGTGCACACCGGGGTGTAGTCCGCAGGGTGTGAGAAGAACACCGCCCACGAACCTTCCTTCCAGTCGTGGAAGTTGATGGGGCCATCGGTTGTCTCGGCGGCGAAATCGGGGGCGGTATCGCCTAGGTGCAGTGTCATGGAATCTCTCCCGGTTCGTGAGGTAAGGCAAGCCTGACCATACCCCCCTGGGTATCGGGAATCCAACGGATCCGGGGGGCTAATCGGTGATGTCAGCCACACTTGCCTGGTAGCCGGCGAGCAGTTCGTCAGCCGCCAGCCCGATGGCAACCCCGGGTTCGCCTGAACCCAGCGTTACGTCTTGCCCAACAAGTCGCTCATCGAGCACAACCGGAAGCGATAGGCCCAATGGTGTGATCGTGCCGCGCCGGTATCCGGTCACTTCGTAGGCGGTATCCGCATCGGGCATGGAAAGTCTCGAGACACCGAGCAGTGCACGAAGCTTGGGCCAAGAAATGGATCGATCGCCAGGAACGAGTACCAACAGGTAATCATCCTCACTACGACGAACCAGTAGTGATTTCACGACTGCTGCGACGGGCACGCCGCGCGCCTCGGCGGCTTCCTCGACGGACGAGACTTTCCCGTAGCGGATCTCGCGGAAGTCGATCCCCAAGTCGGCTGCAGCGATAGCACCCGGGGATGCGGAGTCGTGCGTGTTGTCGGGTGTCTGGCTCACGCGATCATCCTCCCGCGAGCCAGACACCCGAACCAAAGAGGCGTCAGGCTGAGATTCGCTCGCGAGCGGCGGCTTTGGCTGCTGCTATCGATGCTTCCTTGGCCTCGACGAAGTCATCCATGCCCGGGGCGACCCCGGCCAAGCCGAACTCCGCGACGATCACCTCGACATCGCTCGATCCGAGCGCGGTGAAGACCTGGTTGAGGTAACCCGATCCGTAGTCCCAGCCCTCGAGTGGGGCACCGGCGCTGTAGGAACCGCCTTGCGCCATGACCACGGTGACCGGCTTACCTGCGAGACCTGGAGTGCTGGGATCGAGAACCCCGGGAATGATGATCTGGTCGATGTAGGCCTTCAGCGGCGAGGGGACGTTCCAGTTCCACAGCGGCGTCGAGACGACGATCTCGTCGACCCCGGTGATTTCGTCGATGAGTTCTTGGCGAAGGGCACGCTTGGCCGCCATCGAAGCGGGGCGATCGGCCTCGGGTGTGTAGTCCGCGAAGATCGCCTCGCCGTCGAGGAGTGGGACCGGGTTGGCCGCGAGATCCCGCTCGATGATCGTTCCGTCGGGGTGGGCTGCCTTCCACGCGTCGAGGAATTCCGCGGTAACCGCGCGGGAGATGGAGTTCTCACCCATCGGGCTTACTTCGATGTGGAGCAAAGTGGTCATGCAGTAACCTCCAAATTGGTAGTCCAAGTTTGAACTAGTAACAATCTAGTTGAATTGGAAACTATGTGTCCAATCCGCCCTCGACAGCCATGTCGCTGGCAGCCGATGCTGCAGTTACGAAACCGCCCCGGCCTTTGCCCGAGGGCGCCGCGGACGTGATCCGCGTGCGGGTCCACCTGCGCGGGGGTGCCGAGGCTTTCGGCCCGGGCGCGAATCCTTGGTGCGGGTAACCGGCGGTGACCACGGCCTGCCGCTTGGCTCCTGGGAACCGGTGATGGTCACGAGTTCCGAACTCGATGGCCGAACGCGCGTCACGACCGGCTGCACCCCGCAGCGGTCTGTCATCTGCTTGACCGTGCGCTGCTGGCGCGGCGCGGTCATCGTCACGACGGTGCCGGATTCACCCGCGCGCGCTGTACGGCCAGCGCGGTGCAGATAGTCCTTGGGGTCGGTGGGTGCATCGAAGTGCACGACCAAGGAAATACCGTCGACGTGGATGCCGCGAGCGGCGACGTTCGTGGCGACCAGTGTGCGAATGGATCCGTCCTTGAAGTCCTTCAACGTACGGGTCCGGGTGGCTTGAGTCTTGCCCCCGTGCAGCACTCCGACCGGCACACCTTGAGTGGCGATCTTCTTGGCGAGTTTGTCGGCTCCGTGCTTGGTCCGCGCGAAGATGATGGTGCGCCCCTCGCGGGCGGCGATCTGCGCGATGACGGTGTCGCGGTCCTCCGGATGCACGACCAGCACGTGGTGATCCATCGTGGAAACACTGGCCTGCCCCGTGTCGACGGAATGCTCAACCGGGTTGTTCAAGTACGCGCGAACGAGTCGGTCCACACCCTTGTCCAAAGTCGCGCTGAACAAAAGGCGCTGGCCGCCGGGTTTGCAGGTATCCAGGATCTGCTTCATCGCCGGTAGGAATCCCATATCGGCCATTTGGTCGGCTTCGTCGAGGACGACGATCTCCGCGGCCGACAAGTCGACGTCGCCGCGCTCCATCAGATCGATCAACCGACCCGGAGTGGCGATCAAAATCGGAACACCCGAGCGCAGTGCCTCTATCTGCTTGCCGTACGGCATGCCGCCGGCGATCAACCGCGATTTCAATTCCACCGCATCCATCAATGGCTTGAGTGAATCTTGAATCTGCATCGCGAGTTCGCGCGTGGGTGCGAGCACCAAGCCCAGCGGCTTGTGCGGCTTCGCGCGCCTGCCCGCTAGGCGGGTCAGCATCGCAAGCCCGAATGCCAGCGTCTTGCCCGAACCGGTTTGACCGCGGCCGAGTACGTCGCGTCCGGAGACTGCGTCGGGCAGCGTTGCCACCTGAATGGGGAACGGTGAGTTGATGCCCTGGCGTGCCAGGACCTTGCTGAGGGCAGGGTTGATGCCCAATTCATCGAAAGACATGAGTTACCTATTCATTCACGAGACCAAGAGAGTCTCGTGGCGCCAACTGCACGTTCCAGTTGGAAGTAAAGACTCGCAAGGAGCGGGGTCTAGTTCTGACCCAAGAAGCGGTCGCGGATGCGACGCTTTACGAGTTTACGGGACACAAGCGCATTCACCTAATCGCACCACCGGTTGCGAGCCGTTCGGATGGTTCTAGTGCATGGAGGGGATCTTGCCGTCCAGTCGCTCGAGCATGGCGGCGCTGTAGTCGTTCAAACCGAGTACATCCACCGTTGTCCCGCGGCGTTCGTACTTGAACACGACTGCATCGAGGGCAGCAACCGTCGATGCGTCCCACACGTGGGCGCCGGAAAGGTCGATCACCACCCACGATGGGTCCTCGGTGTACTGGAACTGCGTGACGAGGTCATTGCTGGAGGCGAAGAACAATTCCCCATGCACTTCGTAGGTAACCTGACTGCCATCTGGGGCCACGGCGCGCGTCATAGTTACCAAGTGCGCAACACGTCGCGCGAACAAGACTGTGGCGGTTAGGACGCCACCGATCACGCCGATGGCGAGGTTATGGGTAAGCACAGTCGCGATGACTGTCGCCAGCATCACGATCGTTTCACTCTTGGGCATATGAGTGAGGACCTTCAGGCTGTGCCAGTCGAACGTCGAGTACGCGACGATGATCATCACTGCTACGAGCGCAGCCATCGGAATGGCCGCAACTATGTCACCGAGGACGACGACCAACACCATGAGGAAGACACCGGCAAGGAAAGTCGAAAGTCGGGTCCGAGCACCGCTGACTTTCACGTTGATCATCGTCTGACCGATCATCGCGCAGCCGCCCATGCCTCCGAAGAAGCCAGTGACGCAGTTGGCCACGCCTTGCCCCCACGCCTCGCGGGTTTTGCGCGACGGGGTATCGGTGATGTCGTCGACGAGCTTTGCCGTCATGAGCGATTCCATGAGCCCCACGAGAGCCATCGCGATGGCGAAGGGGGCAATGATCCGCAGGGTGTCGAATGTGAAGGGCACAGCCGGAATTCCAAGAACGGGAAGCCCACCGGGCAGTTCGCCTTGATCACCGACCGTAGGAACCTGCCACCCGAAGAGCACTACGGCCAGTGTCAGCAAAACGACGGCAACTAGCGGCGCGGGAACGGCATTGGTGAATCGCGGAAGAACGAGCATGATCACGACCCCGATCACCACAAGCGGGTAGACGATCACCGGAACATCTATCAAGTAGGGGAGTTGCGCCATGAAGATGAGAATTGCAAGAGCGTTGACGAATCCCACCATGACGCTGCGCGGGATGAAACGCATGAGACGGGCCACACCGGCGATCGCCAACAGGATTTGAATGACCCCCGCCAGGATGACCGCTGCGATCAAGTACTGCAATCCATGATCCCGGGCCAGTGGCGCAACGATCAACGCGATCGCGCCGGTAGCAGCAGAGATCATCGCGGGCCGACCACCGGTGATGGCGATCGTGACCGCCATTGTGAATGAGGCGAAAAGACCCACGCGAGGATCGACCCCAGCGAGAATCGAGAAGCTGATCGCTTCGGGAATCAGGGCGATAGCTACGACCAGTCCGGCGAGGACTTCGGTCTTGAAGACTCTAGGCGAGAGCCAACTGGGACGCGACAAGGCAGGTATAACCAATGACAAGCAAGGACTCCAAGGAAAGAGAGTGAAGACGCGACGGTAGTGGGTGCGAGAGGCGATCAATGACCATCGGAAGTCCGATCGCTCTAGCCTTGTGCCGGATCTCACAGAAATTCCGCGAGCGTCGCAGGGTTGGTCGGTGCAGGCAAGAGACTACGGACACGTTGGAATGGGACCGACTGGTCCACGACGATGACTCACCACCGTGTTTTCACGGTGGTGAGTAGGGCCTAGTCGGCCCAGACTCCTTAGGCAAACATCAGCCTTGAGGAGCCACCGATGACCACCGTCATATCCATCCACTCTTTCCGAGGCGGAACGGGCAAGAGCAATACGTCCTCGAACCTGGCCGGCCAACTAGCCGCAGCGGGGAATCGGGTGGCCGTTGTGGATACCGACATCCAAAGTCCGGGTATCCACGTCCTCTTCGGGTTCTCCGATGATCTGGACAACACGCTCAACGATTACCTGTGGGGCAAGATCGCAATCGCCGATGCGGCTCACGAGGTCACTGACAGGATCTCGGCGTCTACACCGGTGGCCGATGGAGGGGTGCTCTACCTGATTCCCTCCAGCATGAAGTCCGGAGACATAGCTCGAGTCCTACGAGAGGGCTACGACGTCGGCACTTTGAACGACGGATTCCGTGAACTCGCCCGTGACTTGCAGTTGGACTATCTACTCATCGATACCCACCCCGGCTTGAACGAGGAAACCTTGCTTTCCATCACCATCAGCGACGTTCTATTGCTGCTGATGCGTCCGGATCGGCAGGACTTCCAGGGCACGGCGGTGACTGTGGACGTCGCCCGCAAACTCGGTGTCCCGGCACTGTTCTTGGTCGTCAACAAGGTGCCATCCAACATCGATGCCGATGATCTTCGAGAGCAGATGAACCAGGTGTACGGCGCTGATGTCGCCGCGATCTTGCCGTTGGCCGAGGAAGTAGTTCAAAACGCCTCCGAAGGGTTGTTCTCTCTGACGAGTCCCGATCATCCGTGGTCCGCTCAGATCCGTGAAGCTGCGGCCCGAGTGACCGCGTGACTTCCCTCGGACAATGACATTCAACGGTCAGGGGGATCAAACTCCCGAGGATGACCCATGGGGCTTCCTCGCAGAGCGCGAACCCTCCGACAGTGCTGGACCTAAGTCTGAGGACAAGCAGGAAGAGACGGCACCTCGCGAACGCGGGGAACTCCGCGCGACAGTTGCAGGCCCGTCCCTACGAAAGCGTGCATTACCCACGGCTTTGGCCCTCGGGGCGATGTCCTTCACCGCATTTCTGACTCAGATCACCGCTGCCAGCCAATTGGTCACGGCTGCGGGACCGGGGTGGCTCTTGGGCTTCTATGCGCTCGGCGGAGTAGGCCTGCTGGCGATGGGAGCCGTCCAGTTCGGATTCATCGATCAACAAGCTCGGCTGCCGATGATCCGTGTCGTGATGATCGGTTACGGCCTGCTTTTCGCTGTGGCGGTGATGCTGTCCTTGGCTTCACCTTGGCTACTCGTTGGGGTTGGACTGCTTTGGCTGCTCGCTGAGCAGACCAACTACCTGGTGCCTCTTTTGGTGTGGACGCTGGCTGGGGATGAATTCAACGTCGCCGAAGGTCGCAAGGTCTTTCCTTGGATCGCAACCTTCGGGTACGCCGGTCAGGTACTCGGTTTGGCCGTAGCGACAGTCAGCCCCTGGTTGATGGAAGGTCTGGAAGCCCCCCTTTTGCTCGTGCTCGTGCTGAATCCGATCACGTGCATCGTGGTAGGAATCTGGCTCGCGAAATCCTTGAAGGGAACTTCGGCGGCCCATGGACTGGCGAAAGAGGAGTCATTTCGTCAGTCGCTGGATAGTGCCCGCGATTTCGTCCAGGGGGTGCCCGTGTGGCGGCACCTGCTGCTGGGCTCCATGTTCACCTTCATTGCCGGGATGACCCTGTTCGTGATGTACCTCGGCGGAGTGCGGGAGATCGTCGGAGACGATCCGGCGACCGTTCAGCGCGTTTTCGGGCTCGTGGGTTTGCTGGCATGTCTGGCGGGTTGGGCGTTCTCGGTGCTCGGCGTCGGCAAATTGCTCGAGAAATGGGGTATCCCGGGAACCTTGCTGATCTTGCCGATCGTCACGGTCGTTGGTGCAGTTCTCGTCCTTGCCGGTGTTCTTTCCGAGATCTTGCTGCTCGTGGCAATCGGAATGGGCCTTTGGCTTGCCCAGCGATGGAGTGTCGACCGGGTGGCAAGACGAGCCGCGCTAGCCCTGGTGCCCAATGAGCGTCGTGCGCGCCTGTACTTCCTATTGGAACTTGCGCCCGTGGGGATCGGCTTGATCGTCGGCGCAGGTGCTGCAGCTATAGGCGTCTGGTTGGGCCTGGCGTGGCCCGTGCTCGTCGTGATCATCATCGTTGCATTGGCTGCCATCCAGCAGGGGTTGTTAGTGAGGCGAGACTGGGAAGGAAGCCTGCTGAATTGGCGTCTGCGTCGTCGTAAGACGAATAGGTCCGTGGCCATTGACTTCGACATCGACTAGCCATCAGGTCCGCTATCCGATCGCTTGATTCCCCCGGAATCACCCTCGCCGTGGGGCGGGTTGGGTAGCGGTACGACCGAATCCCTTGTCCAAGACGTGGCAATGGAACTGGATTTGGAAATCAGCTCGGTTGTCGGTACGGATGGTGTCGATGCGAAGCAGCAGGCGTTTAGAGCGAGTTACTCCTTGGTGGGTTTGTTCTTGCGAAGTTCGTCCGCCTGGGCCTTGATTCGCTGGAAGTAGTCGGTTTCGGTGATTTCGTCGACCGACTGCTCGAGCTTCGTCTTATCGATGACGACGGTGAGTTTCGCGACCTGCTCGCGCAACTTTCGTTCCCTCTCGACCAATTCAGTGCCCATGCGCTGGAATGTTCGCGCCAATTCCCCGACCTCGTCGCTTCGCTTCGCAGCGCGCTCGAGCTTGGTGGCATCGAATGTGTCGTTGGAAAGATCGACTGCCGCCTTCGTAATGTCTTCGACGGGTCGGACGATGCGGCGGCTAAGAAGCAGTCCTGCGCCGAGGCCGAGGACCAAGATCGCCAGGCTCATGATGAGTTGCTGGAGAGCGATGGTGCGTCCTGGTCCGGCGAGTTCTTGTTGCGGTACGGCTGAGACCAAAATCCAGCCGAGCTCGGGAATAGTCGAGGTTTGCATGACCCAGGACTCCGATTGGCCATCACGCAGGGTTGCGGTCTGGTCGGTCTCCACCAGTCCACCATTGGGCGACGGAGCGCTTGCTGCGAGCGCCTGATTCACTTCCTGCCCCTGCGCGGTCTGGGCGAACTCCGTCAGCGCCGTCGCCCCCTGCGGGGCAACGATGATCTCTCCTTGTTCATCAAGGATGAAGAACAGACTGTCGGCGGAGAAGCTCACTTCGCTGAGCGTTTGAGACAACTCCGACTTGATGGTCTCGATTCGCTCCGCGGCTGCAAGATCGATGTCATCGATGTACACGCCGGTTCCGATGATCCAGTCCCACGGTTCGTAGTGGAATACGTATCCGAGCTTGGGCACGGACTCCGTCTCGTTGAGTCGCACCCACTGGTAGTCGACGTAGCCGCTGCCCTCGTTGAGGGCGACATCCCGGATCTCCCGGAGCACGAATTTGCCGTCTGCGTCCTGAAGATCGACGAGGTTCTCCCCCTGGAATTTGGCATCCGGGTGGGCGATGGCCGTCATCGACCGGTCGTATGTGAAGAAGTAGTCCTCGTTGGCGAATCGCACACCCTTGAGTAGCTCCAGGCCGTTTTCTTGTGCTTGAGACAGCGTGGTTTCCCCTGAATCCGCCATAGCCCGAAGTTGATCCAAGGTGGTGACCAATGGGGAGGCGATGTCCCGGAGTCCTTCGCGGCGCGACTCGTATTCCGCCTGCCGGAAGTCTTCGACGCTCTGGTACTCCAGGGCGATGGTGCTCTCTACGGATGAGTGCACGTTCACCATGGATTGAGAGACCTCGGAATACAGGGCATCTTGAACGGAATTGACGGCGAAGGAAGTAGTCAAGATCGCCGATATGGCTAAGAGTCCGGCTATGAGCATCGCCAGCCGGTAGGTCAGGGTCGACCACCGACGTCGTTTGACGAAGGCTTCCTCGGGCACTTCAGCAGGTGCCTGCTCAGCCATTGGTCTCCAAACTCCTCAATACGTTGCTTTCCCGCTTTCGCGCTTCCTGCGCGCTTCAAGTTACGGATCAATCGCACAGACGCACCACCGTGAAAACACGGTGCCCGCACAGCAGCGCTGGATTGCGTATTTCGCCCTACTCCTGGTCGGGGGCAGCGATGCCGCTCGAGGTGAAGTCGGCGACCGCACCTGCCTGGAGCCCCCAGCGACCGAGAAGGTTCCGATAGAACTGGTCTTCGCGTGAGGCGTCCAGCGCGGACTGGATTGCTCGCCCGAGTCGGTCTTTCCCTTTTGGTAACGCTATTCCGTAGGGCTGGGCCTCAATGTAGGTCTGCGGGACTCGCAGGCGTCCAAAGCTCTGGCTGGCCAGGTACGCGACTACCGGATCGTCGGTGACCATGGCATCGAGAGCGCCGGCGGTGGTGTCTGAAGCGGCTGTCGTCATTGCTTCGTAGGAGACGGCTTCGATTGCCTCGGCACCGCTACCGACGCACTGCCCGGACAGTCGCGGTAGGTAGTCGATGAGTTGGGTGCTTCCCTCCAGGGCACCTACCCGGGAGCCGCACGGATCAAGCGGGTTGAAGTCAGAGTCGCTCGCCACGGCCCAACTGGTTCCCCCAACAAAGTATTCGACGAAGTCGACCCGCTGTTGACGTTCTCGTGTATCGAAGATGCTTGCGATACCGATGTCAGCCGCTCCGTTTTCAACGGCTCCAAGCACGGAATCGAATGATCCGCCGATGAAATCGATATCGAGGGCGAGCTGGTCAGCCAGATTCGCCGCCAACTCCACTTCCCAGCCGATCAGCCGGCCGTCCTCAGCATAGAAGGAGCCGGGCGGTGAAGTATCGAAGATCGCAACGGTCAAGACGCCAGGGGTGACGAGTTCATCATCTAATGAATCGCCTATCACGGATCCGGAGGCGGACTCTTCGGAGTTCGTGTCGCTTACCCCATCGGTCGCGTTGGAGCAAGCGCCAGCGAAAAGCAAGGAAACGACACCGAGGGCAATTGCGGACGTGCGGACTGTGCGGGGTTTCTGAACCGTCGGCATGTCACAGCTCCTGTCGTGAGATCAGTTCGGCGAAGAGCCCGTTCGCTTCAGCGAGCTCGGCATAATCGCCACGCTCGACCATTCGTCCTGAGTCCAAGACGATGATGTGATCTGCCTGCTTGATCGTCGAAAGTCGGTGCGCGATGACGATGCGAGTGACATCGAGGGAGGCGATGCTGTCGCTCAAGGCTTCCTGGGTGACGTTGTCCAAAGCACTCGTCGCCTCGTCGAGGAATAGATAGCGAGGATTGTGCGCCAAGGCTCTTGCCAACAAGAGCCGCTGCCGTTGACCACCGGAAATGATGGTTGCGTTCTCGTCGATCCAGGTGTCGAGTCCGCCACCCATCCCTTGGATGGTCTCTGTCAGACGGACGAGTTCGAGCAGTTGCCAAACTCGCGAATCGGGGATCGGGCCGGATGCAACGGTGATGTTCTCTCTGATCGTTCCGGACAGCAAGAGACTTGACTGCAGCACCACCCCACACTGACGGCGAACTGCAGAGCGGTTGATCGCAGTCAGATCGCGATCGTCATACGTGACGATTCCACTGAGTGGATCTTCGAATCCGAGCAACAGTCGAAGCAGTGTGGACTTTCCTGAACCCGAAGTTCCAACCACGGCAATGAACTCTCCGGGCTCGGCGCGAAAGCTGACATCCTTGACGACCCACGGAAGGTCGGGGCTGTAGCGAAAGCCCACGTGTCGAACTTCGAGCGCTCCGGAGAGGGGGCCGGGATCTTCTGATCGCTCCGATTCCTCGGTAGTCGCACCCAGTACAGCAGCGAGTCTTTGTACCGGTGCCCGCACCGCTTCGAATGCGCGCATCGTGGCGAGCAGACCGACAAGCCCTGCGCTGAATTGGGCGAATGCCGCCAAGAACGCGATGAAAGAGGATCCGGAGATGGATCCGGCTGGTAATTCGTAGGCGATGAAGACGAAAGAGAAAGTGGTGGCGCCCAGAAAAGCGACGGCAAGGATCTCGACTGATACCTGACGCGTCCACCGCGAATTGAAGGCAAGTCGATAGCGGGAGTATGCCTTCGCCCAGCGGGCTAGCGCTGACACCTCACCATTGGAGACACGAACGGGGATCCAGCCGCGGATGATGTCTGTTGTCTCGGCGTCTACCGCTGAGTGAGCCGCCAACTCGCCGTGCCACAAGGCGTTGTCCCTGCGAATGACCAGCCATGCTGCAGCGAGCAACAGCAAGCCCAAGAGGACTGCAACTGCACCAAGACTCGGGATGAACCAGCACAGCAGCGCTCCGTTAAAGAGCACCAAGATCAAGCTGATCAGACCTACGTCCGTGTAGTTGAAGGCTTCCTGCAACGCCTTCCAAACCCCCACCCGCGTGGCGAGTTGAGCAGAGGGCCAACTTGCCAATTCGTGGGCTGGCAGGCGAAGTAGTCGGTCGAGGACCCCGCCGCCGACTGCCACTTCCGTTGCGTCTTGAAGACGTACTAAATGTAGACCTCGGGTGTATGCGAAAGCCCCAGTTGCGAGGGTAAGGAGGAGTAGCGCGGCAATGATGAAACCAAGCCGTCCTAGGTCGCCAGTTGGTACTACGTCGCTGAAGATCACATCGGTGGCCACCGGCACGGCCAGACTGATCAAGCCCACTGCTACAGCTGAGGCGAAGGCCATGATCAGATCCCGGCGCAGGCCGGTGATCGACAGCCGGACCAGGTCGCGTAGGCGGAGAGCGCCGGGTGCCAGCGGAAGCACAACTTGAAGCGCATCCCGAGACAGGGTTGCTGCGAGGCTTTCGTCGACTTTCACGGGCTCGACGCCTTCTCGGTGCAGGAAGGGGGCGGAGAAGGGGCCCGGTAGGACCAACTCCAGTCCATGTTCGTCCTGAACGACCAGTGGTGGTTGATTCCACTCCCACCAATCATCCGTCAATTCCACCTGTCGTGAGCGGACTTGGCAGCCTTCCAGCGCCTGTGCCATTTGATCGAGGGGAGCAAAGTCCTCGTTGACGCTTACCGGTCGGTAGCCAAAGCCGCAGGCACCAGCTAGACGGGCCACGAGTCCGGAGACGCGACCGGGTGCAGGCGGAGGCTCGGGAAGCCGCACATTCGAATTGAGGGTTTGCTCCAGGTAAGCGGCGGCTAGTTCGGCGTCGTACTGTCGCCGATTGCCAGTGTCTGACGGATCTTGGCGTGATCTCATGCGTCCATCAGTTCCCGATATAAGCCGTCGGAGAGTGCCAAGTCTGAGTGACGCCCACGTTCGAAGACGCCGCCTTCGTGCAGAACGATGATCTCGTCAGAGTCTCGAACGGTGGAGAGTCGATGAGCGATCAGCAAGGTGGTGCAGCCAAGGGACCGGATCTGTGACATGACGATGGATTCCGTCCGAGCGTCGAGAGCGCTGGTGGCTTCATCGAGGACGAGCAGTCGAGGCTTGCGCACGAGTGCACGTGCAATACCGACACGTTGGCGTTGACCACCGGAAAGATCGCGACCGTCTTCCCAAAGAAGTGAGTCATACCCTCCGGGTCTGGCGATGATGTCGTCGTGAACCTGCGCTGCCTTTGCGGCGGAGATGACATCACGATCTGAGATACCTGGGTCGAACATCGTGATGTTGTTGCGGATACTTGTTTGAAATAGCACCGAGTCCTGGTCTACGAAGCCGATATCGCGGGCGAGGGAATCACGAGTGTGTTCCTGGAAGGGTTTGCTGTCGATAAGGATGTCGCCAGACCACGGTGTGTAAAGGCCGGATATCAAGCGTCCGATCGAAGTCTTCCCACTCCCACTAGTACCCACGACGGCAACAACGCGACCTGCTGAAATCGTCATGTTGACGTTGGCAAACAGGGGTGCTTGGCCCGGTGTGTAACCGAAGGCGAGTTCGGAGATTTCGAGTCTGGCTGCCCACGGGTCGATTGTCAGGCGACCCTTGGGGCGCCTGCCCGACCGCGCAATCTCCAAGAGTGCATCCACCTCATCAGGTTCGTCTCCTTCACCCACCACGCTCTCGTGAGGGACTTCGGCATGGTGACTTGTGGCCGATACCGGGGCTGACTGGCGCTGATCACCTGACTCGGAGTGTGATGACTCGAGCAAGGAAAGGCCGGACCCGCGATCTCCTGCATGGATGTCGTCGGCACGGTCATCATCCGCATAGGCATCCAGTAGACGTCTATCGACGCGCTGTTCTAGGACGTCATCGGTCTGCTCGAGGGCGCCTCGAAGGTTGAAGAAGGCATCCAGGTTGGGGACCAAAACCGCGATTGGCGCGGCGAACGCAGCCAAGAGTATGGAGAAGGCTGCGAAGGTGCCGAGCGTGAGCAGGCCTTGGATGGACATCCATGCTCCAACGCCAAGAACCAGCGTTTGGATGAGCAGGATCATGAAAGTGGGGAGCATTCCCAGATATGCCCACAAGAAGGCGTTGCCTAGATTGATCCTTCGTCCTAGGGAGGAGTAGATCCGATCGAATGCAACTTTCTCGCTCCCTGTTGCCTTCAATGTCTCTAGGACGCGCAGGCAAATCCCGAGTTCGGTGGTGGTGACGGCTCCTTCTCGGGCCTGACGGTGCCGGATTTCCAAGCGCAGGGGAACCACACGGAAAAGCAGAAACAGCAATATGAGGTAGCCGACTAGGGCAACAAGCGCCAAGAGTGGGGACAGGATGAACATGATCACCAAAAAGAAGAGGCTGGTGAGCTGAGCCAGTACGGCGCTAGTGAATGGTCCGGACATCACTTGGGCGATGGCTTCGGAGAGTGACGCGCGGTAGGCGAGGTTGGTTGGATCTCGCTGACTGATGAACCACGCAGGCATCCGCAGGACGTGCCATACGAATCGCGCGCTCGCGTTCGTCACGGTGATGGTCATGAGCCTGCGAAGGCCCATCAACTGCAATGCCGTTAGGGCGATGGAGAGCAGCAGGGAGATCGCGAGTCCACCAATGATGACGGCTGTCCCGTCCCGGTTGCCTGTTTCCAGGTATCCATCGACGAAGAGTCTGATCAGGCCTGGTGTCAGGATGCCTGGCACCACGAGGGCTAGACCGGACAAGATCACGAACACCAGACCCGGCTTACTCGCACCGTGGCGCCTGAGCAGGGTGCGCAATATTCCGGGAGGGCGAGCTGTTGGAAGGAAGGAAGCCTGTGGCTTCACGTGCAAAAGGGGACCGCTAAAGCCCGCCTGTGCCTGTGCAGAGGTGAGCGTCCTTCGACCCAAGATGGGGTCTATGACGATCCAGGACTCCCCAGATTGCTCCGCCAGCACGACCGCGTGATCTCCGGTCCAGGCAGCGACAGCGGGCAATGAATCACCGGTGGAGGAAGGATCAGCGGACACTAGTTGTCCAAAATCCTTGCGTGCGACATCGAAGCCGAAGGACTGGGCTGCGGAAGTCAGGGAGTCGAAATCCACGCCATTTCGGCTTACTCCACTTGCGTATCTGATCGCTTCTGGATTCACGTGCTTGCCGTAGGTCGCCATCACCATGCGCAGACATGTGGCGCCCACCTCGGTGGAAGCTTGCGCAAGGTAGATGGGTGTTTTCATCACGAACCGAACAAAGTTTCCAGCGGTGCCTGATTGTCGATCAGGATCTGGCCATCCCACGGAGTGCCTGCGACGAGTTCAAAGGGCGGTCCCTGCCCGATAGTCCACGAGAAGCTTGAAGGACTCGCCTCATTTTTCGTCAATTCGATGCGCACTTCGATCAAGGGCTCGTCGATCGTGTCGATCGTCGGATAGCCGGCAACGGTCATCACGAGCTGTTCCAGTCGGGAGACACTCATGGGTGTCGATGCCACCGAAGTGACAACGCCCTCGAGGTATCCGTACTGACTGGTCGGTACCGAATTAGGTGAGACCAGCGCCTGATCTCCGGTAGCGATTCCAGAGATGGCCGATGCTGGAATCAGGGCAAGGGCGAGCAAGTCCTCATCGAATCGCTGGATTGTCGCGATGCCACTGCCGGAGCGAATGAAATCCCCTTCCTGGGTGGCAACTTCGATAACGGTCCCGGGGACTGGAGTGTTGACGGGCACCTCTCGACCTGTTTCATCGATCAGGACAGCGAGTATGTTTCCTGCTTCAACATTCGTGCCGACTTCAACGAAGACGAATTCCACCGAGCCGTCGAGCCCGGATCCCACCTCCAGTGGTCCACCTGATGTCGAGATGACTCCTGATGCGCTTTTCATCACCGGCGGTCGGGCCAGTGTGCCCCACACCAGGAATCCGCCGATGAGGGCAAGGGCGGCGACGAGGGCAACCCACAGTTGCGGCTTACCGAACATGGTGACCCGGTCGAGTCGCTGGATGGGGGAAGTGACCTCCGAGGGTTCCTCGAGATCGGGCACGTCGCAACGCTAGATAGTGGGTTATTTCCTCAGTACCGTGGAAACACGGTGGGTGCGCTCTACGGAACGGGCTAGTTTCCGCCTGTGGACTGCTCGCAACCAGCGCAATGGGGCGCCTAGGGCATGGACTCCAAACCAGGAAGTACCCCCGAAGCTGCGGCCAGGCCGAAGTTGGACCCGGGGACCGTCGCTGATGCGCGCCTTGGGCGACTGATTGGCTGGTACTGGGCCTTCACGGACGGCCAAAGGGCTCTCTTGGCGCTAGTGGCCGTCGCCACTGCCGTCATGTTGGTGTGCCAGTTGACCATCCCGTTCGTGGTCGAAGAGATCCTGCACGAGGAACTCCACTCGATGACCCCACTGGTCGTACTCGGCGGCCTCATCGTCATCCAACTGGCCTTCGGCTATCTGTCGGAGTTGGGGTCCCATTACGTAGCCACCAATACGGCCACCAGTATGCGTCTGACTGTCTTCGAACGGATTCTCCGTGGATCCGATCTGCGGCAGTCCGCTTTGACTCGAACCTCGGTCGTGTCACGTAGCACCCAAGACATCGACAACGTGGCGTACGCCGCTGAGATGACTGTGGCCAAGGGCATTCCTGGGGCTTTGCGGATGATCTTCAGTCTGGTTTTGCTCAGCACCTTGTCCTGGCCCGCGGCACTCGTACTCCTGCTTGCCGTGATCGTCTTCCTCATCGTTCGTGTAGGGCTCGGGCGGCGACTGTTTGCTCTTGACAAGATTGAACTCGAGGCGACTACCGACGTAGGCGAGACCGTCGATGAGACCGTCTCCGGTGCTCGGTCGATATCTGCCCTAGCGCTCGAGCCATGGATGCAACAACGGATGACTCGACGAGCGCGCTTCTTGGAGCATGCCGGCCACCGGATGGGGGTAAAGGTGGCTCAACTGGCCACGGCCGCGCACGGAGCAGGCCTCGTCGGGCTCTTCGCCGTGATCCTTTTCGGCGGGATACTCGGCGGCGAAAGCCTTGCTGCCGTGGCCGCCTCGCTGTTGTTCGTCGAGGGTGTGGTCCGCGGACTCGAGGCACTCCCGCCATGGGTGCGGAGTCTGCAGCTGGCCTTGGCGAGCAAGAGGCGAATCCAGGACATTTTGAATTCAGCCGATCCCGCTGAGGCGTCGGATGTGCAAGCGAAGAGTGCGCGAGCGGATCTGAACCTGGCTGCTGCCGCTGGTGAGGGCACCAGACAGTTGGTCGGCTTGGTGACCCCCGCATCGGTAGATACGGACTCTGTCTTGGTTGCTTTGTCAGCAGATGGGGACACCCTCAAGTTGCGTAGGACCGTCGACGGTCTCGTGGTGCGCAGCCCTGGAGCGTCATCGGAAGTTCTTCATGTCACCGACGACATCGTGGCGTTCGATGCGTCATTGCTCGAGCACCTGCAGGCGGGTGATGCAGACATCTCTCGCGAAGGCGCGGTGGCGATACTCCAGACGGTCGGCCTAGGTCATTTGGTCGATGCCCCGATTTTCGAGGATGAAGCCATCGGCTTGGCCGGAGCGCACCTGACCGTCAACGAGCGTCAAAGGCTCATGCTGGCCGTCGCATTATGTGCTCCGTCCCCCACCTTGTTGGTGGGCCCGATTCTGAGCCTGTCTGACGAAGACAGCGCCCTCCCGTTGATCGAAACTCTGCGACAGAGCGCGAAAGATCTCATCGTCATTGCTATCCGTAGCCCCGAGGCTGCGGCAGAGATGGATCGAATGCTCTTCGTCACTGATGAATCAGTCGCCACGGGTACCCACGCGGAGTTACTTCAAAGCGACCTGGAATACGGGGAAATTTGGAACCGTCGCATGCAACGCAGCGACGTAGATCTCAGCACGTTGGGTCTTGCAGAGGATGTCGAAGCCTCCCTGTACACGCGTTTGGTCACCGAGAGTGTGAAGGCGGGGGAGATCCTCTACCGGGCGGGGGATCCGGCTGACCGCATTATTTTCGTCATCTCCGGTCACGTTTCGCTCGAAGCACCAGGAGCGGATGGGGAACTCCACCGTGTCGCGGTGTTGGGCCCGGGCAACCACTGCGGCGACTTGCGGTTGACCGTGGCGGAAACGAGGGCGGAGACGGCCGTGGCGGTCGATGATGTTGTCGTACGTTCGTTGAGCCGTGAGGCGGTTTCGGCTGGGGTAACCGGACTGCTGGATCGGCCTCCGCTGGAACGTCGGATCGTGGCATCGCTTCTGCGTTCTGGTCCTACCGATCTTGGTGGCCTAGCCGAACGTTTCGCTTCGGTTACCACTTCGGTGTTGTCCGCATCGGTCGCCAACTTGCTTAAGGACGGGGCCATTCGCGACAACGATGGCAGGTTCAGTGTGGTTCTACGCCGGGCAACCAAAGCTGGCGCGGCAGACCTGCTGGACAAGATCGCCGGCCCCCGGAGTTGAGCCCCCAAACGCGAAGAGGCAACGGTTCGTTATCCCGCAAGGCGCTCGAGGGCATCGAGTTCGATGACATGCCTCACCCAGTGCACCAGCCAATCGGGTTGCGCGACTTTCAACTTGTATTCGTTGACCGGATCCCCGTTGTCGGGCATCCACGTGATGATCGTCGATCCTTCGCCTAGGTGGGTGCTGACCGCTTGGGACCACGCGGATAGGCGCAGGAAAGAGCGGCGCCGAGGCTCATCGCAGTAGAGCTGAGCGTCGTGGAGAACGGCTCGGAACGTGACCGTGGTGGGGGAGAGTCGTTGGACAGGAATCCACCCGCAAACATCCCCGTCGACGATGAGCCTGAAGGAGTCTGCGTGCACGAGGTGTGGGCTGGCAAGTTCAGTCGCTGATCTCCGGTGCAGGGCACTTAGGTGTTCCGGCGAGACCAGGGAAGTACCTCGCATCAGCGAATAACCTTTGGGCATCGCTCGGGCGGGCCGTACTGCCCGATGAGATGACGGATTCGACTCCGGGAACAGGGCAGCTTCCCAACCCAAGCCCGTCCCCGACGCCCCCGTCATGGCGGACAAGGTGGCGTCCAGGGAGCTTCCTGCCATGACATGAACGGCGCAACGTGTTGCGTGCGGTGTCTGCTCGAGATGCCTCAGCAGTTCGGTCGAGAACATCTGTGCATCAACATCATCACCCCGCGCTCGAATAGTGACAGTGACCAGATCACTGTTCGCGGAATCCGAGGAATCGGGGACAAGACGCAGAGTGGAAGGTAATGCAGACACCTGAAACCTCACGTTGGGATCATCGAACACGTGCTAGGTGGAAGCCTGGCCACGATCTGTCGACTTTTTCACTGTGGAAACACGGTATTGACGCGGCTATTGGACAGATACGTTCCAAGTGGATTTATGCACGATGCCTTTGGGCACTGATCGATCACTCTGGCACGAGGGGAAGAAGATGACCGAAGCAATGAAGAGTACTCCCATGGAACTGGTAGAGGCCGTGTGTCACCGAGCGCGCGGTGACAAGAAGTTGAAGACTGCGCTGCTCGAGGATCCCCGGGGCACCTTGCAGCGCGAGACCGGGTTGACGATTCCTGTGGACTGGGATTTGGCGGCGAGTGAATCCGCTGACGGGGCTGTTCTGGTGGAACTGGTCAACGACGAGATTCCTGAGCAGTACCTGGCACTCGTCCAGGGCGGTTCGGGTGACTCAGACCCCAACTACGGCGTCATCGGCGGTTGTTAGCCGG
>Ga0102934_1000984_pt1 | contig 19673 bp, 13 predicted proteins | sample SalPonR2_A_D1_MG_FD_78175 | JGI IMG/M metagenome (GOLD analysis project Ga0102934, IMG submission 78175) | Salt pond soil microbial communities from South San Francisco under conditions of wetland restoration - Salt Pond MetaG R2_A_D1_MG | ecosystem: Environmental > Aquatic > Marine > Intertidal... | reverse complement strand
CTTCGTACAAGGTGGAAGGCATCGGCTATGACTTCGTTCCTACGGTTCTGGACCGCGCGCTCGTGGACGAGTGGGTGAAGACGGACGACAAGGAGTCTCTGCTCATGGCACGGCGTCTGATCCGAGACGAGGGCCTGCTCTGTGGGGGTTCCTGCGGTTCTGCCATGGCCGCCGCCGTGCGTATCGCCAAGACCCTGCCCGTGGGCAAGCGCGTGGTAGTCCTGCTCCCAGACTCGAGTCGAAACTACATGACCAAGCTCATTTCAGACAAGTGGATGCTGGAGGCGGGCTTCGCGGACGGGCGGCTCATCGACCGCCCTCAGTACAAAACGTGGTGGGCCAAGAAACGCGTGCAGGACCTGCACCTGCAGACCCCCATTACCATCGCGCCCGGCGTGTCGTGCAAGGAGGCGATCGGCTTGCTCTCGGCCCAGGGTTTTGACACCCTGCCGGTCATCTCCGTAGACGGGAAGATCTTGGGCGTGGTCACGGAGGGCAACTTGACAGCCAAGCTGGTGTCCAACCGGGTGCAGCCTGACGACGACATCACGAGCGCGCTCTATCCCCAGTTCAGGAAGGTGAACATGGGGGACACGCTCGGCGACCTCGCCAACATCTTCGACAGGGATCACTACGCCCTGGTGGTAGCAGAGCAGTTGCAGTACACGGGCGCCAAGGGTGGCGCGGTCCCGGGGGCAAAGGGTCTACTGCCCTCCGCGACGCGGTCTGTGGTGACGGGTGTAGCGACGCGGATTGATCTGCTGAATTACATTTCTTCAACGCCAGTGGAGGAAGTGTTACCACAAGGCAGGGGGGAAGGACTGAAGGACTAGCTGGATGCAAGAATTCGGCGCCGAGAAGGAGAGCAAAGAACAAGGGTTGATCACACATATTGCGGAGCATCTCCCCTCCTCCCAGTTGTTTGTGCATACGGTTTCTATTACATAATTCTGGTGAATGTTTGAAGTTGTACAGGGGTGTAGTCGGGTAGGGCATCTCAACGTGTGGCAGTATCGTCGATTTCAGTCACCGCAAAAAAAAATCTAGCGGAACTAGTGCATGAAAAGCGTTGGTGCCATCTACGCGACAGCGGCAGTGGCCTTATATAAGCAGGCTATGGCGCCGACTGAGGAAGATATGCAGTAGATTTCGGGAGAGAGCTCTGAAAAAAGTGTTTCCTTTCTGTAAATTTGGCCGCGAATACGTGAGCAGTACGAGTAGGAATACAAGGAGAATCGACTGTGCGTGCAGGGATCCGTTTCCATCGCAGTGCGGGCGTGCACCGTGGCACAACAGAAAGTGTACAGTGGCGTTTCAAGCAAAGACAGAGGAGGTTGGCCGACCTCCTTTCTTTGCCCTTTATCGGATCAGGACGCATCTTGAATACGTGAGAAAGAGAGCTCTGTGATTGAGGAAAACAAAAAACAAAGGTCTCCGGTCAATGAGTTCGAAGCTCATACTCGGCTGTTTTCGGTTCTCTGTTTTTCTGCTGTATTCTTCCGGGTTTTCCTACCATTTTTCAGGTCGTTTTATCACACACGCGCATCGCGTCCGACCAAATAGACAGGTGAGCACATACACAGGTGCTCCAGTGACTGTTGCGATAATTATCATAGCCCTTGATGGCTTCGCATCCCACACTGTGAGCCTCTTCGCCCACACCTCACAGGGTTCCTCTGACTGTCTACCCCTCCCCGGTATCCCTCGCCCGCTAGGCCCCTCTCTTCCTCAGGCCGCCCTTGATCATATTTAGTTGTCGTGTTCAGGCGCCCCACCTCCTACTTCTCGCCCTCCTTGTCCGTGTAGATCGGCTCCATCTGGATGCCCGCCAGGGGGTCCATCTTGAACGCGTCCAAGCCCGCCAACGGGTCCGAGTCCAAGTTCTCGTAACCGCCGTCCAAACCCGTCAGTCCCTCGCTAAGGCCCAGCACAATGTCTTTGGCCGCTTCCTCCCGCGCTTTCCTCTCTGCCTCCATTCGCTCGTGGTACTTCTTGGCGGTCACCTCGGCCATGTCAAACACCTTCTGTCGGTCTCGCAGCATGTCTCCCGGTTCAGGCTCCAGCGTCTTGGTGCTCAGGGCAATGCGCCCGTTCACCTTGTCGTGGTCCACGATCATGCACTTGATCTTTTGCCCCGGCTGCACCACCAGGGAGAGGTCCTCCACCCGGTCGTACGAGACTTGCGATATATGGAGCAGCCCTGACATCCCGTTCACCTCCACAAAGGCACCGTAGGGCTTCAGGAGCTTCACCATGCCCACCACCACGTCGCCGCGAGACATGCTGTCCATCTGCGAGTCCACCAAGGCCCGACGATGCGACACCACCAGCTTTCCGTTCTCCTTGTTCAGCTCCAGGAACTTGAGGGGTAAGACCTGGCCGACCAATGACTCGTCGGCGTACACGCCGGAGAGATGGGAGCCCGGCAAAAACGCCCGGAGGCCCTCCACCAGAACGATGGCGCCTCCCTTATTCACGCCCGTCACGGTGCCCTTGAAGGACGCGTCGGCTGCCTGGAGTTTTAGAAGCGACTCCCATGTCTTCTCGTACTGGATGCGCTTGAGGGAGAGCATGATCGCCCCGTCCTCGTCCCCGTCCGAGATGACCTGAAACTCTAGCTCCTCATCCAGGCGGACAATATCCTGCATCTTGTCCGCGGGATTGATGCTCACCTCGCGCCCGGGCAAGAAGGCAGGTGCCTTGGACCCAACATCCACGAGGGCGCCGCCGTTGTCGTACTCCAAGACGATGCCCTTGATGAGCTCGCCCTTGCTGTATGAGGGCAAGGAGAAGTCTCCAATACCCGAGCCAATGTCTACCTCCTTGAAGGGCCCGGTATACTCCTCGCCGTACATGGCCTTCAGCTCTAAAGGAGAGAAAACCTCCGCCTCCCCGTCCACGTCGTCGTCCTCATCCTGCCCTGGCCGGAAATCTGCGTCGTACTCTGACTCTTCCTCCACCAGTGTGTACCCAAACGACCGTTTATCCATGATAGCATTCTTCATGAAAGCCCGCTCCATCTTGTCCTGTACGCCCTGACGCGTCATGGACAGCTTCCCCTGTTGCCGTGGTCCTTGGCTCTTTCCCACCCATGACTGTCGAATTCCTGCAGGCAACAAGAAGGCCGCTCCAAGGGCAGGAAGCGCGGCGGCCAGTATCACTGTTCGTCGTCCCATGGTCAGAATGGATGCTGATAGCTGTATCCTCTGTCGAAAAGGTGACAGCAAGTACGAAGCCACCTACGTGGGAGAAGGAGGGGGCAGAGAGCGAGTCATGTGGGTGCGCATATTCACGTCGTGATGTTCAAACATTTGCCCAGTCACTTTCATCTACAAGTCATGCACATATTAAGTATACAGTCCACGGTACTCCAAAGTCCCGCAGCCTTTCAGTTTGGACCTGCGAGCTTCCGAATGGGTGTCGTGGGAGAGAGTGAAAGATACTGCCCCTCCATCGCCTCCAAGCTCACGATGTCAGCCGTCGAAAAAAAGCAATTCGTTCGTCCACGGGTTGTCCAGCGTCAGCTTCGAAAGAATAAGACGAGGGCTCGAGATATTATATGGACTCGGTATAGAGCAACATGCACCCATTGCCAAGTGCAACTGAGCAGCCAGACAAAAGGCCCGGTGGGTGGAGGGAGGAGAGCCATCGCCGCCCTCGCAGGCGACGCACCCCCTGTCCGCGAGAAGTCACTGAGCTAAATCGAGCACGAGGGTTGGCGACAACAAACAGCCGCCTATTCCCCCTCTTTTCCATGTCGATAAGCCCTTGAAACGGCCGTGAGTCCATGAGTTTCTTGAGAAAGGGTATATGGAGACAAAGCAATTAGAGCCATCCATCTTTTCTCCGGAACTGAGAGAAAAATAACCATTTAATGTGATTTAAAAAACGATGTCCTCGGAGGGTACGTTCAATGTCCCATACTCGTTGAGAACCCCATTCGCTTCGTAATTTTCAATTTTAGTTTTTCGCACCGTACTATCCATTCAGTATCTCACGTATTTCAATTTGATGCTGATGGTACCTGCTGTGCGGTGGATATCGGTTGGGGGGCGGTGGAGGGGGGGCCTTGAGGGGCCGCTGAAGGGACTGACGCCTGAGAACTTATGGTTTGAGTCGTGCCAGAACTTGTGGAGACAAGAGCATCGCGCGGTGGGGCTGTCGATTCGGCGGAAGTCGATGGAGCGGCCCCTGACGCCGGCACTGGGGCGGTGGGGAGGCCATTGGCTGGCGGAGGCCCGGAGGGGGGGGATGCTGCGTTCCTTTCTTCAAGCAAGGCCTTGGCCCCACTCTCCACGCGCAAGAGCTTGTCTTTGGCAGCTGTGATTCGCGTTGAAAAGGGATAAGAAAAGCTAATCAGGCGCGATAGCGCGCATGACAACCTCAGTCTCTCTCTCCCCCTCCCTGTGCTGAGCCATGCGTATGAGCGACAAAAGCACGTACTTCGAAGCTGATCCGTGACGAATTCATGCGCCGCCTGGATGCGGCGGATGTCCTCCACGTCGCTGTAGAGGGGAAACAAATCCTGGATGGGGGGTGGGGTGGTTACCGCACGGGAAAAGGTGTTGAGTCGGACAAAAACGGCTCTGGATTTGACACGGCCCGCACGTTTCCCACCTGCTATTACCTGCAGGGTGTGTCGATGGGTCTTAGTCTCACCCAAGTGCTGGAGGCACTGGTAGAATTCCTCGGTCGGGTCTGTGAACACGACCTCGTCGTAGTACTCGTGCACCACGGGCTGGCGGGGGGTACAGGGTGGACATAGGGTAAGAGTTCCGAGTCTCTCGCTAACAATTTTGTTATAGAAAGTTTCTTGCTCTCCCTGGTCACCCCTGCTCTGCTACATGAGCTACTCTGCATTTTCTCTCGAAGCAACCCCCCTTCCTCGGCCCCATTTTCTCGTATATCCTACCTTCTTGTTGTTCGGCTGTGACGTGGCACTATTTCCGTGGAAGAGTTTGACGAAGTGCCGGAGCTCCACGGACTTCTCATGGGCATCTTTGAAGTAGACGTCTATCAGGGCCTCGAACTCGCCCCACCCCTTCTCCGTCACTTCGAAGGGGTGGGCGCTGGCCTCTGTGGAGGGTCGTCACGATCGAGAAGGGGAGACTTGTGAGATCATGCAACCCCAAGTCAGTTTCCTGACCATAAGGGCCAGACCACAATGTGCTTTGACCGCTCAAAGCCAAAAAGAACAGAAATTCACGCCACGGACTGGACATACCTCGAATGTGGTTGTTAAAACTGGAGTGCAGAGTGAATACTGTCTTTTTCAGGACTGCTCCAAGATCGTGCCCATGAGGACTTCGTACATACACTGTGCGGGTATATGTATTAAGTAAAGCACAATGAACAATACCATACGAACATCCTCGAGATGAAGGGGGGTTCTTCACAAACTCACATGTCCATTGATGGGTGCACTGGTCTTGCTCGGTTTTCTTCGTCATGTGCCAGGCGATGGATCCGTAGGCAATAGGTAAGCACACGGTGACCCCTTTCATCCGTCTGGGGGGTTTGCTTTCCTCCATGTCAGAGGGGGGCGAGTCAGGAAGTGTGGAGGGGAGGCGATATTTAGAAGGACTTGGAGACGAAGAACGGACTGTAGGAAGGAAAAGAAGGAGCTCAAGCTCTTGAGAATGTCTCAAACTTGTGAAAAGATTGGGCATTTATACCGACATGCAGCGATAGACCTCACACCCGGAATTTAAGTCCAGAAACGTCGTAGTAAATGAGGCATGGTCAAGGGGTGGAGAAATATGGCGCGAAAACCGGTCCTCGTTCTTATCCGTCCGAAGGCAGGCTCGTTGTAGCTCGAGTGCGTGGGAGCAGAGTTGTTTCTGTGGGTGCAGCAAAGGCAGAATTAAAGGCACCCTCATGTGTCCCTTTTCAAGCGGTTGGGGTTTGCGTACGCCGCACATGGACGACCAGGGCATCGGAGAAATACCCGCCAGGCGGTCGCTTTCGCATGTCGCTCGTGCTCACTCGGTCGCAAACAAAGACCCGTCTTATCGGATTCCAACCCCTTCAAACCAACTATATTCACAGGACGTAGTCGTGCAGGGGGTGTGCCAGGTTGTTATCCGTGCGGTGATAATGCAGTCGAGTTCAATTGCTGGTGATGCCGCGATGGACCTTCCTGCAGATGGGAAAAACAGAACGGAGTCAACACAGAAACGTGATGAGAACGATGGCACGCTTGACAAGACTGCTTTCGAGCAGTTACCTCTGTCGTTTGGTGGATCGAAAAAGGTGAATGCACCAAGGGCTTTGAGCAAGAACGCGATGGCCGAAGGGATCGCGGAAATGATGAAGGAAATCGAGGCGGCTGAGAGGAGGCGCGCAGAGGGAGAGGCACGGCAGGGAGAAGCGATGAGGAACCAGGAGGAAGACGAGGACAGGCAGCAAACGTCCGGCGAGGAACCGCTGCCATCGGAAGCTTCGGTGGAACCCTCCTCCTCCTCTTCGTCCCATCAAGTATCCTCCTTGCGACCTGCGCCGGCCAAAAGAAAGGAGGAGACGCAGTTGGAAGAGGAGGAAACACCGGCAGCGACAGCTCGTCGCTACCGGATCCCCATGTCCCACGAAGTCATCCTCCGCGGGCATCATAAGCAAATAACCTGCCTGGCCATGGACCCGTCGGGGGCCCGGGTCGGGGTCGGAGGGACGGACAACAAGCTCCTCCTCTATGACTTCGGAGGTATGGACCGTAGCCACAAACCTTTCCGGGAATTCGTGCCCGAGGACGGCAATCCCGTCGTGGGGGTGGGCTGGAGCCCCACGGGTGATCGGCTGGTGGTGGCCACGGGCTCCTCGCAGGCCAAGGTCTTCGACCGGGACGGCATCCGCCTGCTGACCTGCATCAAGGGGGACCCCTACATCACGGACCTCGTGCACACCAAGGGCCACACCATGTCGCTCTCGGCCGCGGCCTGGCACCCCCGGGAGAAGGAGACGATCATGACCGCCTCATGGGACGGGACCCTCCGCCTCTGGGACCTGCAGGGCCCGCAGTCCTTCGACCAGCTCCTGAACAAGCGCGTCATCAAAGCCCGTTCGGCCCGGAGCACCAGGGTGGCCGTCACCTGCGGCGTCTTCTCCCCCGTGGCCGACTACGTGGCGGCGGGCTGCCAGGACGGGTCTGTCCAGCTCTTCTCCCTGCGCAAGACCAGCTGGATCAAGCCCGACGTCCTCATGCGCCCGGCCCACGGCCCCGACCAGCACGTGACGGCCGTCGCGTTCGCCCCCGACGGGAAGACGCTGGCCTCGCGGGGCACGGACGACATGGTGCGCCTGTGGGACATCCGGAAGCCGCAGGCCCCGCTCAAGACCCTGGAGGGCGTGGCGACCTTCTACGACTCCGCCAACCTGGCCTTCTCTCCCGATGGCCGCGTGCTCTGCTGCGGCACCAACGTCCCCCCCAAGCAGGAGGGAGCGACGGGGACGCTCAAGTACTTCCAAGTGCAAGGCCCGAGCCTGGAGGCGGTGCTGACCGTGGGGGTGGCCCCCGGCGCCAGCGTGACCAACCTGACGTGGCACCCGCGCCTGAAGCAAGTGGTGTGTGGGACATCCTCGGGGGCGACCAAGGTGCTGTACGACCCTTCCTTCAGCGTCAAGGGGGCGCTGATGAGCAGCCAGCGGGTGAAGAGGCCGAGCGATCCGATGGACGCGGCCCCGGTGGGGGGGGTGGTGGGCAGGATCATCAACCCGTCGGCGTTGCCCATGTTCCGCGATGACGAGGAGACAGGGAAGAAGAAGAGAGCGAGGTTGGACCGGGCGGACCCGATCAAGAGCAAGCGGCCCGACCTCCCGGTGAATGGGCCGGGGGCGCAAGGGCGGGTGAGCGGGATGACGAATTTCACGCAGTACGTGATGCAGACGAAGCAGAAGAACACGATGATGGAGGAGGATCCGCGGGAGGCGATTTTAAAGTATGCGGAGAAGGCGAAGGAGGGGACGCAGCTTGTGGGGAGGGCGTATGCCAAGACGGCGCCCAAGACTCCCTTCCTAGAAAAGACCTTGGAGCAGGAGGTGGAGGATATGAAAGAGATGGAGGCGGAGATTCTCAAAAAGTGAGGGCGGGATCCGACCGGGCAGACGGCGGGAGAAATTCCTCGGGAGGTGCGCGTGAGTGGGGTTGGGCTTGATCATGTACAGCGTGAGTTCGATACAGCAAAGGAAAACTGAGAAGAACAAATTAAGCAAGCAATCTTTATGGCCCGAGAATCAGTCTCGCCGCACGGCGTACATGCTTTGCCAGTGGACCTTATCCAAATGAACCGCCCGCATCACGCGCTGCCAGAGGGGCCTGCACCTCTCTCACTTGAAAGCCCTGACCCTGTCCACGAAATCCGTCACTTTCCTCGCCTCCTTTTGGCCCGGAGAATCCTCCACCCCGCTCGAGACGTCCACGCCGAAGGGATCCGCGACCCTCAGGGCCTCTTCCACGTTCTCCGGAAGCAGTCCCCCCGCCACAATCACCGGGTATCCTAAAGCTTGGGCCCGGGCGGCCAGGCTCCAATCGAACTTGGCGCCGCTCCCGCCCTTCTGGTTCCCCACCGACGTATCGAGCAAGAGCGCGATAGGCCCCCCGGTCGCCCCACCTTCCTCTTGCTCCTCCGGCGCCTGCTCCAAACCCGCCAGGACATGGCCGAGCTCGCCTCCGTTGTGCGGGACGTGCAAGACCTTCAGGCAGGGTACCCCCGTCAGGCGGGAGAGGGCCGCGGCGAAGCCCACGCCCTCGTCCCCGTGCAGTTGGACCAAATCTACGCCCGAAGCTTCCACTGCGGCCGCCACCTCCTCCACCGTGTTGTTCTGGAAGACGCCCACAACCAGAGGGGTCCGACGCGTCACCCGCTGTAAGACCCCCCTCCAGTGGGCGAACCACGCCGGGGACAGGGGCGCCACGGGTCCCGCCTTGTCCTGCACGGTCTCCGAATACTCCAAGACCCGCTCGCTCCGTTCCCCAAAGCCTCGCACCGCCTGCACCACCGCCGCACTCTCCGAGGCCGTCACTTGCCGCTTGGAGGGACAGAAGATCGTGCCGATCAAATTTACCCCTGCCCGCGCCGCCCAGAGCGCGTCCTCCACTCGCGTGATCCCGCAGACCTTGACCAACGTTGCACCCCCCTGAGCATCCCTTTCCAGGCCCAAGAGCTCTCGGACTGCGAGAGAGGGGTCAGAAGCTCGCATCAGGGTCTCGCCCACGAGGACGACGGAGACCCCCGCCTCCTCGTATCGCGCCACGTCGGCCCGCACCGAGATGCCACTCAGGGCCGCCAGAGCGATGTCGCCCCTCCGACGGTCCCAGCTCAGCCCTCTCTTCCGGGCTACCTCCATGACACGCTCTGTAGTCCCCAAGTCCAGCTGGAAGGTGTGCAGGTTCCTGTTGTTAACTCCGACTACCTGGGCGCCCGCATCCAGGGCAATCTCCATCTCCCGGAGGTTGTTGACTTCCACGAGCGGCTCCATACCCCAGGCCCGACATGTTCGAATCAGGCGTACCAACCTATCTACCTCCAGGATGGCAACGATGAGCAAGACAGTATCGGCGCCGTGCGCGCGGGCCTCCAGGATCTGGTAGTCCGCCACAACAAAATCCTTGCGGAGAACCGCAGGCCGCAGGGATTGCAGGCCTTGCTCGGTGGCCAAACGCACGTCTTCCATGTCTTGCAATGAGCCTTTGAACCACTTGGGCTCTGTGAGAACTGAGAGAATGCTTGCACCCGCTTTGGTGTACTTGACTCCTTGCTCAGCAGCGACAAGGTCGAGCGCTATGTCGCCTTTGCTGGGACTAGCCCGCTTGAATTCGGCCGCCAATGCAATAGGCTTCTCTTCAGCACGAATGCGCTCAAGAAGGTTAAGTGGTGGACCATGAGCTTTGTCGAATTCAGCAATGCGAGCCTCGAGGTCCGCAGCAGATGTTTGAGCCTGAGCTAAGCCAACGTCCAGATACCGCTGCGCCGTGATGGTTTGAAGGATGCTGGGTGTGTGTTCGGGATTTCCATGGCCATAGAGGTGGCCGCAATTGGCAGCGTCTTGACCGTTAGAGACCGTAAAGGTAGCACTTGACATGCTCAGGGCGAAATTGTTGATGCGATGACAAGAAGCTGGTATCAGGAAGCACTGACCCACAGCAACGACGAGCAAGAAGAGTTGTGCGCGGACCAAGTCAAGCAGTGCTGAATTATTATTTCGGGCAAACCGCATCCACGACCAGAGCTGACTCTGTGGTATGACGTAGCGATATCAGCCGATCATAACGACGTGCAAGCTTCCTGTGCACCATGTTATCATCAAAGTGCAGTGGCTGAGCTTTAACCTCCTGCCCCCCCGCTCCATCCACTGAGCATTCCCATAACGTTTTCCAAGCTGTCGCATTCGAGCATGCATGTGTGCTTTAAGACCAGGTCGTAAATAACATAGCGAGATAACAATTCAATGAAAAAAATCAATGAATGAATGAATTTTCTTGACTAATTAATGTTGCTTTCTTGACGTGGCGGTTATCGTTGTCGCGAGTACATTACTGACGAGGGGGGTCTCCCTACCAAACATGAATCAGCCTGTCACACCAGCCCGAGCCCCCTACACCTATATTGTGGCGGCTACCACAATACCATCTGTTTGCCAGCTTTGCGACCAGCTCCTCATCGTCGATATCAAAAATTTCACACCTTTTGTGATGCTGCGCGTTGAAGTTGTCATCTGCAGACCTCTACTTCTTGCCACTCTGTGGGCCCCCACCTTCACCTCCCTCCCCATCCTTTTTGAAGTTCGAGTCAGGTGCTACCGATATAGTCAAGCCTTCCTTCTGAAGTTTCATGCAGAACTCCTCCGCGCTGGCCTTCGTGACGATGGCAATCGTGGAAAAGTCGTGGGAGTGAGCCGCTAGCGTGCACTCCCAAGCCTTAGAGCGGGTTAGTGTGGGCACAACCTGTTGAGCGTTGCAGGTACCAGGATGGCGTTGACTTAGTATTGCTGCGAAAGAGAGGCAGAGAAGGGGATAGAACGCACCTCTGCAAGTTTCCGAGACACATAATCGAAGGTATGCACGTCGTCGTTGTGCAGAAGGACTCGCCATTCCACCTCAAACTTCTCCTTCTCTTTCGGACTGGTTTTCACGGCCTCCTTCTCTTTCACCCCTACTTTGACGCCTCCTTTCGCCTGCTTGCCAGTGCCGAACCCTACGTCCGACATCGAGACAGGTAGGGCTGACCTTGATGTATGGGCTATCCTTGGCACTCCATCTGTGCGTGGGAAAAACATAGTATCACATGAGCTCGAGAAAAACACGCTCATGAAGATGCTGAGCGAGCAAGTAGGACGAAGTCCGCATTATTATCGCGTTATGCAAACGTTTTTTAGGCTGTAACCCAGTTGAGCAGGGTGCGGCTTGGGAAAACCAAAGATCAGAAAAGATCCAAGCAGCTTTGATGCCCCTGGAGCTTCTCCCCAAAAATCAATCCTTAATGCTCTCTGAAACCGGCTTCTCATTCAGCACCGTGTTTCTCGAAAAAGCACGAAAATCAATCTTCAATACATACCTGACCGGTGCTGTTGCAGTTGCCCCATGGAAGGAGAGGGCGAGAGAAAAAATGCCTGGGACCATGACAGCTGCAGCGCCACCAAGACCAGAATCACGCACCGAGAGGAAGTGGACTGTCTTACAGCAGCCATATTGCTGTGAAAAACATGTAGGATGCGTGTGTGAGGCTGTGCGGCGTGGCTTGCCCCGGGAGGTCTCGACTGCATGACTTGATCGAGGCTGTGTGCGGCCCGGGGCTGTTCATTCCACGCCCGCGGGGGCTAACCCGCACATTGACAACGCGCAGGCAGACAATACTGGCGCCGACGGCGTGAATTCTTAATTAGACGTCTTCGGGTCATGTTGGACGCCTCCTCGGCCGCGTTTTGCGTGCTGTCATCGTACGTGTCCGGGCAAAGCCTGCACCTCAAAGGCTCTCCCTCTCGCCTCCGCTCGCTCAAGATGTGCCACGAAGCACTGCCCCCAAGCCGCCTCGGAAGCACTTCCCTAGCCGTAATCGTAGTAGAATGAGGTGATCTGCGCAGGATAATGACACTAGGACTTTGACAAAGGTTATATTAACCCATGCTGTGGTCACGATTTTCTCCTTATCATTATACGCGACAGGCGTCAGTCCGGACGTCCACGACCTTCACTATGCGCGCCCATCTCTCCCTCGGCGTGGTAGCCGCCCTTGCCGCCCTCTTGGGTCTGGCGAACCTCGCACATGCGTCTGACCCCAAAGATTGCGAAGGTGAGACCTTAAGGGATTTTAAGGTACCGCTATTTCTGGTCCAAAAACAAAAGAACGTGGGCTAGTTTCCAGAAGGGATGGAGCAGCCTACTATTCGGACTGCTCTGAAGGCAGTTTGTCCGTCATGTCCATCGCACTATTTTAAAATCTATGTTACTTGTGCGCATTACAATGCTCGTACTTTGGGGCTCGCGGGGCTTTTTATCCTTATCCGAACTCCGGACCCACAAAGTAAACTGTGAGACAGCCTCCCTGCTCGCTATGACTAATGTTTACCTTACTCACCGAGAACCCTTCCGATCCTTTCAACGAAATGACTAGTATGTATTGGCGTGCTGGAGAAGATCGACGCAGGCATGGAGGCCAAGGCAAAAAAGAACAAACTCGCTGTGGAGGACGCCATCGAAGCTTACTGCTCGCGCAAGGACATCGACAACAAAGAGAAGAAGCTCTGCTACTTCCTCAAGCCCATCAAGCGCGACGTATCTCAGCCTTTTTCCACAGGCATGCCCAAGGCGAAGGTGTGCGCGCGCCTCAAGAAGAAATCGGCTGAGATTTGCGGCATCAAATACCGTGAGTAGAGCATGCAGGGAAGTACACCAGACTGTCCCAAAGAGAGAGGAATGCTGCATTAAGTCCTTCAACAGAGCTTGATGATCTACCAAAAAGCATGCACGTGGGCCAACCGGACCTCAGCCAAGACTCAAACCTGTCTGTGTCTTCTTTAATTATTTGCGGGGTCAAGAAGCTTGAAACGGTCGAATGAAACTCAGTTACGTTTCATTTTAAATCACTTCCATTTTCCCCCCTCCTCTTTTCCACTCCTTTCAGCCGTCAAGGTGGACAGTCAGACTGATTACACCAAGCTTCGAGTGAAGGAGCTTAAAGCTATCTTGGCGGAACGGGGCGTTGAATGCACAGGTTGCCTCGAAAAACCCGATTTCATTAAGAAGTGTGAGGAAACTGCGCACCTGTCGTCAGAGTTTTGATGAGACGGGCTACGTTTGAGGGCTAGGGGGGTTTAAGAGCAGCGCTTCAGCGGCCGCCAGGGACCGTAAGGATCTGGGAATCTGCAGAGAATATAAGGCTTTATGTTCAGGCGAAGCAGTATATGCAACTTTCTCTTCCCAGCGATTTTGTGAGCGGGGTGGCGTGTTTTTTAGCTCGGCAGTCGTGGTGGGCGATGGAGATGCGCCCATTGTAGAGTGGGGAGGAGCACGGAAGAGGAATGGACACTCTTTTCGATTGGAGAAGAAGGAGGCTTGTCTCCAAAGAATAAAGTATGAGGAAACTTTTTTTTGCCCTTTATGGGAGGAAATGACAGCTTCCAACAGTCCAACGCCGGAGTCCTCAGTGCCAGAGCAGGAGGCCCCGTGGCCCCCTTGCAACAGAGGACAAGATAGCCCAACACCGTCTTGCCTTTCATTCTCTTGCCGGGTATACAAAGCTGAAATATCCTGTGTGTTTCCCTGTTGCGTCCTTGTTGGCCTTGGGTGTTGTCGCGTGCGAGCTCGCAAGCCTGCAAGTCTCAGCTGGTGATACGTGCCCAGAACAGGAAGCAACGCGTCAAGTTCAAGCTTGTGGGACTGATTTGCATATTGCTACCGCCCAAATTGTTTAATGACGCCAATACACGCTGACCAGCTTGTAATGAATTCAAAGTATAAAATCAAAACATATGTAACAGTGGTCGAAGGTCCCAAGCTCCGGGCGTCGTGTTTTCTCCCACAGCTACTACTTCGCACTGGACTGCAGGCGCGAGCAAGTAGTTCTGTCGCTTCCTGGCGTGCCTCCTATGTGGCATCGTGTATGTGAGATGCTGCCAATCTCTGTGGTGGCAAGTATTGCAGTGTTGCTGTTTCCGTCCTCGGATGCTTTTTTAAGTCCTCAACAATTGCCAAAGTTGGCCCTGAAAGGATGGCCGTCAAGGCTGGAACGGGGTGCGAGTGCCGGATCTCAAGAAGGCATCAAGCCTCTGCCAAGCCCGCCGGCAGTATGGGAGGATGGGCTGCCTCCAAGTAAGTACGCACAATTTTTAGAGGAATTTTGGCAGCAGAGACCTCTGTTGATTCGTCGGGCCTTCGACCCCTCCGTGGCGGTTGTAGGACCCGGCGAGTTGTTAGCCCTGGCCTGCGACGGGAGGGCGCCCTCACGACTGATCGAGCACTGGGCTCTGCGCAATAAGGTTGAGGCAGAAGAAGAAGGCTGCCACGGCGACGAGGGAGCCACGTGGAGCGTTCGACAAGGCCCCTTTGATGAAGAAGACTTTCAGGGGGAGGGGGACGAGGGGGAGGGACGCACGTGGACAGTTTTAGTGCAGGAGGTGGACAGGCATGTCCCCGAGGTCGGAGATCTGCTTCAGTCCTTCCGTTTTTTGCCCAACTGGCGCGTGGACGACATGTGAGTAGCGGTCGGTGGTGGGGAAAGGGGGGGTGGCCGTGGTTCCGCCCTGAATAGGCGGCTGTTGCCCACCAGGGTTAAGGGTGCCTTGGGGCCGCGGGCATCTGCAGAAAACGGTGGCTCTTGCCTCCCCCCCTCAGTCATCATGACGGGTATTTTCCCTCCACCCTGCGCAAACCGACAGCATGATCAGCTACGCGCCGCGAGCGGGGGGCATCGGCCCGCATGTGGACAACTACGACGTCTTCCTCCTCCAAGGCCGCGGCACACGGAAGTGGTCGATCCAGAACGCGCTCATGGACCGCGAAACCGAGGCCCGATCCTTAATACCGCACAACCCTCTCCGTGTCCTCGCCAGCTTCCGAGAAACTCATGCGTGGACCCTCGAGCCCGGGGACCTGCTCTACCTCCCCCCTCGCGTCCCTCACGACGGCGTCAGCCTCGACCAGGACTGTATGACGTACTCCATCGGTTTCCGAGCCCCCACGCAAGAAGAACTTTTGGAAGCCGCCACCGCAGCAGCGGTATCCACCCTGCGAGAAAGGGAGGCCGGCCCGCGGTTTTACGTGGACCCGCACCTCCCTTACGCCCAGGATGTGGGCGAGATCACCCCTGTGGCGCTCAAGCAGGTCAGAGGCTTGGTTCAAGATGCCTTAGCTGCGGTGCTGGATGACGATGCTCTGCTGGCGCGGTGGGCGGGGCGGTCGTTGACTGGACCCAAGCATCGTTCGAGGGCGGTGGCCGCGGAGGAGGGAGAGGAATATGGTGTGTGGATGGAAAGGGAGGAGGCTCGTGCTGTCGTCCAAGAGTTGCTTGGGTGGGAGTCGTCAAGGGAAACAGAAGAAAAGGGGGCAACTCAAGCGTCCATGCCGCGAAAGCTTTACCGGGCGGAGGGACTCAAGTTCGCGCACGCGGATGGAGGCCGCCTGCTGTTCGTCGATGGGCATGTCTGGGATTTACGAGACGAGGACGAAGAGCGACGGCGGCGGATTTGCAACTGTTTGACCGGGGGGGCCTCACCCTTTCCATTGCAAGATATTAGCAGCGTTTTGCGGGAGAGTTTGGAATGTGTAGACGTAGTAACTGAATGGCTGATGCGCGGCTTCTTGTACGTCGTGGAGGAAAATTGCACGTAGAATACATGTTGAAGAAAGAAAAGTAAAGAACTAAAAATCTTGTGACCCTGCGAATGCAGAGAAATGCTGCCATAGCGAAAAACACTATAGAGTGGTAGGAAATAAAAAAATAACGTAGACGTCCGCTGAATTGAACGATTGCTGCCCTCGCTGTCACGGGATCGTGGGGCAGAACGAATCTGGATTCGAACCTTCGCGTGCAAAGCACAACGCCTATCGGCATGAAGTGATTTGGAATCAAGTAGCAGGGCGTCGCCTTAACCACTCGGCCAAACGGACATCGAAACACACAGGTCTTCGGGTATCTGGTCATCTATCAATGGCAGATTTTGCGCCTCCTCGATGTTCCTTTCTATTAGAATGTAACAAATGTGTCTTAATTTCTTATTTGTGCATGAAAAAAAAAGTAAGAAAATATTTTTCGTGGAAGATTGGTGAGAAATTTATTCAATGAGTGCGCACGTATGAAAATGATTCCTGTGTGGGGCTTTAATTGGACTTTCTGTCTTCTCCAATCGGATGCGAAGCTGCGCCAAATTGTCATTTTCCCGGACCTACATAAAGCGGAAAGTTTCCGATGTAATGAAATATCTCACGTCATTGTCTATGAAAACAATGTAATGTTGATTATGGGATGCTGATAGCCATTGTCCGCGGAATGGAAGGATTTTCCCTCTCTCTCGGGCGGTCTCGCAATGAGACGAAGCGATATTTACGCACTTTTCGAAGTGTCCCACCGTAAACCAGCCATTCAACTCCTTTTCTCTTACAAATAAAGCGTGGATGCAAACGGAGGAAGGCGACCTGTTTGGGCAGCCCACAAAAGCGGCCACGCCTGACGCCGGGGGCAGCTACACCGCTAGATGATGTTTCTCGCTCGATAGACGAGACCCGCACGTTCGGGAGCTTTGAAGCTCTGCATCCCGGGTCAGTCCAAGCAGGGCCAGCGCATATGCCATCTCCAGCCGCGTGTACCCCCCCAAATAAGGAATTAGGAATCTTAATAGCAATTTAATGATGTTTAAAAGTGGTAAAAGACACTCAAAGCCTTTTGGATTCTCGTCATACATTTTTTTTCATGTGTAATCTTGTCTTCAATTATACGCCTACAGCTACGACGGGAGGCTTGGCCTTATGATGCGGTTCCGCAGTAGGCACTCATGGTAGCCGCGCTAGATGAGCGGTACGTCGCGGGAAGTACGAAGAATTGCGGGATGACAAATAGCAGCAACAGTTCTGGTTTTAAGACCGGAAGCGGTAATCGACGGCTGCACTTCCATAGCTCATCCTCCCCTGAGCGAGAGGGGATGACTACTGCAGGAAGCAAGGACGAGAAAGCAATGGAAGTGGACACGGCGTCTTGTTCATGTCCCTCTTCTTCCTGCTCTTCTCCAATTACCTCGATGTCGACGCCCCCACTTATTCCTTACTTTGGCCTGCCACTTAGTGGGCACCATCGGATAGGCGGGTATCATGCTTTCCCAGTACCCTTGGGTAAAGCCCGTGATTTGCTGATGGATGCGGTGCGAGACATGGCAATACCCTCTCTGCATTCTCCCCTGTCTCCACCGGCCTCTCGATCAAGCAATATCTCCGAAAAGGCTCCCTGTACCACCCCCGCCGCCGAGTCCTCATCTGCCCCGCCTCGATTTGTGCGCATTGAGGTCCCCGTCTCAGACATCCTAGACGAAGAGAGCGCCTTACTTTGGCTGCGAGGGCAGCCAGAGCGCCTCATGCCACGCCTTTTTTTCCGAGTCCCCGAGAGAGGTCTGGTCGTGGCTGGCGTTGGAGCCGCCCATTGTGTAGGGGGGGCGGAGGAGCTCGGTGCCTCCAAGGAGAAGCTCGGTCTGTGCGGGAAGGACGTGCCTGCGGCCGTGACATACTACGGTGGCGGCCGCTTTGACCCACAGTACCCTCATCCATCCGCGGAGTGGCAGGGCTTTGGCACCTCTTACCTGGTTTTGCCGGCCTTGGAGTTGATCCGCCGCACGCGTCATGGGGACGGGCCCCTGGACGGGTCTTTCCTCCTGGCCCTCAACCTCCGATTCAGTAACGTCCAAGAACTGCAGGCAGGGCGCACGGCCTTGCTCCATCTCCTTCGCGACGTGCAAGTGGCGGCCACGGACGGCGACGACGAGGGGGCCGGCGACGCGCTCTTGCCCGCCCCTGTCTCGTGCGAGGAGCCGTCCCAGTTCGACGCCTGGCACGAAGGCGTCGGGAAGGCCCTGGCCGCCATGCAGGCGGGGGAGTATCGGAAGGTGGTGCTGGCCCGCGCCGTGCACTTTACCTTTCCCCGAAAGCCGCGTCCCCTGGATCTGGTCCTGCGGCTTCGAGGGCACTACGGCTACCTGTTCTGTCTGCAGCTGGACGCCGATCGGGCCTTTCTGGGGTGCACGCCCGAGCAGCTCTTCCGCGTCGCGGGAGGGGCGATCTCTACCGAAGCCCTGGCGGGCACTCGCCCCCGCGGTCAGACGCCGGAGGAGGACGAGGCCCTGGCTGCGGAGCTGATGGCCTCTCACAAGGACCGGTTCGAGAATCGGGTTACGGCGGAGTCGATCGAAGATGCCCTGCGGCCCTTGGTCCAAGGGGGGAGGGTGGAGCGCTTTCCCGCCTTCGTCCTGCGCTTGCAACACGTGCAGCATATCTGTCACAAAATAACCGGCCGGCTGCGCGGAAGAAGCGGTGCTGCTTCCGAAAGCGATACGCAAGAGGATTGGAGGGAAAGCCCGGAGACATGCTCTTCCTCCTCCGCCTTCGACTTTTTGGCTGCCCTGCATCCCACGCCGGCTGTAGCGGGCGAGCCTCGTCTCACGGCTCTTCAGGCCATTCGTCAGCTCGAGCCCTTTGACCGCGGCTTCTACGCGGGGCCCATTGGATTCCTATCCCGCGAGAGCGCCGAGTTTGCGGTGGCGATTCGATCGGTGCTGATAGTGCGCGAGCGGGCTCATGTCTTCGCCGGGGCAGGGATCGTGCCGGGGTCGACGGCCGAGGGGGAGTGGGCGGAAATTGGCGCGAAAATGGCGAATTTTGTCCGCATGTTCCCTCGCCCCTCCCCGCCTCTACGCAGCCTCCCTAACCTGGCCACCCTGTGGGCGACGCTGGTGGTGGAGGAGCTGGCCCGGAACGGAGTCACCCATTTCGTCATCGCCCCCGGGTCCCGCTCGACCCCTCTGGTCACGGCCGCCGCCCGTCACCCCGACACCACCTTGATGGTGCACCACGACGAGCGGGGCGCGGGCTTCTACTGCCTGGGCTACGCGCGGGCGCGGGGGCGTCCGGCGGCCGTGATCGTGACCTCAGGGACGGCCGTTGCCAACCTTTTGCCTGCCGCCGTGGAGGCGGCGACCGACCGCGTCCCCCTGCTATTGCTCACCGCGGACAGGCCTCCAGAGCAGCGAGACTGCGGTGCGAACCAGACGGTAGCCCAGCCCGACATGTTCTTGCATTTCGCGCGATGGACCAAGGATGTGCCCTGTCCGACCCCCGAGGTCCTGGCCTCCTCTCTCCTCTCCGACGTCGACTACGCCGTCAGCATGGCCCGCGGGGCTGACCCAGGGCCCGTTCATCTCAATTTCATGCTGCGAGAAAACTTGGCTCCCGAAGGCGGGGCTGTCAGGGACACGGCCGTGCCGGGTTTGCACTCGGAATGGCCTGACGCCTGCCTGGGAGGGCGGCGCTTTGCGCAGTGGGAACGGAGCCTGCAGCCTTACACGTGCTTCCCCCGCCTTCGACCCTCCTGCCCGCTCTCTTCCGACCTGCTGGCCGCCATCCACGACGCTCAAAGGGGGCTTCTGGTCATCGGCCGGCTGCCGCAACGCCGAGATCGGGCGCATATCCGGTGGCTGGCGCAGGGATT
>Ga0102934_1000983_pt1 | contig 19679 bp, 16 predicted proteins | sample SalPonR2_A_D1_MG_FD_78175 | JGI IMG/M metagenome (GOLD analysis project Ga0102934, IMG submission 78175) | Salt pond soil microbial communities from South San Francisco under conditions of wetland restoration - Salt Pond MetaG R2_A_D1_MG | ecosystem: Environmental > Aquatic > Marine > Intertidal... | reverse complement strand
TGATCCGATTTTCCATCATAGTAAACATTTAATAACGCAACATGACAATCACCAATCTCAAAAGAATAGGTTGTTTCTTCACAGCCTGGGGGACCTTTTTTAACAATATTTGGCAACGTTTTACCGTCTTTATTCATTTTTCTCAAATATGGCAAATAGCGAGGGTCTTCCTCTGGTAATTCATGATTACCTACTGCGGGATACCAGAGATAATCATCACCTAATACTTCAGCAATAAGTTCTTCTGAAGCCCAGGGAGGGTCAATATCACCGGGGCTGACCATAAACATCCCTTTTCCCACTTTTTTGATCCCCATTAATGCGCCTAAAAAATGCTCCTTTGAATGATATATTTCCCGTGATTTATACCGACTATCTACTGATATTATAAAGGATTGGGCCTCCTTTTTTTGAGCAAAAGTAGTCCCAAACAAAATTAATAAAACAACTAATAATTTTTTTCTGAATACCATTTTTCCCTATCCCTCCTCAATTTATTGGCCAGCTATATTTTTTAGATATTTTCTAAGATTCCCATCATCAGATTTGGTTAATCTAAAAAATAAGTATGCATCAGATTATACTTTCCTCCTCTGGCATCGTCCCTATATACATCAACTTTGATTTGATCATCTTTTAGATAAACTTTTAAAAATGTGCTTCTGGTCTGATCACTTAATTCATCGAAAGTCTTAATATATTTTTCCCGTAGTTCTTTATCATTATTATAATTTTTATAAAAATTTATAAAATGCTTCAAAGCTGGTTCGTCTTTCAGATCGTGATAGTCAACCCCACCAGTCATATCTGTAGAATAGAGTGCTTTTTTAATGTTATAGGTGCGGACTTCATAAAAATATTTTTCCAGTAAATCTTCTTCGGAAAGTCCAGAAGTTTTGTGTTTATTGAGATATTCCTGAGCATCTTTGAAAAGGTAAGTTGGTGTCTGCCTTTCAAGGCCATAGGTATGACCGGCAGTCACCTGCCAAACACCATTTATCTTTCCAATAGATGTACAATGAGTATGACCATGAAAATAGGCATTCACATTATATTTTTTTAGTAATTGATAAAATTTAAAATTATTTTCAGGATACTTATCCATTGAATCGCCTTGATGACGAATTCGACCATTATCCAGATCAGGCAGGGCTACCATAGGCTCATGCCCGGCCACAAAAATATAAGGTTTATCAGTATTTTTCAGGTCTTCTTCCAGCCATTCCAGAAGCTCCGGAACGACATTTCCATCCATCCCGTGATCAGATTTGCCATCATAATATTCATTGATAACAGCAATATGGCAATCACCAATCTCAAAAGAATAAGTTGTTTCCTCACTACCAGGAGGGCCCTTGCGAACAATATTGGGTAAACTTGTTCCACCTTTGTTCCATTCTCTAAAATATTCTAGATAAGGACCATCTTCCGGCATTTCATGATTTCCGACAGAAGGATACCAGAGATAATCCTGACCTAATACGTCAGCAATCAACTCTCGAGAGTCGCCCATTGGTGAAACATCACCCGGGCTGAGCATAAAACTGCCTTTGCCCACCTCCTTAATTTTCAATAATGCTCCCCGGAAAAACTCCGGCCCTGCAAATTGGCCGGTGGTTTTATAGCGCCAGTCATTAGCCACAATAAAAGACATATCCTTTTCAGCAGATTGGGCAAAGAGTGGAATCTGAACAGCAAGTGATAATAGTATAATTAGAGTTAAGGATATTTGTTTTAATCGCCTAAATCTTTTTATTCTATTCATGATATTTCCTCTTAATTAAAGCTTTAATATCATCAAGCGTTCCAAGAAAGGGATTGTCAGACTCCATTTTTAAACTGGTCAAAGCAGCCGACCATTTGATGGCTACTTCAGGCGGAGAATCAAGTCGCTTTGTAGCATAAGACGCTATGCAAGTATCACCACGCCCGCTTCTACCAACTAATTCTTCAGGATAAAACTCCTCCTCATAAAAATTGTCACCAGCATAGACGAGAACACCGCTCCTATGGGTCAGTACTATTTCTGAGGGTCCCCAATCAGCCAGAATACGGGCTGCTTTTTTGAGATCACGAGTTCCGGTCAAGGATTCCGCTTCGCCTATATCGGCCTTGAGCATATCCAGCTTTGCCAGCACCTGCTTTTTCTCGGGCCATTCAGCGTGAACTAATTTGTTATCTTCACCGCGTACTCTGAGAAAGCCCTGGGCATCAGCCACAAGCCAACCCGATTTTTTGTGAAGATATTCGACAACTTCAAGAGGCACTTCTTCTCGGACGGAAGCATTGATCAGCCAGGCTTTAGCAGAAAAATCTTCAAATTGATCAATAGTATAACTCCCTGCTGTTTCAGGACAGGTCAAAATCCTTTCATCAGGATTGTCAGTAGGATAATCCAAAATCATTTGGGTAGAATTATTAGTGAAAGTGGGAAAAACTTCAATACCTGCTTTTTCAAGCTTGGCAACAACGTGATCATCGGATTTTGCCAGACGGGTAATAGCAGCCACTCTTTTGCCTAATCCAACAGCTGCATGAGCCCCATAATTAAAACCACCTCCATCAACATGCCGTTTGCTATTTTTAGTAATGACGGTATCACTTGTATAATTTCCAAAAATTACTATGTCATAGGATTTCATAAACGAACCTTTCCAATTTTTATTCTTTGGCTTTTACATTCCAGAGTGTTGTCGCCAGAATCAAAGAAAGTATTGATGAGCCAATCCAATATAGAGTTACTATTGAAAAGTCATATGTTAATTCTCCATTTACCATAGTACTTCCCTGATCTATTAAAAATCCACTGATCTGATCCTGGAGCCCGGCTCCAATGTAACTGAAGATACCAATAAATCCCATGGCCGCTCCGGCTGCATTTTTGGGAGAAATATCAATGGCAAACAGACCACCTAAAGCCGCCAGCAAACCACTCAAAGTAAATCCGTAAACTACAAAAGCACCTGTTAATAAAATTGTCTGACCAGGAGCACTGAAGAAAATAACTAACAATGACAAGACTTCCACAATACCAAAAATTAGGGTGACCGGTGGGCGGCGAGCATCAAACATTTTATCAGAAATGAATCCATAAGCCACACATCCCACTATTCCAGCAAATGTATTTACACCTAGAATACTACCTGCTTCAATTAGAGAATAGCCCTTGGCTTCTTGCAAATATAAGACACCCCAGCTATTTATTGCATAACGAGTCATATACATAGCTGCACTTGCAAATCCTAGCACCCAAATTGCTGGTGTTTTTATTACTTTTTTCTGTGACTGTCCCGTGCTTAATGACTCTTCTTTCCCTTCGCCACTGGGATGATCATCTTTCCAGTCAGCTACTGTTGGCAAACCTAATGTTCGGGGGCGATCCTGCATACCCAGATATATAATGAATGCCAAAAATATTGCAAAAATTCCAGGCCCAATAAATCCGGCTCGCCAGCCCCAAAAGGAAACAATTGTCGAAGATACAATAAATGTTAAACCTTCTCCTATCGCGTGACCTGTACTCCAGATTCCATAATATCTACCTCGCTCACTATTACTAAACCAGTTTGACAATGTGACAGCACCAGTGGGAGCACCAAAGCCTTGAAACCAGCCATTCAACCCCCAAAGAACTATCCAAATCCATAGGACTGCCGACAGTCCCATAAATATATTAACTATCGCTGACATGAGAACGCCAAAGGCAAAAAACCGTTTCACATTAGCATGATCAGCTAGAAAGCCATTGGTGAATTTTCCCAGAGCATAGGCATAAAGAAGCGCAGACCCAATATGACCTAAATTAGTAGCTGTGAAAATTCCGCCATCGATAAGTGGTTTTTTTACAACATTAAGCGCCAGCCGCAGAGGATAGGCGAAACCATACCCAACTGTAATGGTCAGCATCACTGACAGACGGTATTTCTTAAATAATCGATCGATTTTACTTTTATCCTGAATGACAGGCTTATTATCACCGGTAGCAAAGAATTTAAAAATGTTTTTCAATTGATTCCCTCCTCAATTGTTTCTGATAAACTTAATTTGCTTTATGGTTTTAGTACTATTTTCATGGCCTGTTTAGGCACCTCCTGTTTTGTTTCCAGATCAAATCCCAGTTTTTTAAAGGCATCCGGGCCTTCCTTGAGTGGAATAGTTTCTGTGAAAAAATTATCCAACTCAAGTTTATTGGCGTCCAAGAGTTTGATAGAGGGTAGAATTGTGTTCTGACCGATATATGATCCCAGAATTTTGATCGCTCTACGGGTTATTTGATAAGGACTGATAGTTGCCTTAACACTATCATCCATTCCAAAAGCCAAAATCTTTCCGCCTGCTGTCACATAATCAAGTGCATTTTCCAGCTGGGTTCCAATAGCATCAATAACAATATCAAACTTCTTACCATTAGTCAATTTTACAACTTCCTCTTCCAAATTACATTTGTAAGGATTGAAAACCGGGACATCAAATTTTTTGGCAACTTCAATTCGGTAAGGATCGATCTCAGTAACAGCAACGCTGGCTGCCACATTTTTTGCCAGAGCTGTAAACAGATAGCCAATTGGCCCGCAACCCAAAACCAGCACAGAATCATAGGACTGCATTTGGACTATATTCATACCATTAAGAACAGTACCTAAAGTCTCAGTTTGAGTTCCAGTGACCTCATCAATTGTGTCTGGCAATTTATAACAGACATCCTGGGTAGCCAGAGCATATTCGGCAAAACCGCCATTCTTAAATATTCCCAGAGTGCTCAAATTCTGACACTGGCTGCTCATTCCCATTCGGCAGTATTCACAAAGACCGCAGCGGGAATTATTATCCAATCCAATCCAGTCTCCTTTTTTTACAGCAGTGACCTTTTCACCTACTTCTACTACTGTTCCACAAAATTCATGGCCCAGAACTGTATCTTTCTTGTAATCATGTTTGCCCTGCAAAATTTTGACATCGGTTCCGCAAATTCCGCAGGCAGCCACTTTGACTAAAACATGATTGGGTTCTGTGACTTGCGGAATTGGAATTCTTTCATGAACAATTTTCCCAAGGTCTTTGAAGACCAGTGCATCCATCTTTTCCATGCATCCTCCTCTGCACTGATGAAGTGCATTATTTTGTTATTTTTTTATTATAGGTTCCATATGCTGAACAGTTTTCTCAGCAGCACTTTCGACATCCGGTTTAGGCATTATTTCAGCTGAGAGGAACCCCTTATAATTCATAGACTCTAGATTATTAACTATAGCCTTAAAATCGATATGACCAGCACCAGGATACCAGCGATTAGAGTCCGCAATATGGACATGAAACACTCGAGAACCTGCTTTTTGAAAACTTTGCAAAATATCGGATTCTTCGATATTCATGTGAAAAGTATCCAGGAGCACCCCTACATTATCAAGACCAAGTTTATCAACTAGTTGAATGCCTTCTTCAGCTGTATTAATCATATTGGCTTCATAGCGATTACAGGGTTCTACCACCAAATCTACGTCTGGATTGATGGAAGCGCACTCTTCCAGAGCTTCAAGCACCCATTCTTCGGCCTGTTCATACTCAACATTATCCTGAACTTTCCCACGAATCAAACCAATAATAACAATGGCATCAAGTTCAGCAGCCAGCTCGACTTGTTCCTTAATGCGCTGGATAGCCTGCTTTCGAATTGATTCTTCAGGATCAGAGAAAGAGAGTCCCTCTTCGCCATAGGCTTGCCCTGTGCCCAAAGCGGACACAGGGAAGTCTTGTTTAATAGTAAGTTCCTTGATAAGATCAAGATCCAATAATTTGGGATCGCGTACAGCTAGTTCTACTCCGTCGTAACCCATAGATCGAATATTGTTGATATTCTCCTTCAATTTTCCCTGGTAAGCCAGAGCATTAAATTGAGTAGGTTGGGTTGAAATTACTATACTAAGTTTCATATTTATAATCCCATTTTTCGAATTGAATAGATCGGACGCCAGCCTTCAGTAAAAGGTTCTTTCAAGTAGGGTTCCATTTCTTCTTTTGTGCGCATTGTAGTTTTTTCTACAGGTGGCACTTCACCAGCTGGATGGGCTTCCAGAATTTCTTCCCAGACCAGAGTCAGATAGGATGAAATAGCAGCAATTGTACGGCGGGCTTTTTTAGCATCGCTTATATTAGGACGACCAACAACACCTTCTGGAATGGAATTAATTTCCATAGGAAAGTGGCCCTGACCTTCTGACCATTTGCTTGGACGGCCATAAGGATCAACGGATTTATCAAAATGACCATCCGGCAGATAGGATTCTACTTCAGTTTCTTCTGCTAAGCCCATCTCTACATATTCTGGTGCCAGAAGCAGCATAACTGATGTTTCAGCTTCATCAGCATGGACAAAAGTATCTTCCCAATCTCCACCCTGATCTTTTGTGCGAAAAAATTCACGAACTGCTCGATGCCAGTCAATTACACGAAAAATTCCGGGCAGATTCCAGGTTTTCTGCAATTCCTGAATAGCAGATTCCAAAAGCCAGAGATGACCATGATTATTAATCAGAATAATTTTGCGAAATCCATCGTTCCACAATCCTACCATAACATCGATGAGCATTTTTCTGACTACTTCGTCTTCCAGATGAATTGTTCCTGGCATTCCAACATGATGGTGAGGATGCCCACCATAATTAAGTGGATTCCAAACCAGATTTACAGGTTTGCCTTTTTTGACAGAATCGCGACGAACGCCTTCCAGAATTTGGGTGACCATAAAAGAATCCAGTGCCGTAATAGTATGACGGCCATGTAATTCTGTACAACCAATTGGTACAAATACAACATCATTTTTCCGGCGATTTTCAACAACTTTCTGCCGGATTGTTGTTTGAACATATGTACCTGGTTTAGTCAGTTCCGAAGGTGTTGGAATTTCATAATTATCCAAAATCTTATCTATCTCTTCGTCCGAGGCTTCCCATATTTTTTTCTTTAAACGACCTACTGATGTATCTTCGAAGCGCAGGTCGTTGCGATCAGTTTTAAGCCATTTAGTCATATTTACTCCTTTATTTTTCTTTTTTTTAATTAATTTATTCTTCGGGAAAAACTGTAATTTTCACTTCTTCCCTGTCAGTTTGCAGCATAACAAGATTTTCTTCGATTTCTTCCATTTTGATACGTTTAGTAATCAGGTCGGAAACGTCCATACCATCAGACATGGAGCTGATTACACGGGGAAAAGTGCCGTGGCCTGAATGACCTTGCGCACCAACAACACTAGCCCGTCGAACCTGAAAAACTTCACCATTCATGGGGATTTTATCATCAGCGCGAGCAACAATCACAACCGTTGAGTTCAAAGCCCGGCCTTCCCAGATTATTTTTTCAACATCAGGCCAGACTGTACTTGGTAAACCGGTAGCTTCCAGAATCAAATCTGCGCCTCTTCCATCAGTAATTTCCAAAACAGCCTCAGCAGGATTTACCTCATTAGGATCTATACCATGGGTTGCCCCCATATCCAAAGCCATCTCCCGGCGATTTTCTGAAGGTTCAGAAATAATTACATTATTGGCACCTGACCGTTTTAGAATTGCACAGGCAGCTATACCCACAGGCCCACTTCCCATGATGACTACATTATCGCCTGAGCGGATTCCTCCCCCTCTTTCGATAACAGCATTATAAGCCACGGAAGTTGGCTCAACAAGGCTGCCCAATTCATACATTTTCTTCTCTCCATAAATAGGACGGAGGGGCTCAATGCTCCACAAGTAGCGGGCATCAACTGTTATATATTTAGCATAAGCACCATCACAGGAAAATCCAATTTCATGCAAATTTTCACAATGATTGGGGAATCCATCTGCACAGGGGCGGCAATGAGCGCACCACATCATCTCTTCTGAACAAACGGCTTCACCAGTTTGATATGGCTTGTTAGTTCTTTTATTAATTGCTTTTGGTCCGGCTTCAACTACTTTTCCGGAAAATTCGTGTCCCAATGTGGCCGGGAAGGCTGTCAAACCGGGATAATAGATATAACCATCATCATCGGTTTGCAACATGTGCACATCACTTCCACAAATTCCACAGGCTTGAACTTCAATTAATACTTCGGTAGGTCCGGGTTTGGGAACATCTTTTTCAACAATTTCCACGTAGGGATTACGCCAGACTTTACTTCCCTGATAGGTTAACTTTCCTTCGATATCCTTGGAACCCGGTTGATACTCCGACCGTGGATCCCAGGTAGCGTTCAAAGTTAATGTTCTCATAATATGACTCCGTTAATGTTTTTATGTTTAATTGAATATACAATTATTTTTAATAAAATTTTTTAATATAAAATCTTTTCTCCTAGGACTAATAATATCTTTCCGCTTTTTTGAATTGTGTTTGTATAAACTATTGTTATTTTTCACTTAAAATAAGGCTTAAATGATTAAACCTAAAAAGAATAGACAAGAGCTTTTTTCAATTATCAAAGAGCAAGTAAAAATAATCCTATTTTTCTACCTATTCCTGGAGCGAAAGACTGAATGAGTATTTATGTTCTTCAATAGGATCAGGATTTTCCACAGAATAGGTTTTAACAGTGACCTTCCCATTTTGGGCAATGGTCATGACTCGAAACATGGGAGTGTGTTTTGTTTTATCCGGAATTTTCGTGCGTTCCAGAGCAGGAATATGGATATAGTGAACATGATCAATTTTCTTGGAGTGATCGACACGATCCATATCCATGTGAAGGTCTCCAGAGATAACCGCTGCAAGATTAGGTTGCGGGACGACTTTTTCTATAAACAGAGAATTGTGAACCCCTTTTTCACTATTTTCTGGATAGACACCTGCCTGAGCACTATGCACTACCAGAAACACCGGTTTAGGTGCCAGATTCTGGATTTGTTCAAGAATCCACGTTGCTCCACTATCATTGAAATCACGACCGTGATCGGGAGAAGCAAACACAAATGCCAGCTTATCATAGTCTAATACATATCGTGGGCTTTCAATTTCACTGTTCCACCTCTGCGCATAGTCAAGATATCTTTCAACCGTGCTTTCTCTCTCCTCATTCCCCATAATTGGATAGAAGGGGAGCGTAAGTTTTTGCAATATTTTAGTAGATTCTTCGTATTGAATAACTTTTCCTTTATGAGGAATATCTCCAACTCCCATCACAAAATCGATATTCTTTTCTTGAGCAAGCCTATTTACCTGTTCAACAGCAGCCGCCGTTCCAGGAAACTCAGCCAGAGGCTTTGGTTCAGCATCACCTAAAATCGCCACTCTTAAGAATGTAGAATTTTTTTCAGAACAACTTACTGTAAACAGAATAACAAAAAGCAGTAAGATACGAATTGTTTTTGATTTCATAAAATTTATTTTATCTATTGATTTGTTTAAAGACAATTTTTACTCCTTTTAGATATAATCTTATTCTTTAGCGAATTGGATGTGAAATAAACCAATTGTATCCCGATCCGCCCTTACTGCCAGCATCGTAAATTAGACCATAGACAGGCGAATTCGGTTGATTAATAAGGATCTGTCCCCGTACCCAGGCGCCACTAATATCTGAAACAATTCGAGTAGCAGCAGGTTCTTTTTTGGAATCTTCCATCACTGAAAGATAAATGTCGCGATTGTCTTGCGCAATGAATGCAACATACAATTGACTCCCAAATGCTACTACATCCGCTCCAGCCTGTTCTGAATCGGCAGCATTAGTGACAACAGGACGATCAGAGACTTGCGAAGCTTTTGACCAGTCCTTGTTTTTAGACTTTCGACGCTGATAAAGATATCCATTGGATTGGCGAAAAATGGCAACAGTTGTGTTGGTTTCAGGTAAATAAACAAGGGGTAAAATCGCCATACTTTCACTTGCCTCGGTTCCAAGATTATCAGCAAATATTTTCGAAGAAGTAAGAGAATTGTCGGTCAACAATTGGCGATGCCAGCCCTGCCCTTCAGTATCTTTGTAAACGATATCCAGGATTCCATCTGAACGACAAACTAGGGAAGGATTGGTCAGACCACGTGGATTTTTCTGATCAAGAGGAGTGGATGGCTCCCATGTGCCATCGGGATTACGTACGCTAAATTCCAACCTATTTTCCGCCCCATAAATCGCAACCAGACTACCATCAGGCCGAATTGTGATATCTGCTACCTGAGTTGGAGGTTCAATGGGTTCGGCAATAATTTTTGAATCTACAATCCAGCGGTCAGATTCACCAGCATGATCGCTAGTGGCAAAAGCATGGTAGAAAACAGCATCAGAAGTCTGATGAACAATATGGATTACACCATCTTTTGATAAAACTGAACCGACTCCTTCAAGGTCGCCTATTTTAGGTCGATGTTCGGAATCAACTTCAAACCATGACTTGCCACCATCGCTTGATTTTACCATCATGAATACATTGTCGGTTTCTGTGGGCTCCATAATAAAATAAAGTTCGCCTGAGCTGTTTTCATAGGGACCAATCCTGGCAGGTGTTTCCACAAAAGTACCTCCCAGATGACGATCAGGAACATTGACAGTAAACTCAGGCACAGGACCTGGCAAAGGACGTCCGTCCTGATCAACCATTCTCAAAGCAAAACGATCTCCATCTCCAACAAGTTTGGGACCGTCAGCCCAGCGCCGTACAACTACAGCCCATTCCCATTCTGCTGATACTTCTGTTTTTGAATCAGATGACCACCGGGGACTGGTAGGTGCAAGGCTAATACCTGCTCCCGGAGCAGCTGGTAAATTAGATACAGAAATAAGGTCTTCAGCGTCTTCACCAATAAAAAATGCATCACAACCTACAATACTCATAGGAGGTGAGGCTGCAGATGGGTAAGGAAATTCATGGGCTCCCATATAGACCCATGGCCTATCATTCCATCGATATTGAAGGCTATATTGCCTGCAATCAGATGTATTATTTTTGATCTCGACTTCGAAACGTACCCGAAAAGGGGAATCGACTGGCAGGGCCGGAGCCTCATTAACAGCAGCAGCCCATCCCATATCTTCATCAATCTCAACACTAAAGTCCGATCGTATTCGAAATGCTGTGACACGATCTGCAGAATGTTTTTCACTTGAGTCTGATTTCTTTTCCTTCATATCTTCATTCGGTTTATCAGGTTTTCTGCTTAGTCCTTTAGCAAGTAAGAAATTAGATTCATTTATTGAAGATATAGTTCTAGAACATTTTGATTTATTATTTAAAAATTGAGCCTGCAAGAGGATAATAGATAGAATAAGCAGGATAGAGACAATTTTTGTTAGTTTAGTAAGTTTCATTTTTTAGTCTCCTAATATTTACTAACATCAACAACCCTATTTTCATGCAAAGAATCAGTAGCTGCAACTGCAACTTTGAGACCATAGACACCATCATCAATACCTATCATTGGATCTGTACCATTTTGTAAATTGTCAATATAATCTTTGAGCTGTTCCACATAGGCTTCCCGAAAACGTTGCGGGAAATAGGGAACTACATCATGGGTTACCCCCTCTTTGGTCATAACTAGAACGGGTGTATCGCGTAAATAACCGGCTTTCAATGTCCCTTTCGTTCCTAGGACTTCTGCTCGGATATCATATCCATAAACTCCATTTCGGCTTATATCAATTTCTCCCAGAGTTCCACTTTTAAAAGTAAAGGCCATAACAACATTATCAGTATCACCGGTTTTTTCTACTTCCGGAAAGGCCAGAACTCCACCTATGGCATAAACAGTATGAATATCGCCCATATACCAGCGAGCAATATCATAATCATGAATTGCCATATCGAGAATTTGTCCGCCACTATTTTCCGGTAGTAAATAATCCAGTTCAGGTAAATATGGATCTCTTGATGAGCCTCGAAACACCACAGGCTTGCCAATCACTCCTGCTTCAATTTTTTGTTTCACAGCTGCAAATCCTTTGTCAAAACGGCGCATGTATCCTTGCTGATAAAATACTCCGGTCGCTTCAACTGCCTCTTTCATTTGGCGCGCATCTTCTAGAGTTAAGGTCATCGGTTTTTCGCAGAAGATAGGCTTCTTAGCCTGAGCTGCATCTAGAACGATTTCCTTATGATTAGAAGTTGTTGCTGTAATAATTACAGCCTCGACATCGCTATCAGTATTCAAATCGTGATGATTATCATACCATTTCGGGATATCATGTTTTTTGGCAACTTTTTGCGCTTTTTCAGGAATTAAATCCGCTACTGCAACAAGATTTGCCGTGGGAACTCTCTGAGACAAAAATTTTGCATACATACTACCCAATCGTCCTGTTCCAATCAGGCCTACATTAATCTGGCTTTTCATTCCCCTCCTCCTCCAAATTTTTAATCTTAATCGTGAATCTTTTCTCTCTGCAAAGTATAAACAGAATCTCTTTCAATCAGGTGTGATTTTAGAACTTTCTGTTCTGTGGATTCTCTACCCATTTTTATTTTAGACATGAGAATTTTAAGACTTTCTTGCCCCATCTCATAAATAGGTTGATGCATAGTTGTCAAGGGCATAAGATTAGAATAGTTAGGATTGAGATCATCATAACCAACAACAGAAATGTCTTCCGGAATTGAGATGCCCATATTTTTTGCTGCAGAATAGATCAAATAGGCAATTCGATCATGCCCGGCAAAAATAGCCGATATTTTATCTATTTTTTCCAACAAAATGTTGACAAATTTTATATAATGCTCTTCTGTAAAGGGGCCATTATGCAGTTGCATGATTTCAGGTTCAGGATCCAGACCAGCATCTTTTAAAGCCTGCTTATATCCCTCCAGTCGGTCGCGCTCTGTGCTGAAAAGAGTACTCAAAGTGATGCCAATCTTCCTGTGCCCTTTATCAATAAGGTACTTTGTTAATTGGTAGCCACCTTCAAAATTATTCGTGGTAACATAATCAAGTTCTGTGTCCTGTATCGTCCGGTCAGCCAGAATTACAGGAATATCTCTTTGGGTAAATTGTTCTACTATCTGCCTGTTTTTATCATCAGATGCGGCAGTAGGAACAAAGATGACTCCACATACAGAATTGCTGATTAAACGATCAGCATGAAAATTGGCTTTGAAATAGAGATCATCGGTATTGCACAAAATTGTGCTCAATTTGTTATTTGCAGCTTCATCTTCAATGCCTCGCACCAGTTCAGGAGTATAGCCAGTTCGAATATCGGGTACAATGATACCAACAATATCCCGGGAATCTTCGGGTTCTGTCCGATGTTCAACAAAAGTACCCAGCCGCCTTTTCCTTCTTAGATAGCCCATATTGACCAGGTTTGAGATTGCTTTACGAATAGTAGCGCGGGCTAAACCTGTAATCTCAACCAGCTCTTCTTCAGTTGGTATTTTATCATCAGGTTTAAAAACGCCTTGTTCTATTTGTTCCTGTAACCAGGTTTGTAATTGGAAATATAAGGGGATAGGACTATTGCGATCGACAATCATAGTGATAATAAACTCCACTTGTTTAATTGTACATACAAATATACTAAACTAATTTTTCTTATGCAAATTTTATTTTACATAATTTGTTCTAACAGCAGTTTTAAATAAAATTTCACTAATTCTCATTAACATCAAAAATCTTCCCGGGATTCAAAATTTTATTGGGATCAAAGGCGAGTTTTACTCGCTTCATTAACTCCAATGTAGCCGGATTCATAATATTCTTCATATATTTCTTTCTTTTATTACCAATCCCATGTTCTCCACTAATTGTGCCCCCCATTTTGACAGTTTCTTGAAAAATTCTGTTTCTGGTTTTTTCCAGTTGTGCGTCCCAATTTTCTTTGCTCATTTCAGGGCGTTTGACAATTGTTGAGTGGATGTTGCCATCACCGGCATGGCCAAAGCAATAAATATCCACATTATGCTGCCGAGCAATTTCTCTGCTTTTAATTAGGAAATCAGGAATATTAGCAATGGGAACAACAATGTCCTCAGAACTTTTATACTCGGAATAGGTCTGAATGGCTTCAGGTATATTCCGACGGATGCGCCAGACCCGCTCTCTAGTGGTAGCACTATCTGCCACATAGACTTCAAGAGCGCCATTATCCAGACATTTGTCACCTATATCATGGTAGGCTTTTTCAATAACTTCTTCATCGCTTCCGTCTAATTCAATCAAAAGCATGGCCTTGGCACCTTTAAGCGGGAGATGCTCATTTAGATATTTATAGACCAGCAAGACAGATTCTTTATCCATGAATTCTATTGCAGTTGGCAGAGTTTTACTATTCGTTAAAATTGGTGGGACCTGTTTAATAGCTGTTTCAATATCTTCATATAAAACCAGCAAGTTTACTGTATGCTGAGGTAGAGGTAGCAATTTAATAAATATTTTGGTAAAAATGCCCAGGGTTCCTTCTGAACCAACCAGCAGTTTGATCAGATCATAGCCGACTACATCTTTGACCCGTTTACCACCTAGATGGACGATTTCGCCTTCCGGAGTAACCATCTCAATACCCAAAATATAACGACCAGTCACACCATATTTGACAGCCCGGCCTCCGCCAGCATTTTCAGCTACATTACCACCGATAAAGCAACTTTCTACACTCATAGGATAGCCAGCATAGAAGAGACCTTTTTCAGCTATCAATTCATTGATTTCATTGGTGATAACTCCGGGTTCTACAACTGCAATCAGGTTATCTTCATCAATCTCCAGGATTTTATCCATTCTCTCCAGAGAAAGAACAATACCGCCTTCCACAGGAACAGCACCACCAGAAAGACCACTTCCTGCGCCACGAGGTGTAACAGGTACATTTTCACGATTTGCTAGTTTCATTATTTTTGAAATCTCTTCAGCATTTTTCGGTTTAACAACAACATCAGGCATGTGAGCATATTGTTCATCATTGACTTCATCATGGGAATAGGTCTCCAATTTTCCCAGATCATCGTAAATCAGATTGCGTTCTCCAACAATCGTTTCTAGTTCTTCAACCATTTTTTTTGTCAGTTTTTTATAATTTGACATATATTTTCCCTATTATAATTTATGGTTTTAGTTCTTTTTGTGATCCTGTAATTTTTCTATTAACAAAGGCAAAACCTGAAACATATCAGCCTGAATACTAAAATCAGCAACTGTAAAAATCTGGGCTTCGGGATCATTGTCAATGGCCACAATATTTTCAGCAGTCTTTATACCGGCCAGATGTTGAACAGCACCAGAAATTCCGGCTGAAACATATAATTTTGGACTGACTGTCTTGCCACTCAAACCAACCTGGTGAGGATAGGAAATCCAGCCCAAATCAACAGCCTCTCGAGAAGCACCAACGGCTCCATCCAGAAGTTCGGCCAACTTCTCTATAAGTTCAAAATTCTCCTCTTTTTTACATCCTTTACCACCAGCAACTACTATATTGGCATCCTGAATATTGCCACCTTCTTCTTCAATCGGTTTGAAATCGGTCTGCTTGATGCGGCTTGCAAACAATTCCTCAGAAACTGTTTCATGGACAATTTCACCGCTACGTTCAGAATCTCTTTCTAAAGGTTGATTGGAATGGGGACGTACAGTCGCCATTTGGGGACGATGATTGGGAGTTTTGATCGTGGCCAGAATATTTCCACCAATAGCAGGCCGAGTCTGAATCAAGTTGCCCGTTTCCTCATCAATATCAAGACCAGTACAATCAGCAGTCAAACCAGCATGACAATTAATAGCAACTGCTGGAGCAACTGTTCTTCCGGTTGTGGTAGCACTGGCAATCATAATTTCAGGTTTGTATTTGTTAACAAGTTCCGTAACTACATTTATATGAGGATCAACCACAAAATCCTGCAATTTTTTATGATTAACTGCAATAACTTTGTCAGCACCATATTCAATCAAAGTTTGTAATTGTTGGTCATCTATTTCATAACCCAGCATTAAAGCCACCAATTTGACATTGCGCTTCTCAGCAAGGTCTTTTCCACGCTTTAAAAGTTCATAGGAAACATCTCTGATCTTTCCATTTTCCTGTTCCCCTAATATCCAGACATCTTTATAAGCCATATCTCTATCTCCTTAAATAATCTCTAACTTTTCAAAATATTGGATCAACTTATCAACTGACTCTTCAACCTCCTGATCGGTCTGAGGAGTTAGTTTCTCGCCTTCCCGGCTGACTTTGGGTTTAGATATTTTTACTACCCGGGTTGGAGAACCCTTTAAGCCCAGATTGTCGGGTTCAGCATCTACATCGTCAGGGCCCCAGACTGGAATTTCCATATCACGGGCTTTTTTCTTACCACGCAAAGTAGGCAGGCGCGGAAAGTTGATCTCTTTGACTACTGTAAAAAGAGCCGGACGCTGAATTTCCAGAAATTGGTAGCCATTTTCTACATTGCGTTCTGCTATCATAGATTTTGGTGTGACTTTATCAATTCCGCTTACATAGGTAAGAAAGGGAATTTTGAGCCAGGAGGCGATGCCAGGACCAACCTGACCGGTATCACCATCAGTAGCCCGTTCACCACATAGAATAACATCAAAGTCTCCAATTTTTTTGATAGCCTGAGCCAAAACATAGGATGTTGACCAGGTATCGGCCCCAGCAAAATTTTTATCAGAAAGCAAAATTCCGGAGTCACAACCCATGGCAATGGCTTCCCGTAGTGCTTTTTCAGCGCTAGGTGGGCCCATGGTTATAGTTACGATTTCACCGCCCTGTTCATCTTTTAGCCGAATGGCTTCTTCTATCGCGTACAGATCAAGGGGATTGATGATCTGTTCTACTCCCGATCTGACCATCGTGCCTGTTTCTGGATCCATCTTGACATTGCTGGTCTCGGGAACCTGTTTGATTGGTACGATTATTTTCATAGCTTCTCTCTATTTATTAATTCTATTTTTACCGGTATTTCATCTTGAATTGATTTATTTTTTAATTTTTCCACAACTTTTTCTACAGCAATATATCCCATCATATAAGGATGCTGGGCAATTGTGGCATCCATTACTCCCTCCTGGATCGCTTCGCGGCTATCCTCGACTGCATCAAAGCCGACCACAATAATTTCGCCTGTTTTGCCAGCCGCTTTTATAGCTTCTACTGCACCGAGGGCCATCATATCATTGCAGGCAAACAAAGCCTCAACATCAGGATCGGATTGCAAAATGTTCTGAAAAACAATGAAGCCCTGGCTACGTTCCCAATTCGCAGTTTGAGAAGTAACTATCTCAATACCAGGCTCGTTGCCCACAGTTTCCGTAAAGCCGCGTAAACGGGCATCTCCTGTTTCATGGCCTGGAATTCCTTCCAGTACAGCTACTTTGCCTTTACCCTCTAATTTATCGATAATGTATTCTGCAGCCAGGCGACCACCATCTTCATTATCAGAGCCAATAAAAGTTGTAATATGTCCGCCGGCTTCCTGCATAGTTTCCGAATCAACTCGAGTATCAACAACAAAAACAGGAATACCAGCTCGATTGGCCTTAACAATACCCGGTACAATTTCCCGGGATCCACTCGGAGAAATACAGATTGCGGAAACTTTTCTCTGAATCATATTTTCAACAATTTGGAGTTGGCGCTCAACATCAACTTCCCTTTCTGCTGCCTGAATAATTAAATTGACATCCAGGCTATCAGCTGCTTTTTTTGCTCCTTGTTGCATATCTATAAAAAATGGATTGTTCAAGGTTTTCATTATAAAAGCTATTGTTGGTTTATCCGTATTACGCTGCTGATTCCTCTGGCAATTAACAGCCAAAATTAACAATAAAATTAGAAAAATTGGAGTAAACATTTTTTTCATTTTTGCCCCCTTACTTCCTTTTCTTGAGTAACATATCAATTAAAACGGCTATAATTATGACAGCTCCAATAATTGTTTGCTGAATAAACGACGAAACCCCAAGAATATTAAGACCATTTTGCAGAACTCCCATAATCAGGGCCCCGATCAACGTACCAACTAGCATACCTTCACCGCCCATTAGACTTGTCCCACCAATAACAGCAGCAGCAATGGCATCAAGTTCGTACATTATTCCGGCGATGGGCTGAGCCGAATTCAAACGGGCGGTCAGCAAAATCGCAGCCACTCCACTCAGCATTCCACACAGTCCATAGATAAAAACTTTGTATAATTTAACATGAATTCCAGAAAGTACAGCTGCCTCTTCATTTCCCCCGATCGCATAAGTATAACGCCCCAATTTGGTTCTATTTAAAACAAAGTGCATAAAAATATAAAGAACAATCATCACAAAAACAGGCATAGGGAATATTAGGACCTGGCCTTCAGCAAAAAATCGGAAACTTTTTGAAAAACCCGAGATAGGACGACCATTAGTAAAAAGAAGAGCGCTTCCCCTGGCAATACTCATCATTCCTAATGTGCTGATAAAAGGCGGCAAATTGCCCCAGCCGATCAAAAAACCATTTACAGCACCACACAAAAAACCCATGCCAATACCAATTATAATGGCCACAGGAATTGGCAATCCAGCCTGAAGTGAACCAGCGGTTGTTACCCCGGCCAGGGCAACAATAGAACCTACAGAAAGATCAATTCCTCCGGATATAATAACGAAAGTCATTCCAATGGCAATGATTGCATTGATGGAAGTTTGGAGAGCAATATTCAAAAAATTTGAAAAAGTCATGAAATAGGGCGATAGAATCCAGAAAATTGTGATCAGACCCAAAAGTCCCAGCAGTGTGCCGAATTGCCGCTTATAATCTTTTATAATTCCGTCCATTTATTCCACTCCCAATTCACACTTTAAAAGAATTTCCTGGTTAACTTTTTTGCTTTCGAATAAACCATTAATCCGACCTTCTCTCATGACCATAATTTTATCGCACATACCTAAGACTTCAGGTAGCTCCGAAGATATCAGAATAATAGTAGCGCCCTGATCAGCAAGTGAATTTATCAAATTGTAAATTTCTACCTTGGCAGCCACATCAATTCCCCGAGTTGGTTCATCTAAAATAAAAATATCTGTCTGGCAGGCTAACCATTTTCCAATTACCACCTTTTGCTGATTACCGCCGCTCAAATTGCGTACCTCCTGGTCTGTGCCTGTAGCTTTTATGCGAAGATCTTTGATAGCCTTTTCTGCCTGTTTGTGTTCGGCCTGAAAATTTATCATGCCCTTTGAACTAACCTGTTCTAGATTAGTCAAACTTATATTTTTGGCCAGAGATAATTTTAATACCAGGCCCTGCAATTGACGATCTTCAGGTACATAACCCAAGCCGAGTTGCATAGCTTTGCGAGGCGAGTTAATTTTACACTGTTTTCCATTAATATAAATATTCCCTTCATCGATAGGATCAACCCCAAATATAGCCAAAGCCAATTCCGTTCTACCTGACCCCATCAAACCGGTCAGTCCAAGAATTTCTCCCCTGCGAGCTGAAAAACTTATATCTTCTAATTTAGGCTGACTTGAAAGTTCCTCTACGCAAAGCGATTCTTCTCCGATTTTCACAGATCTTTGAGGATAAAATTCCTTTAATTCCCTATTTACCATCATCTGAATGAGTTCCGATTGCCCGGTATTTTCAATATCCCTGCTTCCCACAACCTTGCCATCCCGCAGTACAGTCACTCGATCTCCGATCTCAAAAATCTCTTCAATACGGTGAGAAATATAAATGATGGCTACATTCTGTTTTTTTAATTTTCTAATGATTTTAAATAGGTGTTTTATTTCCT
>Ga0102934_1000979_pt1 | contig 19719 bp, 23 predicted proteins | sample SalPonR2_A_D1_MG_FD_78175 | JGI IMG/M metagenome (GOLD analysis project Ga0102934, IMG submission 78175) | Salt pond soil microbial communities from South San Francisco under conditions of wetland restoration - Salt Pond MetaG R2_A_D1_MG | ecosystem: Environmental > Aquatic > Marine > Intertidal... | reverse complement strand
TTCCCCCTGCCCACGCCCTCGTTGCCGTCCTTCCCCTCGCTTTGACCGAGCGGCCCTGGTCCTTAGTGCAATGTTCGTCCCACCCTGGCTGATCAGCAGTTGTAATTACCCCTCACGAGTCCCGCAAAGGCAGCTTTTTCCTTCACATCGGCGCTTGTCTTAAGCCCGCAAAGGCTTTCATATCCTTGTCTCCTCTTTCCCTCCCTCCCTCCCCCGCCCCCGTGGCCCCCCTCGTATCCTGTTCCTCCTCCACAAGCGTGTTACCTTTGTTCCACACCGCGTCCTCCAAAAACGCGTGCAAATCCCTCAACACCGCCTCCCGGTCTGCGGCGGTTTCGAGGAAGATCTCATGGTACAAGGCGGGAAAAATCTTCAGGGTCTTCACCGTGGAGCCTGCATGCTCGAAGAGGAAGCGAGAGCCCTCCGGGTATGTGATCGTGTCCGCTGCTCCGTGCATGGCCAGGAAAGGCAAGGTGAAATGGGGCAGGCGTTCTTTCATCTCGCGACATTTTTGAAGAAGTTGGTTCCCCGTCCGATTTAGCAAGGGCCCCCGATTGTGCAAAGGGTCGCGCTGCAGGGCCTTCAGCTCCTTTGTGTCCCGTGTGAGCTCGGACTCGACCACGGGAGCCAAGGGGCCACGCGGGTCGAGGCGTGCCATCAGGCCTCCGATGGCCGACGAGGCCCATTCACTTTTGGTCAGGCAGAAGAGAAAGCGGACTCCGAAAGGGGAGGCGGCCGCGGGGCCGGGGACAAGGGCGCAGCCGGAAAAGATGACGCCGTGCAGGAGGGAGGGTGCCTCGGAGGAGAGCTCCAAGGCGGCGTGGAAGGCGACGATGGTTCCCATGGAGTGGCCTGTGGGGGGGGAGAACGGGGCGGGCATGTTCTTGAATGGTAGTCTACAATGCAGGAGCTGCGGCATGGGAATCTCGGTCGCTTTCCCGACAGAGGAGAAGTTTCAAAATTATCAACCCCGCCGTGTCACCCACTACTACTCTTTAGAGCGCTCACGAACCTATGATAAAGAAAGGCACGCCCCGGTGATTATCGCGCTGGGCTGCTATTAATTGCTTTAAATCACCGATCAAGTAATTTAAGTCCTCCACGTCCCCCCTATGCCCCCCGCTCAGCCCATGGCCCCAATGATCATGGCCAAACACTGTTAGTATTCGATAGGGAGACAGTGTGAAGGAAAAAGAGGACGGCGAAGACGCGAGCTCAGTCGACTGTCGAAGCACAAGTTGGCATTCGCATCCAAAACTAGAAATTTATGGAGGCAACAATCATTCAAGCATGTCTGACGCAGCTTTGAGGCCCAATCCACACACCACCTTACCCTTATGCCCCTTCGCCGTTAGGGAATGCGCGAGGTCACAGTACCGTCCAATATGCTCGTTCACACCATGCGCTAGAAAAATGCAACTTGCGGGCGTGACACAATCCTTTGGGATCCATGTTCTGGAAAGGGAGGATTCGAATGAAAGGGTGCTAGGCAAGTCTTCAATCACACAGAACGGCACACGCCACACAAAGTTCAGGACATTGGAAGAATACCAGCTTCGGAGAAGTCTCTAGCTTGATACTGTACGACGATGCTCAAAAATATACACATATGGAATACAAGATACAATCTCTAATCATCACCACTCTGTTGATGCGATCCATAGGCACGCACCGGGTAAAGAGGCGCCCGCCATGCGTCTCCGAAATTACGTAAGCTGCTTGCTGAGGCTCTTCCCACGGCACTTCGGTCCTGTGCTGCTCCAGACATTCATTCAATGGATTGCTTACGTCCATTTCTTCACGCGGCGACGAGTGCGAAGGGGTCGGAGGCGAGTGCCACCTTCCTGTGCCTCTAGAAAGAAGAAATACGTGTCAGTCAGATCAAACGGTAAGTCCGGGACTGGGGAGCAATGAGCCAGTTTCCAGTGACCGACTGGTACCCTGAAGCAAAGGAGAGCCGCCCATGGCCAATCACAAAGTATTGGATCAAATAAATGGACTCCGAATGCCATACATTTTTTTAATGTGTGCTTGAGACCATCAATCAAGGGTGCCTGTTCTATCGCACATGAAGTGCTGTCATGCCGCATGACAGGCCGAGCCTCTCACTTTTTTTCCCGTGAAATGCCCACAGCTGTAAATCTTGCTATCATGGAGGTATTGTACGGCTCAAGTGTGTTCAAGACGGTTGGTATCGAAGTGGTTTGTTGAAGAATGATGTGCGTTTCTGTTGAAGGCGTGAGGACAGGCTCGAAGCAGAGGGGCCGTTACGTGACAGACACAGGACTGACAGCCAGCGCTCAGGGGACGCGTATTCCTCGAGGATGAAGCCGAATCTTTTTTTTCTTTACACCAGATTGGTATACTTTTGACAATCGAGTTAAGAGGCCTTATCATTTTTTTAAAAGAAAAGGCGGAAGCTCTTTTTTTTTTGGGGTCCTATACAGAGAGAACTAACGTTTACTTCAGAGCAAAGTGGCGCAGAAATAGAGGCAGCAAGCAAGAATGCTTTCTCGTAAACATTCCATCTAATATTTGAAGATACTAAAAAGCATTTTAAAAGTAAATTCAGGCAGTTGATAACTACCAATGGTGAGCCCAAATGAGCAAAAGCAGGGTCACAAGTGGTACATACCGGAAATGGCAGGTTTGCGCCATTGGAAATCTTTCTGCGCGTTCATGGCAGCCATATACTCAAGCACATTATGAAGAAGCAATCACAAGGAATTACTGCCAGAATAGTGCTTTAAGGGGGGAACAAAAGGTGGAAAGCGAAAATTGAGACCAAACTAGAAGACAATACCTCCTTGATAGAAACATACCGGCTTTTCGGCTGTCATGCATCATTTTGATTTTTTTAATGTTGGACTCAACCAGAATGAATGTCATTTTACGTGTCAAGTTGCTGCGTCGTCTTTTATTATCCGGAAGAGAAGCCCAATCGTGTATCGGTCTAGTTCGACAATCCCAGGACATTTGTTTTAATTTCAAAAAAGCAGGACTTGTGCAAGTTTTCACAAGACAAATAATGTCTTTTTTCTTCCTGTCTTCATGACATTATTTGGCAATGCACGTTAAGACTGGCATCTTTTTGAGGAAACGAGGGCGGGACGATGTTCGATATGTTGAGGTTGTAGTCATCTGAAATTTGTTGTGGGAAGAGGGGAAAGAGAACAGCACAGGATCGGGAAAAGAAAAAGATAGGCCTGTCCACTGCGGCGCTGCGGCACGTTGCGAGCGAGTGTTCCGCTCTTGAACCATACATACGTGGAGAAGTTGCCTGGGACCTACAAGCAGCAACACGCTATTGTACCTGTGGTACACCGGGGGTCGTTTTTCACGTGGCGTCAAGAGCGACAGAGCTCGCAGCGATTGAATCCCCATCCGGCTGCCCTGATACGACAGCGACGCGTGAGGCTTGGCGCCGTGGCTAGGCGCGCCACATGGGCACGTTTGTGGTGAAACTTGGAAAAAGTTAAAAACTCGTACGCGCGCATTGGTTCAGGCCTTTATGCATGAGTCCATTGGCACCGTGGCAGTCTCTCAAAAGCCGAGCTGCCGCAGCTCGTGTCGTCGACTCGAGTTCGTACGCTTGCCTGCTGCTCGAAGATAGGGCGCCATATCCTATTGATCCGTCGGGCTGAAAAACAGCACGAACTGCAGCATTAATCACATAGATATGAACTGCTTAACGATTTGGAAAGCTGACGCATGATTTTCTCTTCCGTTTTTTCGTAAAAACAGTCTCGTGATCAAGGTTGCCTGGCCGCGCCTCTCCTTCAGCTAGCTTCGGGGCCTCAAAAATCATAAAAGCGTCGCGAGCTTTCTTAAGCATCAACACGGTTCACGTTTTAGTATGACTGCCCGACAAAAACGCGCAGACGTCAATAAAAATGGTGATTCTGGCGGCAGTAAGCGGCTGAGGGAAAGGGCACTGGGGGAGGAAACAGAAGCGACGTCCGAACAACGCCGCGATTCTGTCCATTTGAACGAGGACCAGCTTCAGCAACCTACAGCAGTCACATCCTCGTCTGCATCGCTCTCTCTATCGTCTTCTTCGTCTTCTTCGTCGTCCATTTCTTCGCCTTCTCCGCGTAGACAGGGCATCTTTGTCGAAAAGGCCGAGACCAGGCGTCACTTCCTTTCCTCTTTTTCTCAGTCAAACCCCGCTTCTCCTCCGTCTTCTTCCTCTTCCTCGTCCTCTCTTTCTGCGTCCTCAGTGCCGTCTGAGGACGAAGGAGAAACTTACGAAGTGGGGCATAACGATCTGAAACCCAAGCTTGATCTCTTGCAAGAAGGAGACCCCGGCACCCTGACAGGCGTTCCGATCCGATTGTATGCGGACGGTGTTTTCGATCTGTTCCATTTTGGGCATACCAAGGCCCTGGAGCAGGCCAAGAAACTCTACCCCCACACGTACCTGATGGTGGGGTGCTGCTCGGACGCGACGACGCACCGATACAAGGGCATCACGGTGCTGTCGGAGGAGGAGCGGTACGAGTCGCTCCGGCACTGCAGGTGGGTGGACGAGGTGATCGAGGACGCGCCTTGGGTGGCGCACAAGGACTTCCTTGTGGAACACAACATCGACTACGTCTGCCACGATGCCCTGCCCTACGCCGACACGTCGGGCGAGGCCGAAGACGGTGACGTCTACCTGCACTTGAAGCGCATGGGCAAGTTCTTGGAGACGCAGCGGACGGAGGGTATCTCCACGTCGGACATTATCAATCGGAGTAAGTAGGAAAGAGGATCGTAGTGCGTCTGGTGGGAACAGGAGGGTGTCCGGGTGCGAGGCGCGCCTCTCTTGCCTCCCATCACACTTGCCTTATCCCCTCTTCTTCTTTTGCCTCTCCCTTCAGTCATTGTCCGCTACGACGACTATGTCCTCCGCCAGCTCCAACGGGGCTACAGCGCCAAGGAGATGAACGTTCCCCAGTGGAAGGGGACCACCCTGCTCACCAAAAAGTATTTGCACGACGTGGCCACCACTACCTCCAAGACCTTGGGGGAGCTCCAGCTTTCCTTTCTGGACCTCTTCAATCGAAACTCGGACATCCGCTGCACACTCCGAAAGAGGAGAAAAGAGACGTGGCACCGTGTCTCGGCCTTGTTGAAGACACCCTTCGTTGTCATGGGGGAGGGAGGGAAAACGAAGCGAGGATGGAATGCGGCGGGCGCCCCAGTGAGCAAGAAATTGAAACGCTGATATAGTGATAGGGCGATGAAATTATGGGATTGTGAAATTTTTGAGATTTAGCTATCGCTGCGGCCATTCGTTGGCTGTGAGCCTGGGCCTGCTCGACAGAAGTGGGAGAAGACACTAGAAAAATTTAGCGCATGCGACGCAGAAAATGGTTTGCAAGATTAATACCGAGGAAATGTCAGAGGAAAATGCAGACTTTTATGTGTGATGGGATCAGGTGGTACGTGGTCTATCGACGTGTGTAAATCAGTCGGGATGGAGAGGAGTGAATGTACGGGAGGTACGTGATAGACAGTGTGCGAGGACTCCATGAGGTGAAAGTCTACAAAAGAGAAGGACAAGTTGGCCATCTGTCAAGGATACGGGGTAGAGAACAAGGCTTGATGTTTAGGACAATGCCGATGGAGAAGTTGCACTAGGTCTAGGGTGTTGGCTCAGAAGGGAAAAATGTCTTTTTTGCAACTTGAAATGATTGATTATCCTATTCTCTCGCCAAACGGAAACGTTGCGGTATGCATCTTTGGCGCGTCGCCATTTGTCCTCTAAATACATGAAATACTGTTCTTTTTCTCTTTATTTGCCCCTTGCATTGGATGTTCCCGTAACGGTTATCCCTTCTAAGCGCCATCATCCCCTGGTTCGTTCACCTTCACGTAGCTGCCTTCCGGTGCCGTGCATTGCTCCACGGCCTTCGGTGTCATCACGCAATCTCCTACCTTTTTCATTGTGAAAGAATAATCAAACAAGGCGACAGCTTTGTTGTTAGCCTCAAAGAAGAGGGTCCCCTCCACTGTATTGGGGTTGGGCGTCAGGTAAAAGGCCACGCGTTGCTTGCCCTCGATGCGCCCGTCTTCCATCAGCTCGTACTGCGATAAGGTTTCGGAATCTGTGACCGTCACACGCCGACCAGGGCCCAAAGTGACAGTGCGAACGTACTCAGAGCAGACGAATAAGTCATTGGGACGGACTCGATCGCTTTGCAAGTTGTTGAAAAGTAGCTGTTGCCTTCGGGAGGGCAAGGGTTGCAGATCTGGACCCATGGTTGCAAAAGCCACGTCCATACGGAGCGGATTTTTGGAAATATCGTAATCTATTTCGCCCACGGCTGGGTAGCCATAGAAGGCGTCCAAAACAGACCTAGTGTTATACACGCGATCCGGGACGATCTCCGACTTGGGGACCTCCCCCAAGGTGACGCGTAAGGTGTTCTCTCCTGTGTCAGGCAAGGTCGAGTAGAAGCGAAGAGGGAACGACGTAGGCTTTTCCATTTGCACTGCATTTAGGGAACGTAATATTTGTGGGGGGACGAATCGCTCTCCGAGTGGCAGTTGTATGTCTTTCAAGCATAAGGTTGCGTTCCACGTGCCAAAAAGGAACTGCGGCAAGAAAAGAAGCTTCGCGCCACCAAGCCCTGAGAGCCCAGGGCTTGTAAGGTCGGACGTGGAGAAGCGGGCGAGAAGTTTGCTTCTTGGTGTAGTGTCAGGGTTGATAGCCGGCGTATCGGGGGAGGTTGTTGAGCTTGTAGGTTCGACGTTGTCCAACCCCGTCGCCTCAGCGGGTTGAGGCACAGACAAAGGTCCGAGCCACACAGCGGCCGTGGCGGAAGCGATGCCAGCTGATTGCTGCAGCGCCTCTTTACGATGATATTGGTGAAACTGGGGCGAGCGGGATATCTGGTAAGAGTGCGCAGAGTTTACGATGAAGAGGAGGTGAAGGGAGGAAGCAGCCAGGACAAGCGCCATGGCAAAAGTGGCGACTTGAGAGAAGGCGGAAACGGAGAGCGGGCAGATTGGGACTATGCACTAATGGTACCACCTTGTATGAAGTGTTTGAATTAAAATCGCGTGCTATGTGAGATGCTTATAGAAGACATGTGCACTGGTAGATGCCGTCGTTGGCATGCGAGCATCGCTGAAAAGCCTTGTCTGATCATCGCTCGACATTCTACATCTCTACATGAAAACAAAGTGTCTCCTGTCTAGAAATGATAATAGAGGAATATGCGAGTAGAATATGGCAATTTACCTCAAGCGTGCTGGTAAATATTTCAGGAGTGTATTTAAAAAATATCCAATGTTTCTCATGTTCAAAGTGCTACGCCCGGGCAAGGTAATCCTTACAAAGCCACTCTTTTAATTTCAATCAGACCACACAACACCATAAGAGAGACTCAAACTACTTTAATATCACGCTGTTCTAACAGATACATTGGTACTGGTCTATTCTCGTCCTTGTTCTCACTCCATCCCGCGCAGCCGTTGCAAAACTCGTTTCCCCCCCCCTTCCTTCACGAGAAAAGTGCTCCTACCCTCGGTAGGAAAACTCACCCTCCACAGCAATTTTGCCTGCCTTATTTAGCACTTCATATCGTAAAGCACGCGGCGCTGCACCAGATCCTCCCTTGCTCCCCTCCGTGGCTACAATCGGTGTCACCTTAAATCCAACTTTGTGGGGCAACACTACCGGCCTTACGAATTTCGCCGTAACTTCCACAGGATACCCAAGCTTTCCGAGCCCATCCGATTTCTCGACAACAGCCTGGCACTCAGCGGCTGCCCGGACAATGAAATACATGCCGTGCATGATGACGCCAGGGAACCCGAAAGCCTTTGCAGCCAGGGCGGATGTGTGTATCGGGTTGTTATCCTTCGCCACGGCCGCGTACTGGCGGCCCATATTGGCAGGAAGGGACCAGGTAGTATTCTTGACAGGGGCGGTAGTCGTGGGAGGCTGAAGTTCGCGGTCGGGCTTGACACTGTTGGGAGAAGGGAAGAAGGCGTCGAAAAGATAGCATGGGTCAACGCGCGACACGTTTGGCGTACGGACAGGTCAGAAACGACAAAGAGGTCCCCAATCGGAACCATCAGCACCGACTTCAGAGACTACAACAAAATAATGTCAATCTCGTGAAAGAGAAATACTCGAAACCCGAAGATAGATGCTGAAAATAATGTAAAGAAAGGTGTGCCCCCTCCATCCATCCTTTCTGTTCGCTTACGTAGGTGTCATGGTCTGTAAGCGTTTGTGCAGCACGAGGAAGGTGCTCGCGTTGCTCCAGACCACTGCACCTGTCTTGTCCCGCAAGGTAGAGATAAACGTGACCTCAGTGCCCTTTTTCGCAGGCTTGACGACGGGATCGACTTTGAGGAGAGCGGCGTACTCCTCCTCCACAGAAAGAGGCCGGTGGATGACAGTACGGTTAAAAACGTGCACAGAGCCGATGGCAGGGAAGGGGTATTCGGGTTTGGTGAAGAGCAGGCAGTTGGGGTAGACCATGAGGACCGCTGGGTAAACGAAAGGGAGGTGGACGCGGGGGGAAGGTGCCGAGGAGGGGAGCTCACAGACGCGAATCATGTCGGCCACATGCTCGGTGTGGGGAAGAAGTGAGAGCTGAGCCGAAAGCACACGGTCGCAGAGGTGAAAGTTTTCTTTTTGGACGTCCTTTTTCCATTTGCTTCCTTTACTCAGAGCTCCGGTTAAGAGTTTATAGCTGAGTACCCGAGTGTTAGCCACAGAGGGGTAAAAGGTGTCGGTACCGCCTTTGCTCATGTGGTCTTCTACGACATGCGCAATCAACACAAGCGTGAGAAGACCCACAACGACGGTGGCGAGGACGGGGACAAAGTTTCCAGGGAGGGCTGCTTGGACGCGGGCAAGCATAGCGCCGAGCGGGGAAGGCGCCATGGGATGCTGTGCGGAAATTGTGCCATGGCATCAGCGTGTCAAATAATAAAATGATCAAATATGTCGTGTCTAGCGTGTCTTGAACCAAATGAATGCCCAGCACTGCGATACATTGCCAGAGGGTTCCATGCTGTGCTCCGTATGCCACGCAATGGCAACACTCCAGACCCCGCTCGGAAATGCCAATTACGAGCAAAGGAAGGTTATGCCAGAGTCAATTTTTGTCCATACATACATAGCAAGCAGCCATTCTTCCATATCATCGAAGGACTTTTGACTTCTTGCACGCAGAAATCCGGTAGAAGAACATTTTGACATCCTGAGACGCCTAGTCGAAGAAAATTTAAGAGCCTTCCTTCTCCGTGATGTTTGCTAAAAAGCCCCATCCGATATTTAACCATCTCTCACTGCACCGAAGTAGGCCGACAAAGCAGCCACATCCATCAATTTCCTTCCGCTAGTCCCCAACATATCGCACGAGTGAGGAGGAACCTAGGGTGGGAACCTAGAACACCCTTTCTAGTAAGGCAGAACGTCTCAAATTGACGAAATACCGACCCTAGCTCAGTTGGTAGAGCGCCTGACTGTAGATGATAAAGTTCCGTATCGGGCGGTCACTGGTTCAAATCCGGTGGGTCGGACGCCAACTTTTTTTGGTCTAAGACCCTGACTGGCGGCGCTATGCGTGAGGGATGCTGAGGTTCAGGACCTTGCACGGCGGTTTGGGGGAGGGATTGTAGTGTGCCCTACATTTTTAATCTTCACAACGTAATTTATGATGTCCTGTGCGCAAGCTTCCCGTGCGCCTCGCTCGTTCGTCATCCCTCTCAACACTCCGGAAAGAAAGATACCTTTCTCCCCCAGTACGAAGGCTGGACCCGTTCTAGCGCTCACAGCCAAAGCGGGAGAGGACGAATGTATGTATACCGGGTAACGCCTGCACGTGTATTCCTTCTACGCGTCATGTAAATTAAAGAACTTAGATAATCATTGGATTCATCGCCGAGGATCGCTGCCAGAACAAAGTCCCGGGGTACGAATATTCAATGTGGTTCACTTCAGTGTTCCCTCCGCAACCCTTACCACATCGCACACCACTAATTTCCTCTAAAATGTCTTCTTATCTCTCCATGAAGGCAAAATCTGCCGCATTTTCATAGGTACTTTGTAGCGCTTTTTTGACTTCGAGAAAGAACTGAAAATGACGGATCCCAGCGCCTCAACTACCGCCGCGGCGCAACTTCCTGGTCGCATGTTGGCAGGAGTTGCAGATCATCATGGTGACCGCTTTGACATGCGTGAAATTCCTGTCACGCCGCCAGGAGTAGGCCAGGCGCTAGTCAAGGTGGTGACAAGCGGTGTATGCCATGTAAGTTGTGATGTTCCTGCTCCTTAGTTGATCTGCAGATATGTAAGTGACGTATTTTTTTAGGAATCATGACATTTCTCTGGCATCCAGTTATGGTCAACGACATCACGAGCGGACGCACGAATGTGGGACAATGTTGCTTGCTTCCCTGTACCATGCGCGGCCTGTTCATTTTAGGCATCATGCGACGACACGTGTTTTCGGTCAAGTGAATACTCTTGCCGGTCCATTCCGCTACTATAGATTCACGCCTCTACCAATCTTTGCCTTCACAGACGGATGTGCATGCTGTTGACGGAGACTGGCCGGCCCCTACTAAGCTTCCCTTGGTTCCTGGTCATGAAGGGGCGGGTGTGGTGGTAGCCGTGGGGCCCGGCGTCAGCAGCACCGTCGTCAGCCTCGGGGACCGCGTTGGTATCCCCTGGCTCCACTCAAGCTGTGGCTCCTGCGAGTTTTGCCTGTCTGGTCGTGAGAACCTCTGCCCCTTGCAGGACAACACGGGGTATTCCGTGGATGGCTGCTTCGCCCAGTACGTTCTGGCACCCGCTGCGCATTTGGCGAAGATCCCGGACGAAGTCAGCTTTGAGCAGGTGAGGTGGATGAAGGGAAACTAGCATTGGGCGCGAATCGTCCGATGGTTTTGTTACTCTCCTCCTTTCTTGGCGTGGTCAGCAACCCTCGAGACGCTTTGTCATTCTCATATTCCTTCCTTCTCGATGGCGACCCCCTGTAACCTCACCAGGCTGCCCCTATCCTTTGCGCGGGCGTCACGACCTACTCGGCAATCAAAGCAACAGAGGCTCGGCCTGGTCAGTTCCTCACCGTGATTGGTGCTGCAGGCGGTCTAGGCCATCTGGCTGTGCAGTTCGGTGTAGCCCTGGGACTGCGCGTCATGGCGCTAGACCGGGGCGCCGATAAGTTGAAGTTTTGCACAGACACACTGGGAGCCGAAGCCGCGTTTGAGGCGATGGACCCGGGAGTGGTGGACCAGGTAAAGCACGCATGAGCAATGCAGACGTCATTACAACTTGGCAAACGATATATTTAAGCAAGTGTCGTGAATTTTAAGAACACTCTTTCATCTTATTGCCTGCTTTTCAAACACGTCGTAGGTCATTGCAACCACGAAGGGTGGGTCCCACGGTGTGTTGTGCCTCGCTCCCTCCATCGGAGCCTTTAAATCGGCGGTGAGTCTCTGCCGCCGCGGAGGAACCATTGTAATGGTTGGGCTGCCAAAGGGGGACCTGCCCCTTAATATTTTCGATATTGTCATTCGTGGTATCACCGTGCGAGGGAGCATTGTTGGAACGCGAAAGGACTTAGACGAGGCGTTGGACTTTGCGGCCCGGGGCAAAGTGAAGTGTCATACGGAGATGCATGGATTCGGCGAATTAAATCAAGTCTTTGACCAACTCCGCTCTGGAAAGGTCATGGGTAGGCTTGTGTTGAGCGTGGATGGCATGTGAAGAATTCGTTTCGTGCAGGATATCAACAACGATATGAGTTAAAATTTTAGAAAAACGGGTCGACTTTAGCCGATACACGGGTGCAGGCTTGGTGAAGGAGAAGACATGGAAGGATCACGAGAGAGAGAGACGAAGTGTTTGTCTCAGGATTTCTTGGATATCAAGGTCACGTAAAGCTTCAATAAGTGGATGGCTGCCTCATATGAGGTCGTCAGAGATCGGATTGATTAGGCTTTTACGAGAGTAACTAGTTGGTCAAGTTCTTCCATGCGTAGGGATGGTGTAGGACAGTAAATAATATGTGTGATCCCGTTTTCCGCGGGTTGAAGGTGGAATCAGAAGCCACGTTCGGAGTATTCGGAAGTCATTCCAAGAATTTTTGCTTCTACACTTGCATCTTGGGAAAAAACAAAAAAATGGAATGGAAGATTTGTAAGATGCTGTCCAGGTGCAGACTTCTAGATGCGAGCAACCCCCCCGTAAGAAATAAATATTTTCCTGCTAATATTCATACATACACCCATTAAAAGCTCACCTCAGTCCAGCCGTATCCATTGCGATGGCAGTCTTCCGGCCCAAGGATTTCAAGCCGCTCAATTGCGTCGACTAAATCTTAAGTCTGACTTCGGGAGCAATCCTTGCTGCTCTCTTAGTTTCTGGGATTTCAACCATTTCCTGATCGCCAGAGAAGAAAAATAATCCCGTCGCGGTGCACTTTCATCGATCGGCCAAGAGATGATCTATGGGGAAATCTTCCCCAACCCTGCTATGTTTCCCAGGACGAGCAAAGACAGCTCCCACCTTCCCGGCGGCACGGTCGCTCATGCTTTTGCCATGAAATTTGTCGGGAAGATGCCTCTCATGTTCTTGATCCTCATAATCGTTACCCGCAACCAGAACCCCCTGAAAAACAAGGAGCCCATGCCATTGGTCATTGGTTTGGCTCTCGCTAGCATCGTTTCCGTCGCAGCTCCGTCCACGGAGGCTTGCTTGAACCCCGCCCGGGACTTCGGAGCTCGACTCGTGGCCGCTTGCTTCGAATATGGAAAGGTTGCCCTCCCAGGACCGGATCATGAAATGTGCGTCTACATTTTTGAACCGACTTTGGGGGCTTTGACGGGTGTCTTGCTCCGTGATCTACTGATCGCTCCGGGCCTGCGACGCGTTCTTCAAAGAAGACAATGACGAGAGTAGCATGAGCAATGGTTGGGTACTATAATCGTCGAACTTGATATCATGGTTCATTTTGGCTGAGGGGTACAGACTTGTTATTGACAAGACTGATGGAATTAAAAGTTGAGATAGTTTAACGCCATGAACGCATCTGACGTTTGTCATGCAAATAGAGCAGTACTTGCAGCAAGTACTCATCTTTTTGGAGGAAGGAGTGGCATAATTTCATGTCACTTTAAATACGAATAAATGGTGAAATAGTCATTGATGTCGAATAAAGCAAATGAGGATCAGGACGAGCGGCGGTAAAGCAGATAACTAAATAGTGGATCTATGATTGCTCCAGATAAGTGACAAAATACCTAATCAATCAATCTACATTCCTTCTTTATTAGTGCCTCTCTCCCGATATCCAACAAAAAAACTAACATAATTGATTTTTTGAAAGTTCTTTTCTCCATTTACGCTATCCTACGTGTGTACCAGAGGCCTGCTCTTGAGTTCTTGTTCTGCCCTTCTTCGTGTTTCCCCAATCACTTTTCATGAGAAGGTAGGCGAAAGAGGCCAGTCACTATCCTCGTATCGAAAGACTTCTAACGATATTGGCGCGTTAATTTCTCGGGATTGCGATACCGTTCCTCGTAAACCTACTCTTTCTAGTATCTGTGCTTGTGCCGTTGGCATTTCTAGACGTCTTTTTCTTTCTCGAAGGTGAAGATGACGAGTTGGAGGAGGCCTGTATGCTTGTTCCGATTTTGACATATCATTGCAGAGCGTCGGTGATAGTTTCATTTCTTTGAATGACTGGTCTCCACCAGAGGCGGTCTGTGCGGACTGCGTGCACTTATCAGCAGCCTGATGAATTTTATATTCTGGGTTGGTTCCGTAGATTTCTATTCTATTGGTCGGTGTTTCTGCTTCAACGACATCTATTTCTTTGGGAGTTGCCGTTCCCGCGCACGGAGTTCCCGGTGTGGGGGGTTGCAGGCTGTCCGATGCATAGCCTCCATACGCTGTATCGCTTCGAATGCCCTCGTGGTCTCCACCCCACATGTCCTCCTCCTCAATACGCATGTTGCTCTCATGCACATCCCCGCCGAAAGCTCCGAGATTCTTGGACGCGCCCATATCTGCAGTCATATCTTCACTTTTAAAGCGCCGCAGGGCAAACATGGAGGGGCGCCCACCCAACGTCCTCCGTCGCTTGGAGGTTGACATCGGGGGCAAGGACGGCAATCCCATCTTTCCGTTGCTCCTGAGCGGCCCCGCTTCAGTTGTACCAAACCAGCTCGATCTGTGACTTCCCCTACAAGCAACAGAGACAGCCGGCTCACTCGTAATCGTGTCTTTACAGACCTGATCCACCCCTAGGAGTGGAGACGTCTCGGATCCTGAGAGCGGTTCCTTTCCATTTGTGACACCTGGACTCGCTCCAGGTCGTCTTTGACCCCGTGAAGGTGTGACAGAGTCTAAATAATTGCTCCTGTTGGTTGCATTGCCAACACTGCTTTGATCTTTGATTGATTTTGGCAGCCCTTTTTTATTTGATGACAGTAAGAAGCTTGTAATGCGCTTGTTTCCATGAAGTGCCAGAGGGATCGTACTTCTACGGAGGCCAGGACGATATGCAACATTCTTGAATACAGTGGCATTTTCAACACCCTCGGAAGTTTCCTTAGGGCTAAGGTCCTTACTATTTACTGTGACTTCGTGCTGCATTTGTCTTATCTTCACTTCCTCTCGGTATCCCGTTGACGGGAGAAAAGCCACAATTTTCGATTGAGGTACAGAGTTTTTTTTTCTGCAGCTAAAAGATGCGCAAATTGGGGCTTTTAAGCAGTTGCGTGAAGCACGAGTTGGGCAGGTCGGCGTTATGATGGACGGGAAAGGAGCTCGTAAGATGGGGTCCAGCGTGCAGTCCGCGATGCTTGCCGCAATGGCATCCTCCATCCAGGGGCCTAAGTGATCCAGAGAGCTTGGGGAAGCCGCGATAAGTTCCGGAGGGAGAGGATGGACATGCGTCAGTGTTCGATGTGTCAAATCAAACACTCGCTGGTGCCGAAAAGTTTGCAGGGCCTGGAAGAAACGTGTCTCGTAGTCAGTTGGCACCCTGTGCTTGGCTTCGAAACGCATCGCCCGAATCGCCTTGCTGGCTGTTTTGTGTCGCTGAATTAGTCGATAAGCTGAGCGCAGGCCCAAGCCAGGGACACTGGGTAGATAGTCGCAGCCTGACAGGATGCACATGGCCAAAAACGACTCTCCCGCCCACGTCCTGAGGTCGCCCAGACCTGGGATCGGTCTCTTGAACAAGTCAGCATGCATAATCTGCTGCGCCATGCCTGTGGACTCGTTCAGTTTAAATAGTACTCGAGGACATCCGGTGGCCAGAAGATCCGAGTCCTCTGTGAAAACAGCGTCCAGATCGCCCGTGCGGCACATGTATGCTAGCTGAGCGTCCGCTTCATACGGCGCAACCACACACGAGACGTTGGCTAGTTTGGCCGCCTGGATGGTGTCCACCCACGCTTTGGCCATGACAGGAGTAACGTCTATAGCTTTCGCAAAGAAAGCAAACGCATCCTTTGCATGACCCTCTGCCATCAACTGCAGTGCTTTTCGACGGCTTTCCTCTCGGCGGGCACGGCGCTCTTGTTCAGTATTTTGCTTGGCAGGCAAGGGCCCTCCGTCGAAGACGATGTAGACGTGACCGACACCGTTACGTAGCAAAAGATTAAGGCGCTGAAAGCATACGTGCAAATACTGCGTCGTGTGCTTTCCTTGGCAAAGCTCTGCTGCACAGCCGTAGGCACCCCGGTGCAGCCATACATAAGCGTCTACACCCACGCGTAGGCCTCGCAAATCTCGCACATGCACAGGGGTTGTGACAGGTTTTAAGCTGCTCAGTAGACCTTGAATTCCCATTTCGAGTGATTTCGCCCACGCAGTATTATGCTCTTCGTCGTCGTAACCTGCTTCTGACAATCTGAAGCTTTTCAGTTTACCGCGCTTTTTGCCATTTCGATTTTTGACAGCCAAATTCAATTCAATGCGTACCGCGATTTCGTAATCTAATAGCGGCTTCTACAAGAGAATTCTAGGCGCATTCACATTTTTGTAGCGCCGCTCGCGTGTCGCAATGACCATTTGTCGATGCAATGACTAATTATCCGTCTTCCTCTGCTATGACACTGGTTGTTTCGCGCCAAACGGCTTCTTTCATGCAGCGCTCATTTCCTGTCATATGAATGATACAGTGCCATGATGTAAGGGTTTTGTGACAGTCACATGCTCCTCTTTTTCCCTGGCGTTGGGACTTTCCAGGATATGACTGGATTCAAGCCTGACCTCCCGCGGGTTGTCCCAAGGTCGATCCCGAGCCGTTAAATGGGTTGAAGGAGTAACGGTCACGCCGAAGCGGCAGGATCTGCGTAACCCTCGTGAGAAGAAACGCGAAACCACGACTTTCAAGCGTCGCAATAATTGCTTGAGCGTCATGTATCCCATAGACAGCTAGTTCAGCATGTTTTCATGTCGTCTCGACTTTACTTTCCGATACATATGCTTGAGAGATGTGAAAAAGCATCATGAATGGGCCGAATCATGTTTTTTCTCTTGCACACGATGACCCCAAGGCCTGTTGTCATTGGTGAAAGAACAACTATGCAACCGTTCGACTTATTGTATTCTTTCATTTTTTCACAACACTGTCGGAAATCTTATATCAAGGACGATGAAGGCCCTGCCAGGGCCGTGCGTGCGAGCGGCACGTGCAATGTGTTTTCTTCGAGCAAATTTGGGCAAGCACTGTCCCATTCTTTTCGCTATAGTCGTACTTTTCATAAAAGCTTCCAGATGTACATCCTCGCCACCAATGGACGATGCCCCCTGCTCTGTAAAAGGTTTTGAAGCATATTGCGCAGAGTTCCACAAGGACTACAGTGCCAATTCTCAAGAGCAAGCCCGGCGCTTCGAGGCTTGGGTCAAGTCTTGCCTATTCTTAGAGCAGTACAAAGTGGACCATCCCGATGCCTCGTTCCATATGGGTTTCAATCCGCTAAGTGACCGTCTTCCTGAAGAGCATGATGCCATTTTTGGGTTGAAAGTTATACCTCGAGGGCGAGAGGCCCCGTCTGCCCCTTCTACCTCCAGCCTTGACAGCCATCGAGGCCTTCAGGGTTTCCACAAGCACAACCGATCGGAGGAAGAGGATTCGAAGGAGCAGGGGGGCGAGAAAAGCGAATATTTCGTTCCATCGGAATTGGCTAAAGATCTGTCTCCTAGAGCTTTGCCCCCGGCGGTGGATTGGCGCACTGCCAATCTCAACCCTGAGGGTGTTGTGGCCGTGACGCCGGTCAAAAATCAGGGTGCGTGCGGAGCTTGCTGGGCATTCACGACCACCGCCGCCGTGGAGGGTGCAGTAGCAGTGACGACTGGGGTCCTCAACGAACTGAGCAACCAGGAGCTGATCGACTGCGTGACGCAGAATGAGGGGTGTAACGGCGGTGATTTCGACTATGCCTTTAAATTTGTCGTCAGAAAGGGCTTGGCTAGCACCACTGATTATCAATTTACGCAATCGCAGGGCAAGTGTCGATCTGGCGCATACCCGCTTGCCTCGCGTATCGCAGCGGCCTACGAGACCGACCCCTGCAGCGAGAATGGCCTCTTGAGTATCGTGTCCCGCCGCCCTGTGGCTGTGGCCATCGATGGATCCTGCGACGCTTTCATTCAATACAAGGGGGGGATCTATACGCAGAGCTGCGGGTCGGATCTGAATCATGCGGTGACCATTGTCGGCTACGGCACGGATGAGAGGACGGGGACGGACTATTGGGTGAGTGCTTCCCCAGGGCCTTCGATGATCGATGTTCTATGACGAAGGCCATCACGGGGTCTAATTGAAAAGGTTGGGTTACGAATTGAGTCAAGGTCGATATCGGACCTGAATACAAGCCCGTTCTTACCGCGATGGCCCACGCAATGTATATTGCAAACTACCTGGTCTTCGCTCACAACCAACCCTCGCTTTCTCCTCCTCAACACCAGATCGTCAAAAACAGCTGGGGTCGATTTTGGGGCTCCGGTGGCTACGGGCTGGTGGCCCGGGGCATGGGGAGGTGCGGCGTCAGTAATATAGAGGAGTACGGGTACTACGCGGCGGGAGGGACCGCGTACGTGAACGGCACCGGCTTTTTCAGCGACGATGCCCTCGCGAGCGACCCCAACGTGGGCCTGCTCGACCGGCTCCTCCAATGGAGGTACCTAAGCGTGATCCTGGGTATCGCCATCGCCCTTCTGGCCTTACCCCTCCTGCTGTCCGGCTTGCGGGCCCTGCGGCGTTCTTGTTGCGGCCCCACGCCGGCCGCCCGTGCCCGGCAACGCAATCGACAAGCGGGCGTTTCCACCGGACCTGCAGCTGCCATGGTTGTGCCCTGGGGTAGTGGAGGAGGAGGAGGGCGAACGCCTCCCTCTCGCACCCCTCGTTCTTCTCGGATGGCCCCTCATATTCCCCTTCCCCCCCCGACCGTGCCCCAGACGACAGAGACACTCCCTCCGACAGAGACACTCCCTCCCGCGACCGCCCCCGACTCGCACATGTTGAGCGAGTGGGCGTGTCCGGCCTGCACGTTTTTGAACGCCCCGCGCCGGACAGTGTGTCAGATCTGTGGGGAACCGCGACGGTGATAACAAGGAAGACAAAGCGGGGGGCAAAGGGCGAGGTCGAAACTGTGAAGACATGGGCCAAGGGGCTCGTGAGGAATGGCGTTTCTCACAGATGTCACTGGGCACGACGACACTGTCTAGCGTATGTAAAAACGAACTGCCGAAGAAAGGACGAGGACACTGGAAGGGAAGAGCCCGCGTTGTCTGATGTAGGGTACATGTCCAGACGGAAAGAAAAAGCGCCGGTGTGCTCTCTTCATCCTGCGAGTGTTCTTTTACTTGCCCCCTGCGTGAACCAGAAATGACTCACTCCTCCTCCATCTCTCCGTCTACCTCCTCTTCCTCCACAATCTCTATTTCCCCCGTCGCGAGCGCCAGCACCCCCTGGAAAAGCAAGAAAAAGCTGACCACCCCCCCTACCACTGTCAACCACAACACATTCTCCCTCCGCCTCTCTCGCTCCTCCTCCAACTCTTCCGCTTTCTTCCTGCCCCCCACCGTACCCGTTCTCCCCGACGCGTCCGCGGGACCGCTACTTCCGGGCGCGCCCCCTGCCTCCCCTCTCCCTCCCGCTGACGCGTCGCCGCTCCCTTGGAGTCCTCCTCCCTCTAGAAACTTCTGAACCATCGGCTCGGGAACCAAGGGGGCTTCCGCACACAGTTTGGCCGCCTCCACTTGATTGAAAGGGTTGCGATTGTTCATGTAATCCGCGTGTCTATAGCATTCTTTCAAGTCGGAGGCGATCGAAAAGCCTTGCGGCTCTCGCACGGGCCCACCCAGAGACGCCGAGAGTGAGGTCGAGGAAGAGACAGCAGATGCCACAGCTTGCGCCCCAACGTTGAAAAAATCCTCCGCAATCCGTCGAAAGAAACGCATGAGGTTGTCGAAGGTAGAGACAAGGACCAGCACGTTCACATCGGCCAGGGCCTCTGCCAAGTGTCCGAAAAGGCAGGCGTCGAAGCTGGTGGGCTCGCGCCCGAAGAAGAAATCACCCGTCGAGGCCCCCAAAAGGTTGTCCAGCTCCCGGTACACGCACTGTGCACGCGTTAAGGCCTCCCCCACACCCATTCCCCCATCCGCCAGACCCCGCCACCGCTGCTCCTGCATACCGCGTCGGCGCTCGGCGGTGGAGATGGCCGGGCCCAAGGGGAAGCGCG
>Ga0102934_1000978_pt1 | contig 19720 bp, 15 predicted proteins | sample SalPonR2_A_D1_MG_FD_78175 | JGI IMG/M metagenome (GOLD analysis project Ga0102934, IMG submission 78175) | Salt pond soil microbial communities from South San Francisco under conditions of wetland restoration - Salt Pond MetaG R2_A_D1_MG | ecosystem: Environmental > Aquatic > Marine > Intertidal... | reverse complement strand
GTACTGCTCCGACTCAAAATAGCGGTCGCCACTGGCTATGGCGTTTTTGTAACGTTCCGCCTCAGCCTGACGCTCCGAGAGTATCCCGTCTATCTTATCAATCTGGTCCTTCGGATACTGTTCATTCGGCTTAATGAACAGGGCCTCGGAGTACAGACCTTTGGCCTCTTCGTAGGACTCTCGCTCAAAAGCAGCATCGGCCTGGGCAATCGCCTCGTTGTATTTACGGTCTTTTTCTTTTTGTTTTCTTAATATTTCATCAATCTTAGCAATTTGAGTCCTTGGGTACTCCTCCCCGGATTTCAGGTCAAGGGCATCCTGATATAAGTTTTTTGCATTGCTGTATTTTTCCCCCTCAAAAGCATTATCTGCCTGGTTAATGAGATTATCGTACTGTCTTTCCTTAGCCTCTTGATTTGCAAGAATATCATCAATCTTTGAAATTTGTTCTTCAGGGTAAGCTTCATTTGGTTTTAAACCCAAAGCCTCGTTATATTTACTCTTGGCCTGGGTATATGATTTACCGGAGAAGAATTCATCAGCTTCCTTTATCAAATTGTTATATTTTTGATTGCGGGCTTGCTGTTGCGCCTGCTGAGCCAGAATATCGTTAATTTTACTTATCTGTTCTTTTGGATAGGGCTTTTCTGAGAAAATTCCAAGCGCCTGCTGGTAATAATTTTTTGCCTGAGAATAGCTCTTTCCTTCAAATTGTTGGTCGGCCAATCTTATAAACCGGTTATAATTTTCCAGTTTTTCTTTTTCTGCTTGTTCTTTGGCGCGTAATTCAGCAAGAATTTCTTTTATTTTCTTTATTTGTTCTTCCGGATATTCTTTTGTTGGATTATAGTCCAGTGCCTCATAATAAGTATTTCGGGCTTCTTCATATTTTTTCTGTGAAAAAAGTTGATCAGCTCGTGCAATGGCTTTGTCATAAAGGGCCTGGTTTTCCTTTTTATCTTCTAATAATTTCCGTGCTCTTCTTAACCGACGTTTTGGATAATTATCATCTGGCCTGACATTTAAAGCTTCCTTATAATAATCGATCGCCTGGCTATATTCTTTATCATCAAAATGTTGATCACCATTTCTCAATATTTTTCTGTAAGCTTCTTCTTTCAAAGCTTCCAGCTGTCTCATTATTTTGTCAATTTTGGCCATCATTTTTTCCGTATAAATCCGGTCGTAGCCAAACCCTCTTTCATCTTCAATATATTTGATTTTTGTAACCGGGTTGTCAAGTGCAGAGATATCCAATCCGGGATACATTTTAAAAAGGCCAATTGAAAATTCAACCTGCCAGTCTCCTCCCCTTCCCTCAGGAACAGAAGCATCAACAAATATTTTTTTTGTAACAAACTCCTCTTTGGAAAATTCAATGGTGTATTTTTTTCCAATATCCATTTCAAGGGTAAACAGTCCATCCCTGTCTGTTCTAACAGTTTTCACATTGCTCCCACTCTGCTTCACTGAAACTTTTACCCCGGCAAGCGGATTTTTGTATCCATGGTCAACCATGCCCTTCATCTTCAGAATCCCTTGCTCATCCTGTGAAAAAACAACTGTAGTAAAAAAAAGAAAAGCGATTAAGAGAAAAAATTTCCCGTAATTGTCCCTCATAAAAATATTCTTTGATTCATAAATTATTTCCTTAAAAATACGAAAAGAAATACTAAAAGTTCTCTTTGTTTCAATAAAAACATAAGGATTTGTGATTTTATTATCCGAAAATATGACTTATATTATGTTAAAATTCCAAACTAAGTTTATTTTTGTGCTCAAAATTTATTACTATTGTAGAACTTTTAAATTACGAAATTTATGAAAATATCGATGGTTGGCACAGGTTATGTTGGATTGGTTTCAGGTACATGTTTCTCTGAAACAGGCATTAATGTAACTTGTGTTGATGTCAATGAAGATAAAATTAACAATCTGAAAAAAGGAATCATCCCAATATACGAACCGGGTCTGGAGCCCATGCTAAAAAGAAATGTGGAAAAAGAAAGGCTTTTCTTTACTACCAGTCTGAAAGAAAGCTTAGAAGATTCAGAAACACTTTTTATTGCAGTAGGGACTCCACCGGGAGAAGACGGAAGTGCTGATTTGAGACATGTTCTGGATGTAGCCAGAGAAGTTGGAAAACATCTTGATCATTATATGGTCGTAGTTACTAAAAGTACGGTACCTATTGGCACCGCTAAAAAAGTAAAAGCCACAATACAGGAAGAGCTTGATAAAAGAGGAGAAAAAATTGATTTTGATGTGGCTTCAAATCCTGAATTCCTCAAAGAAGGTGATGCTGTAGAAGATTTTCTGCGTCCGGACAGAATCATCATCGGAACAGAATCTGAAAAAGCAGAAGAAGTATTAAAGAAACTATACAGACCTTTCCTTCTTAACCAGCATCCCATATTATTTATGGATATTCCTTCTGCCGAATTAACAAAATATGCTGCAAATTCGATGCTGGCTACAAAGATCAGTTTCATGAATGATATTGCCAACCTTTGCGAAAAAGTAGGTGCCGATGTGAATGAAGTGAGAAGAGGCATTGGCAGCGATACAAGAATAGGAACTAAATTCATTTATGCAGGGGCAGGATATGGCGGCTCATGTTTCCCAAAAGATGTAAAAGCCATTATCAGGACTGCTGATGAAAATGACCATTCACTGGAAATTTTAAAAGCAGTAGAAGATGTAAATAACCGGCAAAAATCAATTCTGTTTCATAAATTAAACAACCATTTTAACGGTGATCTGGAAGGTAAAAAAATAGCTTTATGGGGCCTCTCCTTCAAGCCAAACACAGATGATATGAGAGAAGCTCCGTCCATTACCATTGTTAACAGGTTAATCGAAAAAGGAGCAAAAGTTTATGGTTACGACCCTGTGGCTATGAAAGAAGCTAAAAAAGTACTTGGTGATAAAATTACATATACAGAAGACCAGTATGAAGCTGTAGAAGGTGCCGATGCATTAATCCTGGTTACTGAATGGTCGGAATTCAGAGTACCAAAATGGAAAGAAATGGAACAAATGATGAAAAACAAACTGGTATTTGACGGAAGAAATATATATGATCCCAATGAAATGATTAAATTGGGATGGACTTATTATAGCATAGGAAGAAAACCTATTAATAAATAAAATTGAAAGCAAGGGAACTGTTACAGAACGGCTTTTCGGCACTTTTTCTTTTCTTCATAATTACCTACTCGCTTTCTGGCAGTTCCCTTTTTTTAACAAATCAACGACAATGAAAAAAATTCTTGTCACAGGCGGAGCAGGTTTTATTGGTTCACACCTTTGCGAAAAACTGCTGAATAATAACAACGAAGTTCTCTGCCTTGACAATTATTTTACCGGAAGCAAAGCAAACATCCTTCACCTTATTGAGAACCCTTATTTTGAGGTCATTCGGCATGACATAACTCAACCCTATTATGCTGAAGTTGATGAAATTTATAACCTGGCAAGCCCTGCCTCTCCTATTCACTATCAATACAATTCTATTAAAACAATTAAAACTTCAGTTTTAGGTTCTATCAATATGTTAGGATTGGCTAAACGAGTCGGGGCAAAAATATTACAGGCTTCAACAAGCGAAGTTTACGGCGATCCTGAAATACATCCTCAAAAGGAAGACTACTGGGGCCACGTAAACCCCATAGGAAGAAGATCTTCTTACAACGAAGGAAAAAGGTGCGCCGAATCACTCTTTATAAATTACAGGGAACAAAATAATCTTAATATCAGGATTGCAAGAATTTTTAATACCTATGGTCCAAGAATGGCCCTGAACGATGGCAGAGTAATATCGAATTTTATTCTGCAGGCCCTGAGGAACGACCCAATAACAATTTATGGAAAAGGGAACCAAACAAGAGGGTTTCAGTATGTGGACGATTTGGTAGACGCTTTAATACAACTGATGGAGAGTGACGATAAACACTATTACCCTGTAAATATTGGAAATCCTGAAGAAATATCAATGATGGAACTTGCAAAATCTGTCATTGAGTTAACAGGTTCAAAATCTGAAATTATTTATAAACCACTGCCGGAAGATGATCCGGTTAAAAGACAGCCTGATATTTCTTTAATTAAAAGTATTATTGGCTGGGAACCTACTGTAGAACTAACATCCGGACTTAAACAAACCATTCAATACTTCAAAAACGAATTAAAATTATGAAAGGAATTATTTTAGCCGGGGGGTCAGGAAGCAGATTGTATCCCCTAACACAAAGTATTTCAAAACAAATTATCCCAATTTATGATAAACCCATGATCTATTATCCTCTATCTGTCCTAATGCTCGCAGGTATCAAGGACATCCTGATTATTTCAACTCCTGAGGATATCGGATTATATAAAAATTTACTGGGCGATGGAAACCATATTGGCATATCCTTATCCTATGAAATACAACCTTCTCCGGATGGGCTAGCCCAGGCTTTTATCATTGGAGAAAAATTTATTGGAAATGACAACGTTTGCATGATCCTTGGCGATAATATCTTTTTCGGATATAATTTTGGCAGAATGCTTGAAAAATCAGCTCAGCTTGAAGATGGTGCCGAGGTATTCGGCTATTTTGTAACCGACCCGGAAAGATATGGTGTAGTGGATTTTGATCAGTCGGGTAATGTGTTAAGCCTCGAAGAGAAACCTGAGAACCCAAAATCAAACTATGCTGTTACGGGTTTATACTTCTACAGCAATGATGTGGTAGAAAAAGCTAAAAAACTGAAACCTTCGGCAAGAGGAGAACTCGAAATAACAGACCTAAACCGATTGTACCTCGAGGAAAACAGACTAAGAGTAAACTTACTGGGCAGAGGCATGGCCTGGCTGGATACAGGAACGCACGATAGTTTGTTACAAGCCTCTAATTTTATCTCAACCATCGAAAAAAGGCAGGGCTTAAAAATTGCCTGTATTGAAGAAATTGCATTTAACAAAGGTTACATAAATAATGAACAGTTGCTGAAACTGGGAGAAAAACTGAAGAAAAACCTCTATGGTCAGTATTTGATTAGACTGGCTAAAAATGAAATTTCACCGGTAAAATAAATCACGATTATGGAAATTATTAAAACAGATATACCGGATTTAGTTATTATAAAACCAAAAGTTTTTGAAGACAGCCGGGGGTATTTTTTTGAAAGTTATAATGAAGAAAAATACATTGAAGAGGGATTAAACTACCATTTTGTGCAGGATAATGAATCACTTTCCCTCTTTGGTACAATTCGGGGATTACACTATCAGCTTGCTCCTTTTTCACAAACTAAACTGGTTAGAGTAATAAAAGGCAAAATTTTTGACATAGCAGTAGACATCAGAAAAAACAGTCCTACCTTCGGAAAATGGGCAGGTGTTGAATTAAATGAAGAAAACAAACAACAGCTCCTTGTTCCAAAAGGTTTTGCTCATGGCTTTAGTGTTTTAAGCAAGGAAGCGATCGTTTTCTATAAATGTGATAATTTTTATAACCCTGACTCTGAAAGAGGTATTTATTATAATGATCCCAAACTGAATATAGACTGGAAAATTGAAAGCAGCCAGGCTATTATTTCAGCAAAGGATAAAGTGAATCCTGAATTTGATAAAGCAGAAATGAATTTTTCAATTTAAAGTATTATGAATATCCTGGTAACCGGTGCAAACGGACAATTAGGCAAAGAAATACAAACCATTTACGATAATTACTCTGGCGATAAAGATCAATTTTTCTTTACTGATATTGACGAACTGAATGTTACAGAACTGAAACCGCTTAATAAGTTTGTTAAAAAAAATTCTATTTCTGTAATTATCAATTGTGCTGCCTATACAAATGTAGATCAGGCTGAGGATGAAGAAAAAATCGCCTTCCTGGTAAATGAGCTGGCAGTGAAAAATCTAACTGCAGCGGCCCTTGAGAATGATGTTAAAATAATTCATCTCTCAACAGATTATGTTTTTAATGGTGAAAACTACAAACCTTACAAAGAAACAGACCCTGTAAATCCTGTGAGTGTATACGGAAAAAGTAAACTGGCAGGTGAACAGAAAATTCTAGAAACCCAAACAGGAATTATTATAAGAACCTCGTGGCTATATTCTTCTTTTGGGAAAAATTTTGTAAAAACAATTGAAAAATTGGCCAGGGAACGAGAAGAATTAAAAGTAGTTTTTGACCAGGTTGGTAGTCCCACCTATGCAAGAGATCTGGCTAAAACCATTATGAAAATTGTTTTTTCTCCACTCACTCCTGAATGTTACGGAATTTATCACTTTTCTAATGAAGGGGTTTGCAGCTGGTATGATCTGGCAAAAGAAATTATTAGTTTACAGGATATTTCATGCAATATAGAACCTATTGAAAGCAAAGACTTCCCCACAAAAGCACCAAGACCACATTACTCAGTTCTGAATAAAAGCAAAATAAAACGTGTTTTTAAACTTGACGTCCCACATTGGAAAGACAGTCTGCAAGAAATGATGAGCACATTAAAATAGAAGATTGCTCTTTCTCTCTTCATTTAAATTTTATACATTTATACCAGTAAACTATTTCAGGGTTAAAATCGTTTACAAAATTAACATTGAATATTTTAATAAATCCGTTTTTATGGAAAAAGACAAGTTAATAAAACAGGTCAAAGATAGAGCCAACCAATGGTTAGAAGGAAATTACGATAAAGAAACAAAGGAACAGGTTAAGTATTTGCTGGAAAAAGATGAACAGAAATTGATTGATGCATTTTACAAAGACCTTGAATTTGGTACCGGAGGTTTGAGAGGCATTATGGGCGCCGGTACTAACCGAATGAATATATATACGCTGGGGATGGCCACCCAGGGATTAGCCAACTACCTAAAGAAACAATTCCGGGAACTTAAACAAATTAAGGTAGCAATAGCCCACGATTCCAGAAATAACAGCAGACTGTTTGCAGAAAAAACAGCAGAAATTTTTTCTGCCAACGATATCAAAGTCTACCTCTTTGATAAGTTGCGTCCCACCCCTGAACTCTCTTTTGCCATTAGACACCTTGACTGCCAGGCAGGGGTTGTGATTACAGCATCACATAATCCTAAAGAATACAATGGTTATAAAGTTTACTGGGAAGACGGAGGACAAATCATTGCTCCTCATGATAAAAACATAATAAGCGAAGTAAAAAAAATAACCGATATTGATTCAGTTCAGTTTAATGCCAATAAGAAACTTATTAATATTATTGGTTCTAAAATCGACAAGCTGTATCTTAAAAATATTAAAGAACTTTCCCTCAATCCGGAGATTATAAAAAAACATAAAAACCTAAAGATTGTCTATACCCCGCTCCACGGAACAGGTGTTGAGCTTGTTCCATCCGTACTTGAGAAATTCGGTTTCAACAATGTGATCCACGTTCCTGAGCAGGATGAAATTAATGGAGATTTTCCTACGGTGAAATCTCCGAACCCGGAAGAAAAAGAAGCTCTGAAAGCAGCCATTTCTAAAGCTGAAAAGGAAAATGCAGATATAGTTATGGCCACAGACCCTGACAGTGACAGAGTTGGAATTGCTGTCAGAGATCCTGAAAATCAGATAGTAATCCTTAACGGAAACCAGGCAGCAGCCTTATTGCTGAATTACCTGGTTACGCAATGGAAAGCCAAGAACAAACTTAAAGGAAAGGAATATATTGTAAAAACCATTGTTACCACAGAATTGCTTTCAGAGATAGCAGAAACATATAATATTGAATCTTATGATGTTTTAACTGGTTTCAAATACATAGCTGATAAAATTAAGCACTTTGAAGGCAGAAAAACCTTTATAGGCGGAGGAGAAGAGAGTTACGGATATCTTGCGGGTGAATTTGTAAGAGACAAAGATGCTGTGATGTCTTGTGCATTACTAGCGGAAACAGCTGCATGGGCAAAAGAAAATGGCAAGACGCTCTTTGAACAGCTTATAGATATTTATATGGAGTACGGATTTTATAAGGAAGAACTGATTTCGATTGTTAAAAAAGGAAAAGAGGGAGAAGATGAAATAAAACGAATGATGGATAATTTCCGGAACAATCCTCCCGACTCAATTAACAATAGCGATATCATGCTTATCCATGACTATTACAAGCAAAAAACTACTGACCAGATAAGCCACTTGCGTTATGATATTCATCTGCCCAAATCAAACGTATTGCAATTCATTCTGAAAGACGGATCCAAAATTTCTATCCGTCCATCAGGTACAGAACCCAAAATCAAGTTTTACTTTAGTGTTAATGATAAACTTGAAAAACCTGAGGACTATCATAAAGTAAACAGAATGCTTAAAGAGAGAATTGATAATATCATTCGTGATCTTGGAATATAATATTGTTGAACCTATAAAAACAAATGTTTATGAAATCATACAGAAAAGAATTATGGTTTAATACAAAAAGCAGAAGAGAACTAATTAACATAACTCCAGCCATTGAAGAAGCTGTTGAGAAGAGTGAAATAAAAGAAGGAATGGTGCTTGTAAACGCAATGCATATCACAGCAAGTGTTTTTATTAATGATGATGAATCCGGGCTGCATGAAGATTTTGAAAAATGGCTTGAAGAACTGGCTCCTGAAAAACCCTATGACCAGTACAAACACAACACTGCTGAAGACAATGCCGATGCCCATCTGAAAAGAACAGTTATGGGTCGTGAGGTTGTTGTAGCATTAACTGAAGGCAAGCTGGATTTTGGTCCGTGGGAACAAATATTCTATGGGGAATTTGACGGGAAAAGAAGCAAACGTGTTCTCGTAAAAATTATAGGTGAATAATATAGGTTAGGTGCCATCAAATTTTAGATGGCACCTAAACTTTATTATTCATGGGAAAAGTTGAGTTAGTGCAGATGCAAGGCGCCGAAACCCGCCGATATAGTGATCTGGTCCAAGGGTTTCGCAACGCCGCAGATGTGCTAAAATTGACTTACTTGTAAAAAATAAATAAAAATATTTTAGGAACTAATTTTTCTATTTTACTGAAATAGCCTATTTTACTTGCTTTTTATTTATTTTTTATGAATAATACAAGCTAAATATTTCACCCCAATAATAGATTTTTTTACAAATAAACCTTATCTTGTTTTTATTTAAAGTTAGATTATGAACAGAAAAGTTACCCTCCTTTTATACATACTGCTTCTTCCAATACTTTCATCATCAATTCTTTCGCAGAATAAACATAAAGCCGACAGCCTTCTGGCAGTTATTGATACCACCACCCGGATAAATACCATGGTTAAATCATATATCGGTTTGTATAACATATATTCAGATATCAATATTGATAAATCAAAAGAATATATCAGTAAATTAGATTCTTTGGCTGAAAAAACTGATAAGCCAATTATCAAAGCGAAAATATATGATTGTAAGGGCAGGTATCATTTCAAATTAGGTAACCTTAAAAAATCACGCGATTATTTTACTCAGGCCTACAATATTTTCAAAACAGAAAATGACTCCTCTAAAATAGCTTCTACAGCCAACAATCTGGGCAATGCCTATGAACAAATGGGACAAAATGAAGAAGCTTTAACCTACCTGTTAGAAGCACTCAGGATTGGGAAAGAGCAAAAAAATAAAATGTTTCTTGGAAAAGTATATTTGAACGTTGGGCTGATTCACTTTAAAAACAAAAATTATCAAACATCCCAGGAATATTATAATAAGTCGCTGGAGCTAAGAAAAGAAATAAAGGATAGTGCGGGAATTGCAATAGTTTATAACAATATGGCCATCCTCAATTATTACTTGGAAAATTATGATGAAGTCAGAGCTTATTTCAGAAACGCCTACAACATATATAAAGAACTTGGAAACCTGAGAAGACAAGCGCTGACTCTGTCAAATCTGGGAGAAATTAACTATTATTTAGGCCAGTCAGAAAAAGCACTTTCTTACTTTCAGGAATGCGCCACAATTGAAAAGAATCTGAATGATAAGGTTGGTCTTTCAGGAACTTATCAGATGATGAGTAGTGTTTATAAAGGCCGGAAAAATTATAACACTGCCATTCAATACCTGGAAAAAGCTTTTATTCATGCCAGGGAAGCTAATGCAAATGAAGAAATTAAAGACATTTATTTTGCATACTATGAAATCTACAAAACCAAAGGAAATTATAAAAAATCGCTCGATTATTTTGAGAGGTATCATACACTCAATGATTCCTTATACAATGTTCAAAGAGCTAAAGAGATAAATGAAATACAAACTAAGTACGAAACTGAAAAAAAAGAAAAACAAATTAGTCTTCTGAATAAAGAAAAAAAACTTCAGAATGTTAAAATTCAAAAACAAAGGAACTTTACAATATTATTGGCTATCATTATAGGAATTATTCTTATATCAACAATACTTATATACCTGCAAAAAAGAAAAATCAAAGAGGCTCATTTCAAACTCTCAAAACAGCAAAAACAAATCACAGACAGTATTGAATATGCAAGCCGAATACAAAATGCAATTCTCCCAAAGGATGAAAACATAAAAAATTTAATTTCACAAGATTACTTCATTCTCTTTAAGCCCAGAGAAATGGTAAGTGGAGATTTCTATTTTATCGAGAAAAAAAACAACAAAACAATTATTGCCGCTGCTGATTGTACAGGACATGGAGTACCTGGTGCTTTTATGAGTATGCTTGGATACTCTTTTCTTACAGAGATTATCAATCATATGGAAGACCCGCAACCTCATTTAATTCTTAACAAATTAAAACAATACGTTATTAATGCACTGCATCAAAAAAATGAAATAGGAATTGCAAAAGACGGAATGGACATTTCTCTCTGTATAATTGATCATAACAAAGAAGAAATACAGTTTTCCGGAGCATATCATCAACTGCTTGTTATTAACGATGGGAAAATAACAAGATACAAAGGAGACAAAATGCCTATCGGGATCCACTATAAGAAAATGGGTAGCTTCAGAAAAAAAACAATCCCTTTTCAAAAAAATCAAAAAATATACATGTTTTCTGACGGTTTCCAAGATCAGTTCGGAGGTGCCAACGGAAAAAAATTTCGTATAAAACAACTGGAGGAAACTCTTTTAGATATTCATAAAGAACCAATGGAGGTTCAAAAAATAAAACTGGATAAAACCTTCAGTGAATGGAAGGCAAACTATGAACAAGTGGACGATGTGCTGGTTATTGGAATTGATCTCTAATACTTAATAAATACTAAATTAAATTACAATAATCTGATTTTTAAATAAAAATATTTGTTTTTCAATAAAAAAAAATACTATATTCGCAATATCCACAGACACTAGCTTTGTATTCAAGTTATAACATATGACCCGCACAAACATTCAAAAAGAAAGGGACAACATTCTTACCAAAGATTCTGATAATTTAGAAAAAAAAATAATCTTATTGGTAGAAGATGATCAAATTAGTGCCTATTTAATTCAGGAATATTTAAAAGCCTATCATAGTCAGAAACAGAATCTAGATTATATCCATATTAAACAGGGAAAAGATGCTATAGATTATTGCAAAAGAAAAAAGGCAGATCTTGTTCTGATGGATATTAAACTTGAAGACAGCAATGGAATAGATATTACCAGAAATATAAAAAACATAAATCCTGACCTTACTATAATCGCTCAGACCGCCTATACCTCAGATGATGTAAGAAAAGAAGCTATTGACGCAGGTTGCAGTGATTATCTCACAAAGCCTGTCTCCCTGGAGAAATTTGAAACAATACTTGAAAAATATTTATAAAACATATCTTTAAAGAACAAAATCAACAACCTGGATTAATTTTTAATTTATCGATATATTCCTGATAAAACATTTATCCGGTATTATTTTTTCATGTAAATTTGTATTAGGAAGCATCTTGTTAATCTTATTAAATATTATAAGTAAATGATTAATAATATTGTTCTGAAAAAAATAACACAAATCCTGAGTATGTTTAAATCCAGGGAGAAAGACCCTAAAAGACTCACTAATAAAGATTTAAACTACATGCATTCATCCCTGCAGGAAATTGAAGATCTGATTCTAAAAGAGAATCTTTTTACCACAAAAAGAAATACACTTTTAGAACTCCTTGTCCGTAATATTCCCGGAGGATGTCTGCTAACAGATCAGGATTTTTATATTCAGATAACAAATTATGAAGCTTCCGGTATTACCGGCTACAATGCAAAAGAAATGGAAGATACAAACCTTAAAATTATGTTTGCTGATCAGTCGGGAGAAAATCTGTTAAAACTGATTAAAAAAAACAAAGGGAATGTACAAAACTACGATACAACTTTAAAGAAAAAAAATAAGGAATCAATTCCGGTAATTATTAACACTAAAAGAACAACCCTGGATAATGAATCATTCTTCCTTATTAACTTTCAAGACATTTCAAAACAAAAAGATATTGAAAATAAACTAAATGAAAGTAAGGAAAGATACAGATTGCTGTTTGAATCTGCCAATTCTGCAATTTTTATTATGGAGGATGAAAAATTTATCGAATGTAACTCAAAAACCCTGGAAATATTTGGTTGTAAAAGAGAACATATTATAAATAAAAGCCCTCAAAATTTCTCTCCAAAAAAACAACCTAATGGTGATAATTCCGATCAGAAGGCAAAAGAATTTATCAAAAAAGCCCGGGAAGGGGAACCGCAGTTTTTCGAGTGGAAACATATTCGTTATGACAATACCCCTTTTGATGCCGAAATTTCTTTAAACAGGCTTGAAATATCAAACAAAGAATATGTACAGGCTATTGTAAATGATATTACCAAACGGAAAAAAGCTGAACAGGAACTTATTAAAGCCAAAGAAAAAGCCGAAAGAAACGAAAGCAAAAGCAGCAGTCTGTTATCAGCAATACCTGATATGATGTTCGTTTTTAAAGATGACGGAACCATACTGGATTTTCACGCAGAAGACAAAAGCAAACTTTATAGTTCTCCTGAATTATTCCTTAATAAAAGAATAGACGACGTTTTGCCCAAAAATCTTGCTCTTCTGACACATAAATATATAAATAAAGTATTAAAAACAAAGGAAACAGCAGAGTATGAATATGATATAGAAGTTAAGGAAAAAAAATATACATACGATGCCAGGTTGGTGTATATGGAGAAGGATAAAGTCCTTTCAATAACAAGAGATATAACCCATTCAAAAAAGGCAGAAAAAGAATTAATAAAAGCCAAGGAAAAAGCAGAAGAAAGCGATCGTTTAAAAAGCCAATTTCTGGCAAATATGAGTCATGAGATAAGAACTCCCATGAATGGCATCCTGGGTTTTACGCAACTTTTAAAAGAACAAGAGTTGACCAGTGAAAAAAAGCAGGAATTCTTAAAGGTAATTGAAAAACGCTCCAGGCACCTACTGCAGATAATTAATGATATTATTGATATCTCTAAAATTGAAGCAAATCAGCTCGCACTTGATGAAAAAGCGGTTCGTGTTAATGAGCTTCTTGAAGAATTAATTAAAACCTCATCAATCGACCTGAAAAAAAGAAACAAAGAGAACATCAATCTGAAACTTTCATGCAACCTTACTCCTGCAGAATTGATTATTCAGATTGATGAAATTCGTTTGAGGCAAATTCTGACAAACCTCCTGAACAATGCCATAAAATTTACAAGAGAAGGTGAAGTAGTTCTGGGCTGCGAACTTAGAAATGAAGATACATTGTTATTTTTTGTTAAAGATACCGGGTGCGGCATTCCGGAGGATAATATAGAAACCATTTTTGACAGATTCCGCCAGGCTGTTAAGTTTCAGTCGCATCCGGTAGAAGGAACAGGAATAGGCCTTTCCATATCCAAACATTTGGTAGAAATGATGGGAGGAGAAATCTGGGTTGAATCAAAAGAAGGCCAGGGTTCAAAGTTCTCTTTTACTGTACCCTACAAAATAATCAAATCGTTTGAAGAAAAAGAAAAACAGCCAAAGATAAAAACAGATTTTAACTGGGAAGGCAAAACCATATTGTTGGTAGAAGACGATCCGGTTAGCCAGATACTGATACAGGAACTTCTGAAAAGATCCGGTGTTAATATTGTTACAAAGAGCAGCGGAAAAGAAATAGCACAGTGGGTTAAAAAAAATCCTGAGCCATCATTGATCTTAATGGATATACAACTACCTGCTTCAAATGGACTTGATATTGTGAAGGAAATCAGAACTTTCAATAAAGATGTACCGATAATTGCACAAACAGCTTACGCTATGGGAGAAGACAAGGAAAAAGCAATAAATGCCGGTTGCAATGATTTCCTAACCAAGCCTATTAATGAAGAACTATTCTTTGAGATTCTTTCACAATACTTATAGGGCCTTAAAAAATACTTAAATAAATTTAAAATATTCTTTTTCATATCCCTTCCCAATGAGACCATAAATCAATAAAAGTTGCATTAATTCTTTATTTTTCATATTTTGACACTTGTTAAGACAACTTCAAGAGCATGAAATTCTATCTTAAAAAAAAATTTCTGAATCTTTTTGATTATTTTCACAATTCAAAAAATAAGCAAGGAAACAACAATTATGAAATAGGTCAGACAAATAATCAAGAAAAAGATACTGAAATATACCGGAATATTATTAAAAACATGCAGGATATTTATTTCAGGTCAAATCTGAAAGGAAATCTTATTATGGTAAGTCCTGCAATTGAAAGTATTCTTGGTTACACCCCTCAGGAAGCAGTTGGAAATGACATTGCCAACAAGTTCTACAAATATCCGGAAGAAAGAAAAGATCTCCTTAACAAACTCCAAAAAACAGGTGAAGTAAATAATTTTGAGGTAACACTTCTGACAAAGAAAGGGAAATCAGTACATATGCTGTCAAACAGCCACTTCATTTATGATAAAAAAAAGAAGCCTGTAGGTATTGAAGGGACCTTAACTGACATTACGGAAAGAAAAAAGTCTGAAGAAGCCTTAAAAGAAAGTGAAAATAAATACAGAACATTAATGCAGCAACTTCCTGTGGGGGTATACAGGACTACACCGGATGGTCAATTTATTTATTTTAATGAATCGCTTGCTCAGATGCTAGGTTATGAAACAGAAGAACTGCAAAAAATTAATGTTGCAGATTTGTATCTAAATAAAAAGGAAAGAGAAGAAGAACTAAAACAACTAAAAAAAACCAGGAAAGGAATAAAGAAACGTGAAATCAAACTAATAACCAGACAGGGACAGATTATTATTGTGAATGATATAGTAAATGCTGTATATGATGATGAGGGAAATATGAAATATTTTGACGGAGTTTTGGAAGATATTACGGATAAAAAAGAGACTGAAAATGCACTAAAAGAGAGCGAGGAAAAATTCAGAAGACTGGCGCAAACGACCTCTACTGCAATTATGGTTTACCAGGGGACAAAATGGGTATATGCTAACCCGGCTGCTGAAAAAATAAGTGGCTTTTCTGAAGAAGAACTGGTTCAAATGAATTTTTGGGATATTGTGGCACCCGAACACCAGGAAATGATAAAAAACAGGGGGAAACAAAGACAAGAATCAGCAGAGGTCCCTTCAGGCTATGAATTTAAAATTATCAACAAAAAAGGCCAGGAAAAATGGGTTTATCTTGAAGGAAGCAAAACAGAATATAATGGCTCACCTGCCGGACTAATTTCTGTAATAGATATCACTTCAATAAAAAATACAGAAAATCAATTAAAAGAACGAAATGCAGAACTACAGGCAGCTGAAGAGGAGCTTATTGCTTCTAACAGCGCTTTAAAAGAAATTAACCAATTGCTTGAAGAACAAAAGGAAGAACTTGAAAAAGCCAAAGATAAAGCAGAGGAAAGCGACCGCCTTAAATCTGCTTTCCTGGCAAATATGTCACACGAAATAAGGACTCCTCTAAATGGCATAGCTGGGTTTGTAGATCTACTGCAGAACCAGAAATTTTCCGATGAAGAACAAAAAGAATTCTTTGAGATAATTCACTCGAATACAAATCATCTTTTACAAATCATAAACGACATTATTGATATTTCAAAAATTGAGGCAAATCAACTGGACATTAATAAAACCAGCGTAAACATCAATAAAGTATTGAATGAACTTCACAAAAGATTCAGCCTTGACATTAAAAAAAATAAAGAAAAACAGAAAAATATAGAATTCAACCTCTCAATGGAACTGGAAGATAAAAAGAGTTATGTTTTAACAGATGAAATAAGACTTAAGCAGATCCTCAGCAACCTGATAAGCAATGCCCTGAAATTCACCAGCAAAGGGATGATTGAAGCAGGTTACACTTTAGAAGAAAAGAAAAAAGTGATATTGTTTTTTGTAAAAGATACAGGAATAGGAATTGATAATAAACACTTAGAAACAATATTTGATCATTTTAGAAGAGGAGACGAATCAAAATCTTCTCACTTCGGAGGTACCGGACTTGGTTTGTCAATCTCAAAGAAACTTACTGAAATGCTTGGAGGAAAGATCTGGGTTGAATCTAATAAAGGGAAAGGTTCTGCATTTTATTTCACCCTTCCCTACCAGTAAGATTAAATATAAACTTTCTCTATATAATTAAATGATTCTCATCCCCATTTTATTGAGTAGTGAGTTTCAATATCACCATTTGTTAATGATTTGTCAATAACCACTTCCACATCATGGCACCCCGATAATTCAAGGGCTCGCTGAATCCATCCTCCAATCCTGTATTCAATAACTTCATCAGGTTTAGAAAACTTAGTGATATGAACCTCTACAGAATTTGATTTGGCATTGCTTGTTGAAATCTCAGCGGGTTTATAATAGGCCTGAAATATCCGGCTTGCACGATTAATAATATGGGTTGGTGAAGAGAGTTTTACGTAAATTTTATATATCCCGGTCAAGGCAGCTTCAGCACTATATTTTCCGGATTCCCAGGCTCCCTTTTTTGGATCATTGAACAACAGCTCTCCCATTTTTTGAGTCGGAGTTATGGCTGCCTCTTCAATGGGATACCACTGACTGGAAATAACGCCTTCAAGAAAAATCTTTTTTGAATCATGTGGTAAAACACTCATCCATTCAGAATACTTCTCAGGATGTTCTTTTTTAATGTAATCAGGAATAGATTTAACAGCGACACCTTTAATTTCCATAATAAAATGAATTTTTGTTAAAAAAAATACTTTTCAGATTCTAATATACTTATTTTTTTTAAAAACAGCTAACTAAATTTTATTTAGAATTCAAACAAATGTTTTGATTTTGATAAACACTTTTTCTGTTTTTTTAAAACAATCTTCACAGTAGATTAAAGAAAAAATTCAACAACAGTTATGATAAATATTCTTTATTATTCCTGAACTTGCATTACATTTGCAAATAATTAAAACACACCTGATATGATCAAACCCGGATTACACCATACCCTTAAAGTAGTCAGAGACAGCGAACAGGGATACTATCTTACCAAAGACGAAGAAGAAGCTGTGCTTCTGCCAAATAAGTACATTCCTGAAAACACTCAAATAGGAGATGAATTGGAAGTATTTGTTTATACCGATTCAGAAGGAAGGCCCATTGCAACCACATTGCGACCTGAGATTACCCTCCATGAATTCGGCTACCTGAAAGTAACCAGCGTAACAAAATTTGGAGCCTTTGTAGATTGGGGCATTGCAAAAGAACTCCTTGTCCCGTTTAAAGAACAGGAAAAAAAACTCAAAGAGGGTCAATATGCCATCGTGTATTTGTATTATGACGATACCAGCAAACGACTTGCAGGTTCTTCCAAAATCCGGAAGTTTTTTGACAAAGAACAAATTAACCTTAAGCAGGGAGAAGAAACAGAAGGTTTGGTTTACGATGAAAATGAACCGGGCTACAAAATCATTGTCAACAACCTTTACGATGGAATAATTTACAAGAACGAAGTGTTTCAACCGATTCATATTGGAGATAAATTACCGGCCTATGTAAAAAAAATCCGCGAAGATGGAAAAATCGATCTGCAGATTCAACCTCCGGGATATAAAAAAGTTGCACCCAATGCCGAAAAAATAATACAACTTTTAGAAGACAATAATGGGTGGTTGCCATTAAATGACAAAAGCAGTCCGGAAGAGATAAAAGATAAACTGAATATGAGCAAAAAAACATTTAAAAAGGCTATAGGTGACCTCTACAAAAACAGGCTTATTCAATTAAAAAAAGACGGAATCTCTCTCATAAAAAACTAGAAAGACCACAAATTAGGCACTATAGGATATTGCATGTTAAACACTGACCCCCAACACATTCAAATTTGACAAGTATTTTCATATGAAATATCCTGTCATTCGTCAACACAGGAACAACGATCATTAAAAAACAGGAACAAACATTTGCCCTGTCCGTAACTTTAAAAAAAAGAGATATGAAAATACCATCAGAAAAAAGTATTTTTGAAGAGGTTATTGAGGCGCCTGACAAGGATATTGTTGATATAGAGAAAACAGACAGAACTCCAAAAATTTATTTCAATAAACATAAGGGAATCATTAAAATCACAGGCCGGGCTATGCCGGAAAATGCCAGACTGTTTTTCGGTCCTCTTTTACAATGGATAGAAAAATATATAAAAACCCCAAAGGATAAAACATATATACATCTTGACCTTGAGTATTTTAATTCCTCTACTTCAAAATTGATAATCCAAATGCTCAATCCCCTAAAAGAAATAGAGAAAAAAGGAAAAGAGCTTATCATTGAATGGTATTATATGGAAGAAGACGATGACATACTGGATTCCGGAAAAACTTTTGAAGAGCTAAGCGGTTTAAAATTTAAATATATAAGTTACGAATAAAAAAATCTAAAAAAATGGTTACAAAACAAATCTTTGAAGAAGTTAAAAGTGTAACAAAAAGAAAAGAAGTAAATATTGAAGCTTCATCCGAGACTCCTGAAGTAATCCTGAAAAAAAATGACGGTGAAATTAAATTCAGCGGACGCTCCATGCCCGAAGATGCCAAAGGATTTTATAATCCAATAATTGAATGGATTAAAGAATATTCTGAAAGTCCAGCACCCGGAACCCGTGTTATTTTTAGTTATGAATATTTCAACACTGCTTCTTCAAAAATGATAATGGAAATAATTGAGGCAATAAAAAAAATCGGGGAAAAAGACAAACAGCTAAAGACTGAATGGCACTATTTTATTGATGATGAGGACATCCTGGAGGCCGGAGAAGATTATGAAGAAATGACGGGAGTTACATTCGAATATTTGAGTTATGAATAGAAAAGGAATCCATTAAAATTGAAAAGAAATAAGATCGATCTAATCTTAATTAATTAAAATATTTTTCAACAATCCATTGTTCGGGAATTTAACTCGAACATTTTTTTATATATTTGTATGTAAGCTTCTTATCAGGCAAAAATCTATACAAAAACAAAAAGCCTTTAACCAAAATATATACCCATTAAAAGAAACGCTTATGAAAAATACAGCCAACACAATCCGGTATTGCCTTATAGCTGCTCTGTTTATTTTTATAATAAGTTGCAGCGGAGGAAAAAAAAATGATGAACTTATTAGAGCTTCAGTGGATGGAGGCTTCAGCAAGGTTAAAAAGCTGGTAGAATCAGGTGCCAATGTAAACTGTACAGCAAAAAGGACCAATGCCACACCATTATATTTTGCAGCATCAGGGGGGCATACAAAAATAGTAAAGTAT
>Ga0102934_1000977_pt1 | contig 19721 bp, 18 predicted proteins | sample SalPonR2_A_D1_MG_FD_78175 | JGI IMG/M metagenome (GOLD analysis project Ga0102934, IMG submission 78175) | Salt pond soil microbial communities from South San Francisco under conditions of wetland restoration - Salt Pond MetaG R2_A_D1_MG | ecosystem: Environmental > Aquatic > Marine > Intertidal... | reverse complement strand
GTTATAAGCGTTATTATTATGGTTTTATTTGTGGGGGTAGCCAGGCGGATGAGAAATGTTCCCGGGACAACGCAAAACATCATAGAGGTGTTGGTGGAAGGTAGTTATGATTTTGTTAATAGCGTAACCGGCAGTGAAAAAAAGACTCGCAGGATTTTCCCCTTTGTTTTTACTTTGTTCGTGTTTATTTTGGCATGTAATTTGGTTATGTTCTTTCCCGGCCAATCAGCCCTGACCGTTGAGCGCGCCGGAGGAGTGATTCCTTTATTTCGGGCGGTTATGAGCGATTATGGTTTAATATTTGTTATGACCATATTGGGAATATTAACTGTTCAGATAGTGGCCATAGCGGTGCACGGGCCTTTTGGATACTTGGGAAAATTTATTAACTTGAAGGGCTTTAAAGATTTTTTTAAAAATATTTTTCAAGGCAAGTTTAAACCCAATCTTATCGGCCAGGGGTTTCTGGATCTATTTTTGGGTGTTATGGGTTTTGTGGGGGAGTTTGCCAAAATAATTTCTCTCTCCTTTCGTTTGTTCGGCAATATTTTCGCCTCAGAGGTCATCACGGCGGTGATGCTTTTTTTAGCCCCTTTTATCGTTCCTTTGCCTTTTAAGTTTTTGGGGTTGTTAACCGCCATAGTACAGGCCTTTGTATTTGCGGTTTTGACCTTGATTTATATAACCATGGCGTCAGAGATAGAAGAAGACGAGTTGGCTGAAGAAGCCACTATGTAAAAAAATAAAACAAATTAATTATTAAATAACTAAAAATTTATGGAAGTAGAAGCAGTTAAACTATTGGCGGCCGGTTTGGCCGCCGGTTTGGGAGCTATTGGTCCGGGAATCGGCGAAGGTCTTGTGGCCGGTCACGCTTTAGCGGCTATTGGGCGCAATCCGGAAGCCAGTGGCAAAATAATGCCTTTTATGTTTGCCACCATGGCGGTTGCCGAATCCACGGCTATTTATGCTTTGGTTGTTGCCTTATTGATCCTTTTCGCTTTTTAAAAAGTAGAGATTTTCCGGCCCTTTCCCCAAAGAGCCGGAACCCTTTATTTTTTAATTAAGAAAAATATATGAAATTGTTTAATGCTTTGGGTTTAAACATTAAAATTTTAATTGCTCAATTGTTTAATTTCGCCATTTTGGTGTTTGTTTTGTATAAATTCGCCTATAATCCCATCCTTAATTTTTTAAAAGAAAGAAGAGAAAAAATAGAAAGAGGAGTGGAATATACCGATAAAGCGGAGAAGAAATTAAAAGAAGCGGAACAAAAAAAGGAAGAGATCGTGAAGGAGGCCAGGAAAGAAGCGCTTAAAATTGTAGAGGAAGCCAAAGGTGAAGGAGAAGAAAAAAGGAACAAGATCATAGAAAACGCCAGGGAAGAAGTGGGCCAGATCATTAATCAGGAAAAAGAGAAGATAATAGCGGAAAAAGCCGAAACTTTAAAAGATGCCCAAAGAGAAATAGCGGATATGGTAATGCTTTCTTTGGAAAAAGTTTTAAAAAAGAAAGTGGACCCCCAAAAAGATAAAGAATTAATTCGGGAAACCATTAAGGAAATAAAATAATATGAGAATAACAGCCAAACAATATGCCCGAGCTTTGTTTGAAGAACTTGAAGCGGCTCCGGAAAAAGAAAACGAGGAAATAATAAAAAGATTTTCTCGAATTTTAGTGGATAATAATCATACTTCTTATTTACTCCGCATAATAAAAAAATTTAGTCAAATTTGGAATAAAAAGAAAGGAATAATAGAGGCGGAAGTTATTACCGCGCGGAAACTGGAAAAAGATTCCCGGGAAAAAATAGAAAAATTTTTAAAACAAAGAAACAAAGACGGGAAATTTGAAATTGATTACAGGACCAACAAAAATTTGATCGGGGGCTTTGTGGCCAAGGCCGATGATAAAATTATAGATTTCAGTCTGGCCACCAGATTAAAAGATTTGGAAAACAAAATAAAGGATTAATAAATAATATATAATATAAATTTATGTCTAATAGCAAAGATTATATTGTAGAGCAATTAAAAGAGCAGATTTCGAATTATAAATCCGAAGTTGGAGAAAAAACTTTTGGCCGGGTATCCGAGGTGGGGGACGGAATAGCTCAAATTTCCGGACTTTCCGAGGCCATGATGTCGGAAATGATTGAATTTAAAACCGATACCGGTTCGGTTCACGGGGTGGTTTTGAATTTGGAAGAAGATAGTGTGGGCGCGATTGTTTTGGGGGACTCTTCTTTGATCAAAGAGGGGGATGAAGCTATTTGTTTGAACAAAATTCTTCAGGTGCCGGTGGGCCAAGAGATGGTGGGAAGAGTGGTTAATCCTTTAGGCCAGGCTTTGGACGGTAAGGAGGAAATAAAAACTCAAGAATATAACCCCATTGAAAAGATCGCCCCGGGAGTGATTGAAAGAGAAGGAGTTAGCCAACCGGTGCAGTCCGGGATCAAATCCATTGATTCCATGATTCCCATTGGCAGAGGCCAAAGAGAATTGATAATCGGGGATCGTCAAATCGGAAAAACAGCTATTGCCATTGATACTATTATCAACCAAAAGGGGCAGAATATGAAGTGTATTTATGTGGCTATCGGACAGAAAGAATCAAAAGTGGCCGGAATTGCGGCCAAACTGGAGGAAACCGGGGCTATGGAATACACCACTATTGTTTTGGCCGGAGCCAGTGATCCCGCCTCTATGCTTTATATTTCTCCTTATGCCGGTTGTGCTATGGCCGAATATTTTTTAGCCCAAGGCGAAGATGTTTTAGTGGTTTATGACGACCTAAGTAAACATGCCGTTTCTTATCGGGAAATTTCTTTGCTTTTAAAGAGGCCCCCGGGTAGAGAAGCTTATCCCGGAGATGTTTTTTATCTTCATTCTCGGCTTTTGGAAAGAGCTTGTAAGCTGAATCAGGATAACGGGGGAGGATCTATTACCGCTTTGCCGGTGATTGAAACCCAGGCCGGCGATTTGTCCGCTTATATACCCACTAATGTTATTTCTATTACCGACGGACAGATTTATTTGGAGCCGGAATTGTTTTATAAGGGCAACAGGCCGGCCATTAACGCCGGTTTATCCGTTTCCCGCGTGGGCAGTGATGCTCAAATCAAAGCTATGAAGAAAGTGGCCGGCAAGCTGAGATTGGAAGCCGCCCAGTATCGAGAATTGGCCGCTTTTGCTCAATTCGGCTCTGATCTGGATCAAGAAACTCAATCCAAGATCGATCGCGGAGAAAGGTTAATGGAAGTGTTTAAGCAGAATCAATATAAACCTTTGTCCGTTTTTGATCAAGTGGCCATTTTTTATGTTTTAACCGCCGGTTATTTGGATGATGTGCCGGTGGAAAAAGTAAGTGAATTTGAACAAGGATTTTTAGAATATTTCCGTGATAAAGGAGAAGAAGTTAAAAAAGAAATTGAGGAATCGGGAGATTTAAGCGAATCCGCGGAAGAAAAATTAAAAGGGATTATTGCCGATTATAAGGCCACATTGGATTATTTAATTAAGAAAAAAGAAGAATAGGTTTTAGAAATTTCAATTTTTTATTTTATGGCAAATACCAAGGAGATACAAAGAAGAATAAAGTCCATTAAAAGCACTCAGAAAATTACGAAGGCCATGGAGATGGTGGCGGCCACTAAAATGCGCAAAGCGGAAGAGGCGGCTTTAAAAACCCGAACTTACGCCAATTTGAGTTGGACTACGGTTTTGAATTTATCTCAAGCCGTTAATTGCGATCAATATCAGCATCCTTTGTTTTTAAAAAGAAAGAAAATAAAAAATGTGGCCGTGATTCTTTTTACTTCCAATCGCGGTTTATGCGGAAATTTTAACAATGCCATAATTAATAACGCCCATAATTCCGTTTTAAAAAATGAATATAACGAGGACAAAGAAAAGATTGATCATGAATTTATAGTAGTGGGGAAAAAAGGTTCCTCTGTTTATTCTCGTTATGGGCATAAAATCGCGGCTGAGTTTTCCAAGTCAGATATTTGTTATGATTCCACCGAAGTCAGGGATATTGCTCGTTTGGTCCAAGATGATTTTATTTCCGGCAAATATGACAAGATCATGGTGGCTTTTACCGATTATGTTAATGCTATTAAGCAAATTCCCCGGGTAAAACAGCTTCTTCCCATAGATTTGGAAGCAAAAAGTCATCATTTGGGGGTTACGGGGGAGAGTCCTCGAATAGGTTTGAATAAAGATTATATTGGCCAAAAACAAGAAAAATATTTGCGAGAAGGAAAAAATATTTATACCTTTACTTATGAACCCTCGGCCTCCGAAGTTCTGGAAGAAATGCTTCCCCGCTTATTAGAGGTCCAGTTATTTCAAGCTTTATTGGAATCCAATGCGGCTGAACATGGCGCCCGTATGACCGCCATGCAAAAAGCCAATGAATCAGCCGGAGAATTGGTGGACGATCTAACTCTTTATTATAACAAAGTTAGACAAGGAGCTATTACCAGGGAAATTGCCGAGATCAGTGCCGGTGCCAACGCTTTGGGAGAATAATTAATTTTAAATAAAATAATTAAAAAGATATGTCCAACAAAACAACAGGAACAATTAAGCAGATCATCGGTCCCGTGGTGGAGGTGCATTTTGAGAAAAATTTGCCGGGAATTTATGATGCCTTGGAAGTAGACAATCAGGGAGAAAAATTAATTTTGGAAACCCAGCAGCATATTGGCTTTAACTCTGTTAAGGCCTTGGCTATGGGGTCCACTGATGGTTTAAAAAGAGGAGATGAAGTAAAGGCCATGGGCGCCCCCATTAGCGTACCTGTGGGAGATGAAACTTTGGGTCGTATTTTTAATGTATTGGGTCAAACCGTGGATGGAGGAGGTGAAGTTCGAACTAAGGAAAAATATTCCATTCATCGCGAACCTCCGAAATTTGTGGAACAATCAACCAAGACTGAAATTTTGGAAACCGGAATTAAAGTAATTGATTTGATTTGTCCCATCGCCAAGGGCGGAAAAGTGGGTATGTTTGGGGGTGCCGGAGTGGGAAAAACTGTTATTATCCAGGAATTTATAAATAATATTGCCAAAGAACACGGAGGTTATTCCGTGTTTGCCGGAGTGGGGGAAAGAACCCGCGAAGGCAATGATTTGTATCAGGAAATGAAAGAAGCCGGAGTATTGGATAAGGTGGCCATGACCTTTGGGCAAATGAACGAACCTCCGGGAAACAGAGCGCGAGTGGCTTTAAGCGGACTTTCTATGGCCGAACATTTTCGGGATGAGCAAAATCAGGATGTTTTGTTTTTTATTGATAACATTTTTAGATTTACCCAGGCGGGAGCCGAAGTTTCCACTCTTTTGGGAAGGATGCCCTCGGCTGTGGGGTATCAACCCACTTTGGCTTCGGATATGGGGGGATTACAAGAGAGAATTACTTCCACCAACAAAGGTTCTATTACTTCCATTCAAGCGGTTTATGTACCGGCTGACGATTTAACCGATCCGGCGCCGGCCACCACTTTCGGTCATTTGGATTCCACCGTGGTGTTGGCCCGCAGTTTGGCGGAATTGGGAATTTATCCGGCTGTGGACCCCCTGGATTCCTCTTCAATAATTTTAGATCCCAAAATCGTGGGAGAGAAACATTATAAAGTGGCCAGAGAAGTGCAAAGAGTTTTGCAAAAATACAAGGACCTTCAGGATATTATTAATATTTTGGGAATGGAAGAGTTGTCTGATGAAGACAAATTGACTGTTAACAGGGCCAGAAAAATGCAAAGATTCCTTTCTCAGCCCTTTCATGTGGCTGAAAGTTTTACCGGTCAAGAAGGAAAATACGTACGTATTGAAGACACTATTAAAGGATTTGAAGAGATTCTGGAAGGTAAACACGATGATAAAGGAGAAAATGATTTTTATATGAAAGGAGGTATTGAAGAAGTTTCTACGAACAATGAATAAATCATAAATTTATAAATTAGATATTGTATCTTAATAATATTGTTTATGTTTGTGTGATCCGCCCGCCCAACCGGCGAGGCTGAAAAAAATTTGTTCATCCCGCGGAATAAAAAGAAATTTTGATTTGCTTTAAGCGAATCATTCCACAGGGTTAATTTGTAATTAATTTATGTTTGACAGTGATAAAATAATAAAATTTGAAATAGTTACTTTGGAAAAAGTAGTTTTAAAAAGAAATATTTCCAGGGTTACTGTTCCCACCAAAGAGGGGGAGATTACGGTTTTGCCCAAGCATGAGCCCTTGGTTTCCATTTTAGCCCCCGGTGTTTTGGAACTAAAGGATGAAAACAATCAAAAGGAGATCGTTTCCGTGTCCGGAGGATTTATCGAGGTTTTAAGAAACAAAGTGGTAATTTTGGCTGATACCGCGGAGAGAGCGGAAGAAATTGATGTTGAGAGAGCGGAAGAAGCCAGAAAAAAGGCGGAAGAAACCATTAGTCAAACCAAAAGAGAGGATACGGAAAGATTTGCCGATATCTCCACTTCTTTAGCCAAGGAGCTGGCTCGCACCAAAGCGATTAAGCGCTGGAGAAGGATAAAAGGGAGATAAATATTTAAAAAAGAGCTTAAGAGCTCTTTTTTGGGCAAAAAACCCTCTTGACATTGTTTTTTAAGTTGATAAAATGTTTTTAGCACTTACAAAAACGGAGTGCTAAAATTATTTTTTAGTCCATATGGTAAGAATTATAATTAATTGGGCAGCCGCTTAACTTTTAAGAAGTTAGTTTTGCTGCTTGGGATAAAAATATGAAAGTAAAACCAATGCACGACAATGTGGTAGTAGAACCTATCACAGAAGAAGAGGCCACTAAGGCCGGAATTGTTTTGCCCGACACTATGGAAAAAGAGAGGCCGGAAAAAGGAAAAGTAGTGGAGGTCGGACCGGGTAAATTATTAAAAGACGGAAGCCGGGAAAAATTAAGCGTAGAACCGGGAGATCAAGTTATGTTTAAAAAGTATTCCCCGGAAGAAATAAAGATAGAAGACAAAGATTATCTAATTATAAGCGAAAATGATATTTTGGCTATTTTAGAAGAATAAACTATTATAATTAATTTTATGTAAGGGTTAATAATATTTATTAATCGCTTACAATTTTAAAAATATGAGCGGAAAATTAGTAATGTTTAACGAAGAGGCCCGAAAATCTTTAAAAGAAGGCGTGGATAAATTATCCGATGCTCTTAAAGTCACTTTAGGTCCCAAAGGAAGAAATGTGGTTTTGGATAAAGGTTTTGGCGCCCCCACTATTACCAAAGACGGAGTAACCGTGGCCAAGGAAATTGAATTTAAGGATAAGCAGGAAAATATCGGCGCGGAAATGATAAAAGAAGTGGCCACTAAGGCCAATGACAGCGCGGGTGATGGTACCACTACCGCCACTATTTTGGCTCAGGCCATGATCAATGAGGGATTAAAATTGGTTTCTTCCGGAGTAAACCCTCTGGAGATAAGGCAAGGGATCGAAAAAAAGATAGCGGAAATAGTGGAAGAGATTAAAAATATTAGCAAATCCATTTCCACCCAAGAAGAGATTGCTCAAGTAGCTTCTATCAGCGCCAATAATAAAGAGATCGGAGGCAAGATCGCCGAGGCCATGGAAAAAGTGGGTAAAAACGGAGTTGTAACCGTGGAAGAAGGGCAGTCTTTCGGAGTCGAGGTGGAGGTGGTGGAAGGAATGCAGTTTGATAAGGGATATATTTCTCCCCACATGGTCACGGACCCCGATTCTATGAAGTCGGAATATTCCGACCCCTATATTTTGATTACTGATAAAAAGATTTCTTCGGTTCAAGAAGTTTTGCCGGTTTTAGAAAAGATAAGCGAGGCCGGAAAAAAGGATGTGGTTATTATTGCCGATGAAATTGAAGGCGAGGCCTTGGCCACTTTTGTATTAAACAAACTGAGAGGAACTTTTAATGTTTTGGGAGTTAAAGCTCCGGGATTCGGAGACAGGAGAAAGGCCATGCTCGAGGATATTGCCGTTTTAACCGGAGGCAAAGTGATTTCCGAGGAAGTGGGCTTAAAGTTAGAGAATGCCCAATTAGAGGATTTGGGCCAAGCTCGGAAAGTTGCCTCTACCAAAGATGAAACCACTATTGTGGAAGGAAAGGGAGAAGAAGACAATATCAGGAAAAGAGTGGAACAAGTTAAAAAAGAGATCGAAAACAGTGATTCCGATTATGACAAGGAAGAACTTCAAAAGAGATTGGCTAAATTATCCGGAGGAGTGGGAGTAATAAAAGTGGGAGCAGCTACTGAAACCGAAATGAAAGAGAAAAAAGACAGGATCGAGGACGCTTTAAATGCTACTCGCGCGGCTCAAGAAGAAGGAATTGTTGCCGGAGGAGGACTTTCTTTGGCTAAATCCAGCAGTTCTTTTAAAGGTTCTCAGGAAAAGAAAAGCGCGGGAGAAGAAATAGTTGATCAGGCTATTTTGTCTCCCATCAAGCAGATCGCTTCTAACGCCGGACAAGACGGATCCTTGGTGCTTTATAATTTAATTCAGAAAAATAAAGAGAAGCCGGAACAGAATATTGGCTATAACGCCCTGGAAAATAAATATGAGAATTTGATAGAGGCCGGAATAATCGATCCCACCAAAGTAGTTAGAACCGCCCTGGAGAATGCCGCCAGTGCCGCCATAATGTTTTTAACTGTGGAAGCGGTGGTGGCTGATGATCCGGAGGAAAAAGACAATGAAGGCGGAGGAGCCAGCGGCGGAGGAATGCCCGGAGGAATGGGCGGAGGAATGCCCATGATGTAGGAAAATGAATATAGGATAAAAAGGTTAGAATATAAAAAATCACCGACTTTCCTTAGTCGGTGATTTTTGTTAACACCTCAAAAATCAATTATTCCATAAAGGATATATTTAGTTCGCTTTTTACAAGAAATGATTATTTTTTTCTTGATTATAAGGAGGTTTTATGTTAGGATGGAAGCATAATTAAAGGCGGAATATTTAGTAACCCCGCCTTTTTTAAAGTAAAAACAGATCTGTTTTTTGATTTGTTTAGCGTTTGGATTTTAAAACATAAAACATATGTCCGGACATAATAAATGGTCTAAAGTTAAGCGCATTAAAGCGGTAAAGGATGTAAAAAGAGCCGCGGTTTTTACTAAATTGGGCAATCTGATAACCGTGGCCGCCCGGGACAAAGGAGGGGATCCGGAGACCAATTTCGCTCTTCGTTTAGCTGTGGAAAAAGCTAAAAAAGCCAATATGCCCAAGGATAATATTGATAAGGCCATAAAAAGAGGCACTGGGGAATTGGTCGGAGATCAGATCGAGGAATTATATTACGAGGGGATCGGTCCGGGAAAATTTCAGTTCATTGTAAAAAGTTTAACTGATAACAAGAATAGAAGCGCTTCCAATGTTAAGCATATTTTTACCAAGTTTGGAGGATCTTTTACTACGGTTAATTGGAATTTTGAACAAAAAGGAGTAATAAATGTTAACAAAGAAGAAATGGAAAAAAATAATTTGGGAAGCGAGGAGAAGCAGTTGGAATTAATTGATGCCGGAGCCGAGGATTTTGAATTTGCCGAGGAAGGGGTTACTATTTATATTCAGATGGAGAATTTACAGAAAGTTCAAGAATATTTGGAGAAGCGGGGTATAAAAGTCGAATCCGCTGATATTGAATACATTCCCAAGGAAAGCAGAAAGCCCACCCCGGAAGAGAAAGAAAAATTGGATAATTTTATTGAAGAGTTGGAGGATTGCGAGGATGTAAGCGATTATTACACCAATGCCCATATATAGCTTAAAACAGACAATAACTAAAATTTTAGGTGTTGTCTGTTATGAGCTATGTAATATTGGGAATTGATCCCGGAATAGCCGACACCGGTTTCGGAATAATTAAAAAAGATGAAAAAGGCGATTTGTTTTGTTTGGATTACGGAAGTATTAAAACGGATTCCAAGCAAGCCATGCCTGAAAGATTGGATATCTTGGGACGGGACTTGAGTAAAAAAATAAAGGAATATAAGCCCGATTTGGTTTCCGTGGAACAATTATTTTTTTGCCGAAATGTTAAAACCGCTTTAATGGTGGGACAGGCAAGGGGCGTGGTTTTGTTGAGTGCTCGCCAGAATAAAGTGAAAATAAATGAATTTACCCCCCTGCAGATCAAGCAAGCTGTTTCTTCTTATGGCCAAGCATCTAAGACGCAGGTGCAGAAAATGGTAAAATTGCTTTTAGGTTTAAAAGAAATTCCCAAGCCCGACGATGCCGCCGATGCCTTGGCCGTGGCCATTTGCGCCGCCAATTTCATTTAAACCATATAACAAAATTTTATTTACTTAGATTTCAAGTTATGCATGTTTTGTTTGTTATATGATATATGATATCTAAATTTAATCTATGAAAAAATTAAAAATAGTTTCCATATCTTCAGAATTATCTCCTTTTTCCAAAAGCGGGGGATTGGGGGATGTGGCCCGAAGTCTGCCCAAGGCCTTGAAGAGATTAGATAATCAGGTAATATGTATAACCCCCTTATATGGTAAAATGATTGATAAGGAAAAGTATAATTTAAAATTGGTTTATAAAAACGTGGAGCTCAGGATTAATTCTCAAGACAGGGTTAAAGTTAATTATTGGAAGGGTTATTTAATGGAAGATCTGCCCGTTTTTTTTGTGGAGAATAAAAAATATTTTTCTCAACGCAAGAAGTTATACGGCTCTAAGCACGAGAATGTGAGATTTTTGATTTTTGATGTGGCCGCCTTAAAGTTGATTTCCTTACTCAAATTCGAGGCCAACATTATCCATTGTCATGATTGGCAAACCGGTTTGATACCTTTTTATCTTCAAACCGGTTTTCGCTATTCCCGAACTCTAAAAAGGGCCAAAACCGTTTTTACCATTCACAATTTAATTTTTCAGTTTGGGAAAAATTGGTGGGAAGTGCCTCCGGAAAAAAAAGATTATGGCCGGCAGCGTCTCCCTCATTTAGATAATGAAAGGATTGAATTTATAAATTTCGCCAAAAGAGCGATTTTGTCCGCGGATGTCATTAATACTGTCAGCGAAAAATATCGTGAAGAAGTGATGACTAAGAAATTCGGACAGGATCTTCACAGAGTTTTGAAAAATCGTGAGAATCGTTTGTTTGGGATCATTAACGGCATTGATTACAAGGCCTATAATCCTTTGAATGACGGTTCGCTTTTTAAAAATTTCGATTCTTATAGTTTGGATGCCAAAAAAGAAAATAAAAAATATTTGCAAGAGAAATTCGGTTTGCCCGTGAATGAAGAGGTTCCCTTGATTTGCGCCACTTCCCGGGTAACTTTTCAAAAGGGTTTTGAGTTGATTTTAAAAATTTTGGAACCCTTGGTCAATTTAAATCTACAATTTATAATTTTGGGAACCGGAGATAAAAAATATATAAAAGAAATAAAAAAAATAGCTCGCAAGCATCCGGATAAATTGGTGGTTATTCCCTCTCATGAAAAGAATCAAAAATATGAAACTTTAACTTATGCCGGCTCCGACTTTTTCTTACTCCCCTCTCATTACGAGCCCTGCGGAATTAATCAACTTATAGCTATGCGTTACGGCTGTGTTTCCATCGTGCGGAAAGTGGGAGGGCTTCATGATACAGTTCAGAATTATAACCCCAGAGATGGATCCGGAACCGGTTTCACTTTTTTCCGTTTCAATGAATTCAGTTTATTCGGAGCCATTATTCGCGCTTTGGAGGATTTTTTGTATAAAGATGAATTTAAGAAAGTGGTAAAAAGAGTTATGCGACAATCCAATAGCTGGGAGATTCCGGCTAAAAAATATATGAAATTATACAAGATTGCCATGAGCATCAACGGAAAGAAGGAAAAGAAAAACTAATTTTTTAAAAATATGATTTGGATTAATTTCCTACATTTATATCAGCCCGTCAATGCGGAAGATCAAGTGATAGAGGAGGCCACTGAAAAAAGCTACCTAAGGATTGTCAGGGCGCTGGAAGAAAACCCCGGAATAAAATTCAATTTAAATATTACGGGTTGTTTATTTTTGCGTTGGGAAGAGTTGGGTTATAAGAGTTTAATTAAAAGAATAAAGAATTTGGCGGATAAAGGGCAATTAGAGATAACCGGCAAGGTCGCTTATCATTCCTTTCCGCCCTTGATCCCCAAAAAAGAGACTGAGAGACAAATAAAGGAAAACGAGGATATTTTAAAGAAATATTTGGGAAATAAATTCAAACCCCAAGGTTTCTTTATTCCGGAGATGGCTTACAGTGAAGATGTGGCCAAAATTGTTAAAAAAATGGGCTATGAGTGGATCATTTTGGATGAAATAGCTTATGAGGGAAAAATCGGTAAAACAGAGATAAATCAAATATACAAGGACAAAAACAGTAAGTTGGATGTGGTTTTCCGTTCCCGGGAGCTTTCCAATGGCTATTTTCCCGACAAGGCCTTAAAAAATCCTGAAATTGATTTTGCTTTAACCGGCAATGACGGAGAGCTTTACGGCTTAAGACATGAGGATCCCACCGGAGAATTGGAAAAATTACTTAAAAGAAAAGATCTGGAAACCAAAACTGTCTCGGAATTTATTTCCGAAAAAGAAGAAAGGATTGAATTCAGTCCCTTTGCTTGCAGCTGGGAATCAAGTGAAAAGGATATAAAAAATAATAAACCCTACATTCTTTGGTATAATCGCGATAATATAAACCAAATAAAAATTTGGGAATTGGCCAATTTGGTTTATCGTTTAGTGGAAAAGCATCGGGATGATGAAAATCATAAGTGGGCTCGTTGGCATTTGGTTCGCGGTTTGGCCAGTTGTACTTTTTGGTGGGCTTCGGAAAAAAATTTCGAGCATATTTTCGGCCCTTATGCTTGGAATCCGGATGAAATTGAAAAAAGAATAAATGAATTGGTTAAAGCGGTTCGTTCCTTAGAGTCCTCCACCGGTTTGAATACCAAAATCAAGGTTGAGAAAATGGCTTTGGATATTAAAAGATTGGTCTGGGAAAAGCATTGGAGACTAAAAGAGAAGGAAAAATCTAAAAATAATTAATTTTCAATAAAATATGGACAATCCCATTTTAAAACTTTTTGATAAAAATTATGTAATTGATCTATTTAAGAAAAAAGTTTTGCCTCTTTATCCGGATTTTAAGGATATAAAAGACTTGGAGATAAGGACGCCGAAAAAATATATCTGGGAAGAAACATATCATGTGGTGGCCGAATTTAAGACTGTTTTTTTAACTTTTGATAATAAGGAGAAAAAACTATCTATTTATTGTTCAGCTCATAGCGATGAGCCCCGCCGTAATGTTTATAAGGCCTTAAAATATCTCTGGGATAATAATTTTGCCCATACCAAGTTAACCATACCCCGCCCCTTATTCTATTCCCGGCATTTTCAGGCCACTTTTTATCGAGGCGTAGAGGGTCATAATTTATATTATTATATTCGTAATCACAGAAAAGAGGAGATCGAGAAAATAGTGGAAAAAACGGCTGATTGGTTTGCCAAGCTCCATGGTCTGGAAACTTGCCCTCAGTGCAACTTTAATCCTTTAAATAGCCGGATAGAAACCGTAATTCCGGGTAAAAAAGAAATATTGGGAAAAATAAAGAACTGGTACCCTGAACATTTTTCTTTTTATGAAAAGTATTATAATTTTTTTATTTCCCGGGAAAAAGATTTTTTTGATAATCATCAAGAGAGGTGGTTGATCCACGGAGATGCGCATCCGGAGAATATTATTAAGATCAGTCAAGATAAAATAGCGGTAATTGATTTTACAGATATTTGTTTAGCCGATTTTACCCGGGATTTGGGTTGTTTTTTGCAACAGATAGATTTTATGTTTAGGAGAAAGCACTTAGAGGAAAAATATTTGGCAAAAATAAAAGAATTGTTTTTAGATAGATATTTTAAGGTTAAGGGATTAAAAAGGGATAATAACATAGAGGACAGGATAAGAAATTATTATTATTGGACTGCTATTCGCACCGCCACCTTTTTTTTAATTAAAGATAAGGCCGAGCCAAAGAGAGCCGCTCCCTTAATAAGAGAAGCAGAGAAAAACGTAAAAATTTAATATATTTTAATTTAATTATTATGCTTATTGATCTTCAAATTCATTCCACCTATTCCGACGGTTATATGACCCCCAGCAAGGTAGCGGATTTTATGTCCCGGGAAGGAGTAAAGATCGCTTCTTTGACTGATCATAATACTGTGGGAGGACAGGATGAATTTAGAAAGGCCTGCCAGAAAAAAAACATCAAAACCTTGACAGGGATGGAGCTTTATATTAAAAAAGGCAATCATACTTTTAATATTCTTTGGTATAATTTTGATTATCACCATCCCGAGCTCCACAAAGTTTTGCGTAAAAGCCAGATCAGGAGAAGGAGAATAATGCGTCGGGTTTTAAATCGATTGGAAGACGATGGGTTTAAGATAGATTATAAAATATTGGATAAATACAATCATTATGTCCCTTCTAATCGTGTGGCCGGAGATTTGTTAAATATTAGAGATAACTACAAGAAAGTTCAAGAGGAATTGGGGGTTAAGATAGCAAAAGGCGGAGATATGGTGAAGAATTATTTTTATAAAGTGGGTTCTCGTCGCTTGAAAAATAGTTATATCGGGTGGAAGCAAATATCGGATCTTAAGAAAAAAATAGGTGGTCAGATTGTCCTTTGCCACCCCGGAAAACGAGTTATGATCAAGGAAGATTTTTTAAAGGAATTGGTTGACTCCGGCTTGGAGGGTATAGAAAAACTTTCCCCGCATCACTCTTATCAGAATGTAATGGAAATTCAGAGATTTACTCGTAAATATGATTTGGCCGAGACCGGGGGATCGGACTTTCATCTGGAAGAGGGGAGTAATTATCCGGTGCAAAGATCCTGGGATTATTTTAAAATTAACAGCGATTATTTGCGAGAAATAGGAAGAATTATTGAATAAAAATAAAAATGAAAATTGCCATAATATCAAAACTTTGGGAGGAAACCACCCCTTTATCTCGCGGGGGAACCGGAGCTTCTATCGGTTCTTTGGTTGACGGTTTGGTGGATAAGGGCCATCAAATTACTCTTTTTGCTACCGGAGATTCGAATACCCGGGCTCGGGAATTGGTGGCGGTTAGGGAAAAACCTTTTCGAGATGATTATTCGGAAATTCAGGAATATGATAATATTTCCCGAGCTTTTAAGAGGCACAAGGAATTTGATATTATTCACTGCGCCGTGGAGCATAAGAGTGTTTTTTTCGGTGGCTTAACGGACACTCCCTCTCTTCACTCTATTCGTTACGGAGAATTTTTTGAACAGGAAGAAGAATTGCTTAAAAGAAACAAGAATCTAAATTTTATGGCCAATTCTCAAGCCGTTACCAAGTTTTTGCCTTTCCTAAATTGGCAGGGAGTGGTTTATAACGGAGTTTCCATTGACAAGTTTCCGTTTAATGAACAGGCCGGTGATTACCTTCTTTTTTTAGCTCGGATTACCGAGCAAAAAGGAGTGGATCGGGCCATTCAAGTTGCTCGTGCTTCGGGAAAAAAATTGATTTTGGCCGGTAAAATGGCGGATAAGGATAGTGAATTTATCAAAAAGAAAGTCAGCCCTTTTATTGATGATAAGCAGATCAAGTATTTGGGAGAGGTGACCCAAGAGAGAAAGATAGAACTTTTACGGAATGCTTATTGTTTGATCCAACCCAATCGTTTGTTTGAGGCCTGCAGTAATTCTTTTCTGGAGGCCATGGCCTGCGGTACCCCCGTGGTTACTTTGGACAAGGGGTCTAACCGGGAGTTGGTAAAATCCGGATTTACCGGTTTTGTAGCGGAAAAAGAAGAAGATTTAACAGATGCGGTTTTCAAAATAAGGGATATAAAAAGAAAAGATTGCCGGGAAAGAGTGGAGAAGTATTTTTCCCGAGAAAAAATGGTGGAGGGCTATTTAAATCTTTATAAAAAAATTATAAATTTATAATTATATTCCCTTGTTAAACACATTTTCTTGTGTTATTTTTAAATTTTAGTTTGTATACAAAAAGCACCTGTAGCTCAACTGGATAGCCCCGCCCTTCGCGAAGAGCGGGGTCGGACCAAGTTCCTTTTTAAAAAATTAATTTACATATCAAAACAAGCACCTGTAGCTCAACTGGATAGAGCGGCTGGCTTCGGACCAGCAGGTTGTGGGTTCGAGTCCTACCGGGTGCACCGAAATTAATTCACCCAGACTATAAAACCTTTTTCAAACAAGGTTTTTTAATTTGAAAAAATAAGGGAAGTAAGGTATTATAAAAATAATAAATTTATTTTTTACTTGTTTAATTTTCTTGTTCAAATAAATGCGATAAGATTATTAATTAAATTTGTTTACTCTGTTAAATAAAAATTATAATTATTATGAAAATAGGGATAGCCAGGGCCTACAATGGCGAGCATCGTCTTTATCGCAGATATGCCCGGGAAATGGGCGCGGAGACTTTTTTGTTTAATATTGATACCCCTAATTGGATAAATAATTTAAAAAATGCCGATGTCTATATTTGGCATGCCGATTCCAAGGAGGAGAGATATAGGATTATTCATGACCGTGTTTATTTTATTGAACAAATTATTAAAAAGCCGATTTTTCCGGATATGAATATGTATTTTGCTTATGGAGATAAAATAAAAGAGAATGAAATTTTTAATTATTTCGGCCTGCCCACACCTAAAACTTATATTACTTATAATCGGGAAGACGCCTTAAAGATAAGCGAAAAAATTAAATACCCCTTTGTTTTAAAAGACGCTCATGGTTATGGGGGTTGGCATGTTTATAAAATAAAGAACAGGGAAGAGGCTGATAAGTATGTAAATAAAATTTTTAGTTCCCGGGGACTAAAACACGGACAATCTATTATGAAGGATTATTTTTTGGCCCAGGAAATGGTAGAGGTGGATAAGGATTTAAGAGTTATTATTATAGGCGACAAAGTGGTTTGCGCTTATTGGCGTCAGGCCGAGGCCGGTGGCTGGAAGCATAATATAAATCAAGGCAGTAAGCCCAATTTTAAAAATATTCCCCGGAAAGCTCTTAAACTTTGCCTGGATTTTCACAAGAAGTTGGGGTTTCATTGGATGAGCTATGATTTGTTTATAACCTCTAAAGGAAAAGTTTTAATGAATGAGTTTTCTTGCAATTTCGGGATTAAAGCTCCTACTGAAGCCGGTTACGAAATTAGAAAAAAGCAGATAGAATATATTATTTTTCAAGTTAAGACAAATAAAAATATATATTAAAATATATATTTAATTTATAATAAAATATTATGCCTAAGAGTAAAAAAATTAAGGTTTTGATGGCTTCGGCCGAGGTTTCTCCTTTTGCCAAAGTGGGAGGTTTGGCTGATGTGGTGGGCAGTCTGCCCCCGGCCCTGGAAAAAGAGGGTTGCGAGGTGAAAGTTATAATGCCCAAATACGGTGTGATCGAGGAGAAAAAACATAAATTAAAAAAAGTAAAATCCAGAATTAAAATCAGTTCCGGGGACAAGGATTACTATGTCAGTCTTTGGAAGTCTAAGTTGCCGGGCAGTAAGACGGAAATTTTTTTCTTGGGCCAGAAAGATTATTTTGGTCGTAAAAAAGTTTATTACGGCAACAACTCGGAGAGATTTTTGTTTTTTTCCTTGGCCGTGCTCAATGTTATTCCTTGTTTGGACTTTAAACCCGAGGTTATTCATTGCCATGATTTTCATACCGCCTTAATTACCGACTTAATAAAAGCCAATCCGGATAAATGGGGAGAGTATAAAACTCTTTACACAATCCACAACCTTAATTATCAAGGCAAATCTGATCCTGAAGTCCTCTCCACCGGCAATTTGAGTAAGGAATCTTTGAGATCTTTGAGCCGGGATGCGCGTGATGGAGATATAAATTTTATGGTTCAAGGGATAATAAATTCGGACAAAGTAAATACGGTCAGTCCCACTTATGCCCGGGAAATTGCCACGCATAAATACGGCGCCGGCTTGGACAAGGTTATTAGGGGTAATCAATCCAAGATCAGCGGAATTATTAATGGAATTGATGTTAATTCTTTTAATCCGCAAAAGGATAAAAATATTAAATATAATTATTCAGCTAAAAATTTGGCAGGTAAGGTAAAAAATAAAATTTATCTGCAAAAAAAATGCGGTTTAACTCCGGATAAAAACAAAGCGGTTGTAGGCCTGGTTTCTCGTCTGGCTTGGCAGAAGGGTCTGGAGTTGGTGGATAAAAAATTATTAGACTTGGACTGCCAATTTGTTTTTTTGGGAACCGGAGAGGAAAAATATGAAGAGCAGTTAAAGAAGATGGCCAAGTTAGCGCCCGACCGGGTTAGCGCCAATATAATGTTTGATATTAAGTTTGCCCAGGAAATTTATGCCGGCTCTGATATGTTTTTAATGCCTTCCCGTTTTGAGCCTTGCGGGCTGGGGCAGATGATCGCTATGCGCTACGGAACCATCCCCGTGGCCCGTTCTACCGGAGGTTTGGCCGATACCATAGATAAAAACACCGGTTTTAAATTTAAGGAACTTAAGGCGGAAACGCTTAACAAGACCTTAAAACAGGCCCTGAATGTATATTATCAAAAGAAAAAGGAGTGGAAAAAAATGCAGAAAAATTGTATGTCTCGCGATTTTTCCTGGAATCGTTCTGCTCGGGAATATTTAAAAATTTATAAAAATCTCTAAAATATTGTTTTTTCAGGGTTTTTTTGCTATAATTTAGAGAAATAGGCCGCTTTTTTTATGCTCAAATTCATAGAAAAAATTTTGGGAATCCTGGCCTTTATCCTGGCTTTTTCCCTGTTCCTGATACTTAATTTTTTCCTCGTTCCCCTCTGGGGCGCGGGGATGATTATTTTTGATTTAGTCTATATTATAGCCGGCCTAATCCTTATCTCCTGCTTGGCAGATGTTTCTATTCCCTTTGTTAAAACCCTTTTAAAGCGCGAATATTTCCGGGTTAAGTTTAAAAAAAGTTCTGGCAAAGCTAAAAAGTCAATTTATTTAAAATTTTTGGCCGGCCTGATCATTCTTTTTAAATCGGCCCAAGACGGCTACGAGGTAATCAGGGAAGAAGCGGAAGAAATACACAGTAAAGCCGCACATCTCATTAAAAAAGAAAAAAAGGCCTTGGGCCCCGAGCTCTCTCACCCGCATTTTTTCCAAATTCACAAAGCCAAGCAAAGGCGGGCCGCCTCTATCTCAGCCGGAACCTTAATTCTTTTGGTTATAACCACCGTAATCACCGGCCTCTTGGCTTCCCTGATTTTTCCGGCTATTTTCCAATCCCGGGCCGCTACTATTTACACCTGGACACAGACTGATTGGAGCGGGGGAGCTACCACTACCTTGGCCAAGCATAGCGGAGAGACGGCCGAGCAGGACTGGACCAATTATTCAAGCGCTGATTCCAATATTAATATTGACGGCTCCGGCAATATTACCCTAAACAGCGGAACTCAAGATATTACCAAAACCAGCACTTCCGATTTTAGCTCCGGGGTTATTAGTGACAATGATGATACCGCGGATTTGACTACCGAAAATGACGAAATAAAATTTAATTGGTGGGCTTGCGGAGACACTTTAACTTATTCCGGCCAAGATTATTCCACCGTGGAGATAAACGGGGAGTGCTGGCTGGCCGAGAATTTGAACGTGGGAACCAAG
>Ga0102934_1000976_pt1 | contig 19728 bp, 19 predicted proteins | sample SalPonR2_A_D1_MG_FD_78175 | JGI IMG/M metagenome (GOLD analysis project Ga0102934, IMG submission 78175) | Salt pond soil microbial communities from South San Francisco under conditions of wetland restoration - Salt Pond MetaG R2_A_D1_MG | ecosystem: Environmental > Aquatic > Marine > Intertidal... | reverse complement strand
CGTGAAGTCCCACCGGCTCGGCCCCGATGAATGGATCGAGGTCGGCGAGCTCGATACCGAAGCCGATGCGCGTACCGACGCCGGCCCTAAGTCCGATCCGTCGATCGATCCGTCGATCGATCCTTCGAGGCATCGGTCGGCGTCGCTGGAGCTACCGGTGCTGTGGGCGGATGCGGATCTCGTCGTCGTCGATAAGCCAGTGGGGATGGCGGCGCACCCGAGCCCGGGATGGCACGGGCCCACCGTGACCGGGGCCGTCGCCGCCGCCGGGCACGCACCCTCGGGCACGGGAGCCGCCGAGCGCGAGGGAGTGGTGCACCGGCTCGACGTCGGGACGACCGGTGCCATGGTGGTGGCCAAGACTCCGCTGGCCTACTCGTCCTTGAAGGCGCAGTTCAAGGAGCGCACGGTTGACAAGGAGTACCACGCGGTCGTCCACGGGCTGCTCGATCCGCTCGAGGGCACGATCGATGCTCCGATCGACCGCCACCCGACCAAGGATTACAAGTACGCGGTCGTCGCCGCTGGGCGCCCGAGCATTACTCACTACCGCACCCTGGAGGCGTGGCCACGGGCCTCGCTCGTCGAGGTGCACCTAGAGACCGGTCGGACCCATCAGATCCGGGTGCACATGGCCGCGATGCGGCATCCGTGCGTGGGCGATTCCACCTACGGAGCGGACCCAACCTTGGCCGCATCGCTGGGGCTCACGAGGCAGTGGTTGCATGCGAGGCAGTTGGGTTTCGACCATCCGCGTACCGGCGAGCGGATCGTCGTGACCAGCCCTTACCCCGCCGACCTGCAAACAGCGCTGGATCGGCTGCTGGACGGCCTGCCTTCCTGAAGGCCCGCCGGTTCCTGGCCTAGGGTGAAGCGGTGCGTTCGCGAATCTGGGTCCCCCTTCTTGCACCCGGGGTGCGGCCGTGAGCGAATCACGCGGGGACTTCGTCCATCTGCATGTGCACACCGAGTACTCGATGCTCGATGGCGCCGCTCGACTGCCGGATCTCATGGCGGAGGCCAAGCGGTTGAACATGCCGGCGATCGCGATGACCGATCACGGCAACCTCTACGGCGCTTACGACTTCTTCACCGCAGCGCGCGCAGCGGACATCAAGCCGATCATCGGCTTGGAGGGCTACTACGCACCGCAAGGTCGCGCCGAGCGCCGTCCCTTCGACTTCGGCGGTGGCTTCGACGAAGGAACGCCCGAGGATCCCGGTGCCGGCAGAGGTAAGCACAACTACACCCACATGACCTTGTGGGCGGAGAACACCGCCGGGATGCACAACCTCTTTCGGTTGTCCTCCCTGGCAAGCCTCGAAGGTCAGTACCACAAGCCCCGCTTCGACCGTGAACTGCTCGAGCGGCACGGGAAGGGGCTGATGGGCACGACCGGATGCCCCAGCGGCGAGGTCAACCGCTGGTTGCAGGCGGGGGATTTCGACAAGGCGCGCAGCGCGGCGGCGGATTTCCGCGACATCCTCGGGGCCGGGAACTACTTCTGCGAGGTCATGGATCACGGCCTTGCCATCGAGCGGCGCTTCCGAGAGGACCTGCTGCGGATCGCCCGTGACCTCGACCTGCCGCTGATCGCCACGAACGATCTGCACTACGTGCACGCCGACGACGCCGACACCCACGAGGTGCTGCTCTGCGTGGGAACACGAACCACGATGGATGACCCGAAGCGGTTCCGGTTCGACGCCCGCGACTTCTACGTCAAGTCCGCGGAGGAGATGCGCCGGGTCTGGGCCGAGTTGCCCGAGGCGTGTGACAACACTTTGCTCATCGCCGAGCGGTGCGATGTTGCCTTCGACGAAGGCGCCAACTTGATGCCGCGATTCCCGGTTCCGGCGGGCGAGTCCGAGGAGTCCTGGCTAGTCGCCGAAGTCGAGCGTGGTCTGGCCACCCGCTATCACGGTGCTGTCCCCGACGACGTCCGTGCGCAAGCCGAGTACGAGCTACAGGTCGTCTCGCAGATGGGGTATCCCGGTTATTTCCTGGTCGTCGCCGACCTCGTCCGCTACGCGAAGGAGAACGGAATCCGCGTGGGCCCTGGCCGAGGATCGGCAGCGGGCGCGATGATCGCCTACGCCCTGGGCATCACCGAGTTGGATCCGTTGCAGCATGGGCTGCTTTTCGAACGCTTCTTGAATCCCGATCGCATCTCCATGCCCGATATCGACATCGACTTCGACGAGCGCAGGCGGGCCGACATGATCCGCTACGCGACCGAGAAGTACGGCGAGGAGCGGGTGGCTCAGATCGTGACCTACGGCTCGATCAAGGCGAAGGCCGCGATCAAGGACAGCGCGCGTGTGCTCGGCTACCCCTACGCCCTCGGTGACCGCATCACGAAGGCGATGCCACCTTCGGTAATGGGCAGGGATATCTCGCTTGCGGGAGCGTTCGATCCCGGGGATTCCCGATACGGCGAGGCTGCCGATTTCCGATCGCTGTACGAGTCGGACGAACAAGCCCGCCAGGTGATCGACACCGCAAAGGGCCTCGAAGGCCTCAAGCGTCAGCCGGGGGTGCACGCGGCGGGCGTGATCTTGTCCCGGGAGCCGTTGCTCGATGTCATCCCCATCTGGCGTCGCGAGCAAGACGGCGCCGTGATCACGCAGTTCGATATGGGTGCCTGCGAGTCCCTCGGCTTGTTGAAGATGGACTTCCTCGGCCTTCGCAACCTCACTGTCCTGGACGATTGCCTGGACAACATCGAGAAGAACACCGGGCAGCGAATCGTCTTGGAGGAGATCACACTCGATGACCCGGCCACCTACGAGTTGTTGTCCCGAGGCGACACCCTCGGTGTCTTCCAGCTCGATGGCGGGCCAATGCGTTCGTTGCTGCGTTCGATGCAACCGGACAACTTCGAGGACATCTCCGCTGTGCTGGCGTTGTACCGACCAGGACCGATGGGCGCGAACGCACACAACGATTACGCCGACCGCAAGAACGGTCGCAAGCCGGTAGTGCCCATCCACCCTGAACTCGCCGAACCGCTCGAAGGGATCCTCGGGGATACCTACGGCTTGATCGTCTATCAAGAACAGGTCATGGCGATCGCCCAGGAACTCGCGGGCTATTCCCTGGGCAAAGCCGACCTGCTGCGCCGCGCGATGGGCAAGAAGAAGAAGGAGATCCTGGAAAAGGAATTCGTGCCGTTCCGCGACGGCATGCGCGCGCAGAGCTACAGCGACGCCGCAATCGACACCCTGTGGGAGATCCTGGTTCCGTTCTCGGACTACGCCTTCAACAAGGCGCACACGGCGGGGTACGGACTCGTGTCGTACTGGACGGCGTTCCTGAAGGCGAACTACCCGGCCGAGTACATGGCAGCGCTGTTGACGAGTGTCCAAGACGACAAGGACAAAAGCGCGATCTACCTCGGTGAATGTCGACGCATGGGCATCAAGGTCCTACCGCCCGATGTCAATGAATCCGACGGTGCCTACACCGCGCGGGGCAGCGATATCCGATTCGGGTTGTCGGCGATCCGCAACGTTGGTGATGGAGTCGTCGAATCGATCATCAACACCCGCATCTCAGCCGGTCGGTATACCGACTTCCACGATTTCATCGCCAAGTCCGATATCGCCGTGTGCAACCGACGGGTGGTGGAATCGCTCATCAAGGCCGGAGCCTTCGACTCCCTCGGGCACACCCGCAAGGGATTGGAGACCGTCCACGAGTTGGTGATCGATTCCGCAGTGGAGATCAAACGGGCGGAGGCCGCCGGCCAATTCGATCTGTTCGCCGGTCTGGGTGCCGCAGGTGATCTCGATGACCCAGACGACGAGCACAGCGCCGGGCTCGCCGAGCGCACCCCGATCCCGGTGGGGGAGTGGGACAAGTCGGTGCTGCTGGCCCACGAGCGCGACATGCTCGGGCTCTACGTCTCCGACCACCCGCTCAACGGCCTAGAGCACGCGCTCGCGACTATGGCCGACCGATCGTTGGCCTCGTTGCTGACCGACGATTCGCTGGAGTCGGCGGTCGTGACGATCGCCGGGTTGCTCACCAACGTCCAGCGCAAGACCACGAAGAAGGGATCGGCGTGGGCGATCGTCGGGCTCGAGGACCTCGATGGAGCGGTCGAGGTCATGGTCTTCCCGCAGACCTACGCTTCGGTTGCTACCTCGCTCGTTGAGGATTCCATCGTCACGATCCGCGTGCGAGCCGAGCGCAGCGACGAAGATGGCCTTCGATTGATTGCGATGGAGGTCGATACCCCGGATCTGTCCCAGGCATCCTCCGGGCCGGTTCGGCTATCGCTCGCCGCGGCGCGTTGCGTCCCACCATTGGTCGAGCGGTTGAAGGACGTGCTGCGGCAGCATCCGGGAACCACCGAGGTGCAACTGCACCTCACCGGGGGCACCCGCACCACGGTCCTACGCATCGACGATGCCTTGCGGGTGAGCCCGTCGGCGTCCCTTTACGGAGATCTCAAGGCGTTGCTGGGCGCGAACTGCCTGCACTAGTGAAGGTGGCGTACCGTTCCACCGTGACGCCGCCGTCGGCCACGCAGCCGCCTCCCGAACACCCTCCAGTTGCCGTGTCGGATCCGACGCTCGCGAAACAGCCACGCCGAGAGCGCCCGCTGGCATCCTTGGTGATCGCCGGAGCAGTGGCCGGCGTGCTCAGTGGCGCCGCGCTCGGTGTCTTGTGGTGGCGCTTGGCGCCACGGGTGCCGATCGTGATCCAGCCCGATGGCACTCGCCCACAGGGATTCCAGCCCGAGGAATACCTCGCAGCGGATATCGCCTTCGCCGCTATTGCGCTCGTCGCCGGGGTGATCTTGACCATCGCGTTGGCCGCGATGCGACGTCAACACCTGTTGGGAGTACTCACCGCGGGGCTGGTGGCCAGCGCACTGGGCACCGCGGCGATGTGGCAAGTGGGCACGCGCCTTGGGTCGGTCGACATCGAGGGTCTGGTGGCCACGACGGATGTGGAATTCCTCGTCGACGCGCCACTGGACGTCACGATGCCCGGGGTCTACCTGGTCTGGGCCATCGCCTCTGCCACCGTGGTGGCCGTCCTGGCGTTCTTTGACCTGCTGGCTAGTTATCGCGCGAGCCGCGCGCGATAACTGCGACGGTCGCGTTGGTTGCTGCGATCAGATCCGCGGGGGCGAGCTCTGCCTCCACACCGCGGTGGCCCCCACTAACGAAGATCCGCTCGTGATCGCGGGCGGCGACATCGATGACCACCGGTACTACTTTCCGTGGCGCAAGTGGGCTGATCGCGCCGAGGGTGGAGCCCGATATCCGTTGTGCGCTGCGCTCGTCGGCGAGAGTGGCATTGCGGCCATCGAGCGCGGCCGCTAGTCGCTTCGCTGCGACCTGTTCGGTCGCGGGCACGAGCGCGAAGCACGCGCGCCCATCGACTATCCAGACCAAGGTCTTGAAGACCGCAGACGGGTCGCAGCCCAACAGCCGAGTCAACTCCGAAGCGGCCTCCTGTGCGAAGTTCGACGTCCCGGGTTCGTGCGGATAGCGATGCACTTCGTGCGCGATTCCTTGCGTGCGAAGGAAGCGCAATGCCGGTGTGCTTGCCGAACGGTCCTTCACCGCATCGCTAGTTCGCCGAAGGCGCCGAGTTCAGCAAGTCCAGGGCGGGGACCGCACCGAGTGCACCGATGAGCGCCGCCTCGGTGTCCAGCACACCGATCCCGGTCACCAACCGCGTACGCGCGTCCGAAGAGACGAGCAGCTCCTGGCGGGTAGTGGCGTCGATGATCAGCGCAGCGGTGATCAGGTAGCTGAGCACGGTTGGATCATCGGGGATCTGCTCATCCTCGGGGCGCTGTTCGTCCAGCCGACCACCGAGCGCGGCGCGGTAGCGCTCGAAAGAACGCTTTGCTCGCTCGACGATTCCTCGGATACCTGGATCGTCGGGGTCCACGTCCGGTTCGTCCAGGAAATCCACGCTGGCGCGCAACAGCGGTGCGGAGCGATCCACCTGCTGCACGTTGAAGCGGCGCCCCCCGACGGTGACGATGTCGTAGCGGCCATCTTCCAAGCGATCGGCCTGACGCAGGACCGCCGTGACGCCTACGGGGAAGAACTCATCTGCCTGGCTAGGGGAGACCTCCGGTGAGTTGATCGCCCCGAGGTGTCGTTCGCGTACGGCGACGATCCCGAACTCGCGTTCGTCCTCGGGTTTGGCGAGCAATTCATCGACCATCAAGCGGTAACGCGGCTCGAAGATGTGCAAGGGCAGGACCAAGCCGGGAACCAGCGCCGTTGTCAGCGGGAAGAGCGGCAACTGCGGGTCCATGCAACGAGCGTAGACTTCACTTTGTGCTTCGTCTCATCGACGTCCGGGAATCCGCGGCGGATCCGCGCTCGCAGGTACCTCGTGCCGCCATGGATCTCGCCGACGCAGGCACCATCATCAAACCGACTCTCGACGATGTCCAACAGCGCGGGGCGGCCGCCGTGCTCGATGCCTGCGAGAAGTTCGACGGAGTCCGACCCGACTCGCTGAGGGTGCCGACCGCGGTTATCGCCGACGCCCTCGAGCGGCTCGACCCATCGGTACGCGCGGCCCTGGAGGTTGCCATCGAGCGGGCCCGCAAGGTGCACGCCGATCAACGCCGAGTCGATGTGATCACCGAAGTCGTCCCGGGTGGCTCGGTCACCGAGCGCTGGCTCCCGGTCGCCCGGGTGGGTCTGTACGTACCCGGTGGTCGCGCCGTCTACCCCAGCAGCGTGGTCATGAACGTGGTGCCCGCACAAGAAGCACGCGTCGAGTCACTGGTCGTCGTCAGCCCTCCGCAGCGCGATTTCGGCGGCTGGCCGCACCCCACGGTGCTCGCCGCGTGCGCCCTGCTCGGCGTCGAGGAGGTCTACGCGGTCGGTGGCGCGCAAGCCGTCGCGATGCTCGCCTACGGGGTCGAACTCGACGACGGCTCGCGCTGCGAACCTGTGGATCTGGTTACCGGGCCGGGCAACATCTACGTCACCGCCGCCAAGCGCGCACTACAGGGAATCATCGGTATCGATTCCGAGGCCGGACCGACCGAGGTTGCGATCCTCGCCGACGATTCCGCCGATCCCCGCTTCGTGGCCGCGGACCTGATCAGTCAAGCCGAGCACGACGTCATCGCCGCCGCGGTACTCGTGACGACGAGCGAGCAACTTGCCCAGGCCGTCATCGACGAAGTACGAACCCAAGTGGCCGATACCAAGCACACCGAACGGATCACCGAAGCGCTCACCGGGATTCAAAGCGCCGTGATCGTGGTTCGGGACATCGAGCAGGGACTGCAGGTGGTCGACGCCTACGCCGCCGAGCACCTCGAGATCCACACCCGTGAAGCGCGCGATGTCGCCATGCGTGTTCGAAACGCCGGCGCGATCTTCGTGGGGCCGTGGGCACCTGTCTCGCTGGGTGACTACTGCGCCGGTTCCAACCACGTTCTGCCGACCATGGGGGCGGCACGGCATTCATCCGGCTTGTCCGTGCAATCCTTCCTGCGCGGCATTCACGTGATCGACTACGACCACACGGCACTGGCCGACGTCGCCGAACACGTCGTCGCGCTGGCCCAAGCCGAGGACCTCCCCGGGCACGGCGATGCCATAACCGTTCGCCTGCGCGGGCCGAAGTAGTCGTGCCGGAATTCCGCCCGCCGGTTCGCGAGGACCTGGCCGGCATCGTCCCCTACGGAGCCCCGCAGCTCGAGGTGGATGTCCGCCTGAACGTGAACGAGAACCCATTCCCACCATCGCCTGCTCTGGCTCGTGACATCGCAGCGAATGTCGAGCGGGCCGTGGCATCGTTGAACAGATACCCGGACCGGGACTTCATGCGATTGCGCGAGGACCTTGCCGACTACTTGGCCGGTGAATCGGGTGTCCGGCTCGGACCCGAGCAGATTTGGGCTGCGAACGGCTCGAACGAGGTCATGGCACACGTGATGGCCGCGTTCGGCGGCCCCGGGCGCCGTGCGGTGTCCTTCCCGCCCACCTACTCGATGTACCCCGAGTACGCACGCGAGTCCTTCACCGAATTGATCGAGATCCCGCGGGCAGCGGACTTCACCGTGGATATGGCTAACGCCCTCGCCGCTATCACCGGCGGTACCGGAAGCACCGAGCACCGACCCGCGCTGGTCCTCGTTGCCTCCCCGAACAACCCCAGTGGCACCGCGGTACCGATCGGTGAGCTGATCGAACTCGCGCAGGCGGCGGCGCAGGTGGGAGCCATGCTCGTGGTCGACGAGGCGTACGCGGAGTTCCGGCATTCGGGGACACCGAGTGCGTTGACGTTGCTCGCCGACCATCCGAACCTGATCGTGACTCGAACCATGAGCAAGGCGTTCGCCATGGCGGGTGCGCGTGTGGGGTACGCAGCCGCTGCGCCGGACGTCATCGACGCACTCACGATCGTGCGGTTGCCGTACCACCTGTCGGCCATCACCCAAGCTGTTGCCAGCACCGCACTGGCGCATGCCCGCGAACTTCAGCAAGGGCTCGATGTACTGCGCATCGAACGCGATCGCTTGGTGGCGGCCCTACGTGAGCGCGATCTGACGGTGCCCGAGACGGATGCCAATTTCGCCCTGTTCGGGGTCTTCGATGATCGGCACGCGATCTGGCGCGCACTGCTAGATCGAGGTGTACTCATCCGGGAGACGGGCCCGGCGGGTTGGCTTCGGGTCACCGTGGGCACTCCCGAGGAGAACGCTAGGTTTGTTGCGGCATTGGATGAGGTCCTCTAGCCGTGAGAGCAGCGAAGGATGGCAAGGGACGATGAGCAGAACCGCGCGCGTGGAACGCAACACCAAGGAGAGTTCGGTTCTCGTCGAGTTGGATCTCGACGGCACCGGAGCCAGCGATATCGCCACCGGTGTGCCGTTCTTCGACCACATGCTGGCGCAGTTGGCCAAGCACGGGGGGCTGGATCTAACGGTGCACACCGAGGGGGACCTCGAAGTCGACTCGCACCACACTGTCGAGGACACCTCGCTGGCCCTGGGTCAAGCCATGAACGAGGCGCTGGGGGATCGGGCAGGCCTGCGCCGCTACGGGGACGCCCTGGTTCCCCTCGACGAATGCTTGGTGCAATCCGCCGTCGATCTTTCCGGGCGGCCTTACCTCGTCCACGAGGAGCCCGAGCTCGTGGAATTGATCGGTTCCTACGACACCACTTTGACCCGGCATATCTGGGAATCGATCGTGGCTACTAGCCAGATCACCCTGCACGTGCGCGTCCTCAGCGGCCGCAACGCCCACCACGTCGTCGAGGCGCAGTTCAAGTCGGTGGCGCGTTCGTTGCGCGATGCGATCGCCCGTGATTCCCGGGTCGTGGGGGTGCCCTCCACCAAGGGGACCCTGACTGCCTCGTAAGACTCCTGAGATGAGCGCACCGAGCGTCGTCGTGCTCGATTACGGAAGCGGAAACCTCCGCTCGGCACAACGCGCATTGGAGCGGGCCGGCGCCACAGTGCAGGTGACCGCGAACCGCGAAGACGCCCTGCGCTGCGACGGCTTGGTCGTTCCCGGCGTAGGTGCGTTCGCCGCATGCATGCGCGGAATCGAGGATGTCGGTGGTCAGTCCCTCATCGAAGGCCGGCTCGCCGAAAGTCGGGCGGTCCTTGGCATCTGCGTCGGTATGCAGGTGATGTTCGCCTCCGGAGTCGAGCATGGGGAGCGCTCCGACGGCCTGGGGATGTGGCCGGGCGTGGTGGAAAGGCTCGATGCGCCGGTACTACCCCATATGGGCTGGGACACGATCGATGTTCCAGACGGCTCGCGGCTGTTCGAGGGAGTCGAGGATCAGCGCTTTTACTTCGTGCACTCCTACGGCGTGCGCACCTGGGAGTCGGTCGATCCCGACCGCCAAGCAAACGATCCTCGCCGAGGGCCGCTGGTCGGCTGGTGCGATTACGGAGGTCGTTTCGTGGCAGCCGTGGAGCACGGTGCGCTCAGTGCCACCCAATTCCACCCGGAGAAGTCCGGTGATGCTGGTGCGGTAGTGCTCCGCAATTGGATTCGCAGCCTCGCCTAGGCTGAGCGGCGTGACCAAGCCCCCGTTACTCGAACTCCTGCCTGCAGTCGATGTGGCCGATGGCCAAGCTGTCCGACTCGTCCAGGGCAAGGCCGGCTCCGAGACCACCTACGGTGCACCCCTCGATGCCGCCCGCTCGTGGGTGAACCAGGGCGCCACCTGGATCCATCTCGTCGATCTGGATGCCGCCTTCGGTCGGGGAAGCAACTCAGGCGTCATCCGCGAGGTGGTGCATTCCCTGCGCGACCACGTTCGCATCGAGCTCTCCGGCGGGATCCGCACCGATGAAACGCTCCAGGCTGCCCTGGAGACCGGTGCCACCCGGGTCAACTTGGGAACCGCCGCGCTCGAGGACCCCGAATGGACCGAACGGGTGATCGGTGAATACGGCGAACGCATCGCCGTCGGCCTAGACGTCAAGCACCACACCCTCGCCGCACGCGGATGGACCACCGAGGGCGGTGACCTATGGGAAACCCTCGGCCGTCTCGACGCCGCCGGTTGCGCTCGTTACGTGATCACCGACGTGCACAAGGACGGCACCATGAAGGGGCCGAACTTCCACTTGCTGCACGAAGTGTGCAAAGTGACCAAGGCGCCGGTCGTCGCATCCGGCGGGATCTCGCACCTCGAGGACTTGCACAAGCTCGCCGACATGACCTCCGATGGCATCGAAGGTGCCATCATCGGACGTGCCTTGTACGACGGCGCATTCACACTGGCTGAGGCCATCGCGGCGATCGAGGCCCGCTACGACCCCTATGAGTGGGGTCCGCCGCGACCATGACGCTCTCATGACTCTCGCTATTCGGGTCATCCCGTGTCTGGACGTCGATGCCGGTCGCGTGGTCAAGGGTGTCAACTTCGAGGGCCTGCGCGATGCCGGCGACCCCGTGGAGTTGGCGGCGCGGTACGACGCCCAGGGCGCCGATGAACTCGTCTTCTTGGACATCACCGCATCATCGGGAGATCGCGAAACCACCTACGACATCGTGCGCCGAACCGCCGAGACGGTGTTCATCCCGCTGACCGTGGGTGGGGGAGTGCGCAGCGTCGAGGACTTCGACCGACTGCTGCGGTCGGGAGCCGACAAGGTGAGTTTGAACACCGCTGCCATCGCGGACCCGAACTTGCTGACCGATGCGGGCCGACGATTCGGGGCCCAGTGCGTGGTCCTGAGCGTGGATGCCCGACGCTGCCCTGCAGGTACCTCGACCGCTAGCGGATTCGAAGTAACCACGCACGGTGGCCGGCGTGGCACCGGAATCGATGCCATCGCGTGGGCCCGTGAAGGTGTGCAGCGTGGCGCGGGGGAGGTCCTACTCAACTCCATGGATGCCGACGGAACGACCTCCGGCTTCGACACCGAGTTGATCGAAATGGTGCGTGCGGCCGTCGATGTGCCGGTTATCGCCAGCGGTGGAGCCGGTCGCATCGAGGACTTCCCCGTTGCGGTCCAAGCCGGGGCGGACGCCGTTCTCGCGGCGAGCGTGTTCCATTTCGGTGACATCACCATCGATGAGGCGAAGGGGGCCCTGGCGCAGGCGGGATACCCGGCTCGCCGTTCGGAGGTGATCTCCGGTGGCTAGCAACCTGCTGGAGTTACCCATGGATGCGGTCGTCGCCCGCGTTCGGTTCGACGAGGCCGGTCTGGTTCCGGCCATCGTGCAACAAGCAGACTCCGGTCGGGTCCTGATGATGGCCTGGATGGACGAGGACGCCCTGCGCCAGACCCTGCGTACGCAACGCGGTACTTATTACTCGCGCAGCCGCGGGCGGCAGTGGGTGAAGGGGGAGACGTCCGGAAACACCCAGCAGGTGCGCGAAGTGCACCTGGACTGCGATGGCGACACCGTCTTGCTCGTTGTCGACCAGCACGGCCCCGCCTGCCATACCGGGGCGCTGAGTTGCTTCGAGGTCGAGGGGGACCCCGGTGGACGGTGAGACTTCCTTGGACCTCGCTGGTTTCCGGAAGGCAGCGAGGTCCGATCGCGTTATCCCGGTAATGCGCACGTTGCTCGCCGATGGACTCACCGCCGTCGGGTTGTTCGAGCAACTATGTGGTTCGCGAGCGGGAACGTTCCTTTTGGAATCGGCCGAAGCAGGCCGTTCGTGGTCGCGCTACTCCTTCGTCGGGGTGCGCGCGGCGGCAATGCTCACCGAAGTGGACGGCCAGGCGCAGTGGTTCGGTCGTGTGCCGGTGGGGCTGCCGACTTCCGGGTCTGCTTGGGAGGTCCTCGCCGATTCCGCCCGCGTGCTGCACACCCCGCGCGATGAATCCGCCAGCGGTCCGCGGTTGACCAGCGGCTTCGTCGGCTACCTGTCCTACGACGCCGTGCGCCACTTCGAGCAACTTCCCGATGCCAACCCGCCCGTGGTGGAACTTCCGGAGATGGCGTTCTTGCTGGCAACCGATCTCGCCGTCTTGGATCACTTCCGAGGCACGGTGACCTTGATCGCGAACGCCATCAACTTCGATGCCAGCGACGAGCGGGTCGACGAGGCCTGGCACGAGGCCTGCGCTCGACTCGATTCGATGGAGGCCGACCTGTCCGCTGGGCACGCGACCGCAGTCACCAAGGTGCCGGACGTCGACGAGCCCAGTGTTCAGGCGCACACGAGTCCAGATGAATACCTGCGATCCGTCGCCGCCGCGAAGGATTACATCGCCGCGGGTGATGCCTTCCAAATCGTGTTGTCCCAGCGGTACTCGCTGCCCACGTCCGCCGAGGGCTTGGATGTCTACCGGGTCCTAAGGTCGGCCAACCCCAGCCCCTACATGTACCTGATCCGGATGCCCGCCGCCCCCAGCGGGGACACCACAGTCCAGGAAGTGGGCGATGAGATCGCATTCGAGATCGTCGGCTCTTCACCCGAAGCACTCGTCACGGTGCGTGACCGGCACTGCACGGTGCACCCGATCGCGGGCACCAGGCCGCGAGCAGTTGATCCGGTGAGCGATCAAGCGCTCGCGGATGAATTGCTCGGCGATGACAAGGAGCGGGCTGAGCACGTGATGCTGGTCGACCTGGCACGCAATGACCTTGGTCGTGTCTGTGTGCCGGGAACCGTCGACGTCACCGAGTTCATGCAAATCGAGCGTTACTCCCACGTCATGCACATCGTGTCCACGGTGGTGGGACACCTGCGCGATGGGGCGTCGGCACTCGACGCGCTGCGTGCCACCTTCCCGGCGGGAACGTTGAGCGGTGCGCCGAAGGTTCGCGCGATGGAGATCATCGATGAACTCGAACCGACCCGCCGCGGCCTATACGGGGGTGTAGTCGGCTATGTCGATTTCTCCGGCGATGTCGATGTAGCGATCGCGATCCGGACCGCGGTCATCCAAGGCGGGGTCGCGCATGTGCAAGCTGGGGCGGGGATCGTGGCTGATTCCGACCCCAGCGCCGAAGCGCTCGAATGCGCGAACAAGGCCGGCGCGGTGATCCGCGCCGTCGCGACCGCGGACGCGATGTCGCACGCCATGTCCCGACCAAGTCCGGCCGAGCCAACGCATGGGCGCGCGACCTCGTGAGTGCTCCATCGAGCGTGCGGCGCGAGTACTTCACCGCCGTGGTCGCCGTCGCCGCCGGAGCGCTGATTTCCTGGTGGGCGCTGTCGAGACCGTGGCTGACCGCGACCGAAGCCCTCCTTGGCGCTGGCGATGATGCTGGCCAAGGACTCGAACTCGATTCCACGATCCAAGCGGCGCAGCGCGTTGTCGAGATCAGCGGATCGGGCATGCTTCCGGCCGTCGCTGCGATGCCGGTGCTGCTGTTCGCCGGAATCGCCGCGGTAATCGGCTCGCGCGGTTGGGGACGCCGGATCACCGGTGGGCTCATCACCGTCGCCGCCGCGGTGATCGTGGTCGGCACCTTCGTGGCCTTGGCCGTCGACGGGCTGGGTTCCTTCGCACCGGGCGATGCGCGCGAGGTGAGCACCGACACCTTCGCTGCGCTCCTGGCCATGGTCGGCGGTGTCATCGCCCTGATCGGGGGAATCGTGATCGGTGTGCGCGGACCCACCTGGCCGGGGCTGGGCCGCTCGTACGAACGCCGCACGGGTGCGCCGAGGGACGCCTGGGAGGCCCTCGATCGCGGTATCGATCCCACACTCGAAGCGGGCCCCGAAGCAAGCACCGAAGCAAGCACCGAAGCAAGCACTGATGACCAGGATCGGCCACCGAAGTGATTGGATAGGGGTATGTCCGCACCCGTCACGCCCGAGCACGACGACCACGGATCCACCCCCGCCGCGTGGACCGCCGTCGTCATCATCACCATCGCCTTCGCTGTGGGCACCTTGGCGGTGGTCCTCGGTAACTGGCCGATGTTCTGGGTCGGGGTGGGCCTGGTGGTCCTCGGAGCCGTCGTCGGGAAGGTCATGCAAGCCGCCGGTCTGGGCAAGAAGACCCCTGCCTCGCCGTCGGCCACACCGGACCCGTGAGTGAACGCGGCCTGATCCTCGTCGTCGAAGACGAAAAGCCGATCTCGGATCTGCTTCGGCTCTACCTGCAGCGCGAAGGCTTCGGGGTGCACGCCGAGTTCGACGGTCCAGGCGGCCTGACCGCGGCGCGCACCAAGCACCCATCCGCGGTGGTGTTGGACGTCGGTCTGCCGGGCATCGACGGCACCGAGGTGTGTCGCACCTTGCGGGAAGAGGGCAACTGGGTGCCCATCGTGTTCTGCACGGCGCGCGACGACGAAGTCGATCGCATCCTCGGCCTGGAGATGGGTGCCGACGACTACGTCACCAAGCCGTTCAGCCCCCGCGAAGTAGTGGCCCGAGTGAAGTCGCTGGTGCGCCGCGCCGGTCTGACCGGTTCCGATGATGCCCCCCTGACCGCAGGCCGGCTGTCGTTGGATACCACCCAGCGCCGCGCGTACGTGGCCGGTGAAGAAGTAGCGCTGACCGCCACCGAGTTCGATCTCCTCGCTCGGTTGATGAGCGATCCGGGTCGAGTGCTGAGCCGGGACCAATTGCTGTCCGAAGTGTGGGGCTATGCCTCGGTCGTGGGCACCAGGACCGTCGACGTCCACGTCGCGCAACTGCGCGCCAAGCTCGGCGAGGACAGCCCGATCCGAACCGTCCGGGGAGTCGGCTACTCCTGCGAAGTCGATCGATCATGAACCAGATCGCGCAACGCGGCGATCGCCGTGCTGGTGGCCGGCGTTCGGGGATCGTGCTGCAAACGGTGCTGTTGGCCAGCGCGATCGCGGCGATCGCCGTGCTGGTGGCCGGCGTGGCCGCGGCACCGTTCGTGCGCGCCGCAGCGGAGACCGAAGCGCGTGGTTCCCTTGCCACCTTGGCCGATGTGACCACGACTTTCGTGGATAGCCGGGGCTCGAGCGGCCGCGGCGATCGATTACTGCCACGGGCACTTCGCCAAGTACTGACCCAGGAACAAGTGACCGGCTACATAGTCTCGGCGGATCTGGGTCGTCCGCCGGAGCTATCCGAGCGGGATCTCGCGACTTTGCTCGCGGGGGAACCCATCTCGACAACGGGGCTAGGACCCGAAGGTGAGTCGCTGCTCATCGAGGCCCGGCCGGTTATCGGCGGCAAGGGAGTCGTGTTGGTCCAACCACTTGCGGTGGCCGGGCAGGCCACCGGAGTGTTCTTGGTTCGTATCGTCTTGGCGCTCGCTTTGGGCCTGCTGATCGCCGTGTTCATCGCCTACTTCGCTGCCCGCCGACTCTCGCGACCGTTGCGGGCGGCACGCGAAGTGGCCCATGAGATGTCCCAAGGCCAGCGCGAGCGCACGTTGACCCCCCGCGGCCCCGCGGAAGTCGCGGACATCGCCGAGGCGTTGAACGCGTTGAACGCCGCGCTCGTGGTCTCCGAAGGTCGCCAACGCGATTTCCTGCTGTCGGTCTCGCACGAACTGCGCACACCGCTCACGGCCGTCAAGGGATACGGCGAGGCGCTATCTGAGGACATGGTTGCGCAGCAAGAGATCCCAGCCGTCGGGTCGATCGTGGCCAGCGAAGCGCAACGGCTCGATCGCCTGGTCAACGATCTGCTCGATCTCGCGCGATTGGGTGCGGTGGACTTCCACTTCGACCTCGTCAATGTCGATGCCCGCGAGGTGATGACCGACGCGGCGCTGGTGTGGCAGGACCGCTGCGCACGCGAGCAGGTCGAGTTCCACACTCAACTGCCCGAGGAAGCGATCATGGTGCGCGTCGACGCCTGGCGGCTTCGGCAGATCATCGACAACCTGGCCGAGAACGCACTTCGGGTCTCACCGGAAGGATCCACGATCGTGCTGGCGTTGCACGCGGATACTGCGATCACCGGTGGTCCCTTCGCTGTCGTGGAAGTCCGCGACCAAGGGCCCGGCCTCAGCGATGACGATCGGCGGGTGGCCTTCGAGCCCGGGGCCCTGCACGAGCGCTTTCGCGGGGTGCGTCCGGTGGGGACCGGGCTCGGGCTCGCGCTGGTCGCTCGATTGGCCTCGGGAATGGGTGGTTCGGCGACGGTCACCAGTAATCCGGGCGGAGGAACGAGCTTTTGGGTTCGGGTTCCGCGCGTGCCGGAGGCCGTAGAGTAAATGCGTGCCTGACGAAGCGGACGCCGCGAACGCCCCGGACGCCGTGAACGCGGTTGACGATGCGAGTACCGACTTCGTGGTCGATCGTCGTGCGCGTCGGCGTCGGATGCTCCCGGTCGTTGCTACGGCAATCGGCGCGCTCGTCGGTGCCGGGTATCTGCGGGCCGTCGATCCCAACGTCCCCGGGCACTATCCCGGTTGTCCGAGCCAGACGTTCCTCGGTGTCGATTGCCCCGGGTGCGGCGGGATGCGCGGCACCTACGACCTCCTGCACGGCGACATCGCCGGCATGCTCGATGACAACATCCTGCTCATCATCGCGATACCCGCACTGCTGATCGCCTTCGCCGTGTGGGCCTATCGGGCGTGGACGGGTCGTCGCCCCAACCTCACGCCGACGCAACAGGCGCAACGAAGCCGGTTGATGGTCACCGCGTTGATCGTCGTGCTGGCCTTCGGGGTCGTGCGCAACCTGGTGCCCTACTTGGGCTCCGGACCCGGATAGCCGCGCCGGTGCCGCCGTTCCCGGTGCCGAAGATGGCTACCAACGCTGCTCGCGATGGCGGCGGTGCTTAAGGGACCTAGCCGGCGTACTGTGGGCCCGTGACCGTCCTGGAAGACATCGTTGCCGGCGTCCGCGTGGACGTCGCCCGTCGGATGGACCAAACACCCCTCGATACGTTGAAGGAACGTGCTGGGTCGGTGCCGCCGGCCCGCAACGCCCGCTGCATGCTGGCAACCGAGCAAATCTGCGTGATCGCCGAAGTCAAGCGGCAAAGTCCTAGTCGCGGTCCGCTTGCTTCGATCGAGGATCCAGCCGAACTCGCGATGGAGTATGAAGCAGGTGGAGCACATTGCATCAGCGTGCTGACCGAGGAGCGTCGTTTCGGTGGCAGCCTCGCCGATCTCGTTCAGGTACGTGCCGCTGTGGATATCCCGGTGCTTCGCAAGGACTTCATCGTGGGCAGCTACCAACTGTGGGAAGCCAAGGCCTGCGGGGCGGATCTGGTCCTGTTGATCGTCGCGGCGCTAGAGCAAGATGCGCTGGTCTCCCTCGTGGAGCGCACCCGCAGCCTGGGAATGACCCCGCTGGTCGAAGTGCATGATGAACGAGAGATCACCCGAGCCCTCGATGCCGGTGCGGACGTCATCGGTGTGAATGCGCGCAACTTGAAGACCCTCGAAGTCGATCGCACGGTGTTCGCCCGCATCGCTCACCTCATCCCCGATACCTGCGTCAAGATCGCCGAGTCGGGCATACGCGAGCCGCACGACCTCATCGCCTACGCCGAGGCGGGCGCCGATGCGGTCCTCGTCGGGGAAGCTCTAGTTACCGGCAAGGATCCACGAGCTGCCGTACACGATCTCGTTACCGCCGGTGCCCATCCGGCGCTGCGACACGGACGCCGGAGTGCGATGTGACAACTACCCACGAACCCACCCAAGAAGCCGCCCAAGAAGCCGCCCTCTCGCGATCGTTAGGCGATTCGCAGCCTGGCCATTTCGGTCCCTACGGCGGACGTTTCGTTCCCGAGGCCCTGATGGCCGCACTCGATGAACTCGAGGCGGCGTTCGACTCCGCGATCGCCGATCCGCAGTTCGCGCGCCAGTTGGCCGACCTCGAACGCGACTACACCGGCCGACCATCACCGCTGACCCGCGCCCCCCGCTTCGGTGCCGAATGCGCAGGCGCCCGCGTGTACCTCAAGCGCGAGGACTTGAACCACACCGGATCGCACAAGATCAACAACGTCCTCGGTCAGGCTCTGCTCACCACCCGGATGGGCAAGGAGCGCATCATCGCCGAGACCGGCGCGGGTCAACACGGGGTGGCATCGGCTACCGCCGCGGCGCTGCTCGGCTTGGAGTGCGTGGTCTACATGGGCCGCGAGGACACCGAGCGTCAGGCGCTGAACGTAACGCGGATGGAACTGCTCGGCGCCACCGTCGTGCCCGTCGATACCGGCACCCGCACGCTCAAGGACGCCATCAACGAGGCGATGCGCGATTGGGTCACCAACGTCGACCGCACGCACTACCTGCTGGGCACCGTCACCGGCCCAGCGCCGTTCCCGCGGATCGTGCGTCATTTCCATTCGGTGATCGGCCGGGAGACCCGCGAACAGATCCTGCAGATCGAGGGCCGACTCCCCGATGCGGCCATCGCGTGCGTGGGCGGCGGCTCCAATGCCATGGGCTTGTTCGCGGGGTTCATGGACGATCCGGACGTCATGCTCGTGGGCTACGAAGCCGGCGGCGAGGGAGTCGATTCCGGTCGGCATGCAGCCCGGTTCGCCATGGGTGCCCCCGGGGTACTGCATGGAGCGCGGACCTACGTCATGCAAGACGAATGGGGCCAGACCGTGCCCTCCCACTCGATCAGCGCCGGTTTGGACTACCCGGGGGTGGGCCCCGAGCACGCTTGGCTGCACGACACCGGCCGCGCGCGATACGAGGCGATCACCGACGCCGAGGCCATGGAAGCCTTCGCGCTGCTCTCGCGTACCGAGGGGATCATCCCGGCGATCGAGACCGCACATGCGCTGGCCGGTGCGATTCGGCTCGGTCGCGAGCTCGGAGAGGACTCGGTGATCGTCATCAACCTCTCCGGTCGAGGCGATAAGGACGTCCAGACCGCCGCCCAGTGGTTCGGCATGCAGGTCGACCAGTGAACCCGCGCACCGCCGCGGTCTTCGCCGGTGCCCGCGCCGATGGACGTGCCGCCTTGATCGGCTACCTGCCCGCCGGGTTCCCGACCGTCGACGCCAGCGTCGCTCTGATCGACGAGATGCTCGCCGGTGGTGTGGATCTCGTGGAAGTCGGTCTGCCGTACTCCGATCCGCTGATGGACGGGGTGGCGATCCAAGACGCCGTCCAGATCGCGCTGTCGGAGGGAACCACCACCGACGATGTCCTTTCGATCGTGGAGCGGATCTCGTTGTCGGCGGCCCAAGCGGCGGTCGTGATGAGCTATTGGAACCCCATCGAACGCTTCGGCCTGCAATCCTTCGCCGATCGGCTGGCGGCAGCGGGCGGCAGCGGGGTGATCACCCCGGACCTCACCCCGGAGGAGGCGGAACCGTGGATCGTGGCCACCGATAGCAACGACATCGACCGCACGTTCTTGGTGGCGCCCTCGTCCACCG
>Ga0102934_1000974_pt1 | contig 19748 bp, 17 predicted proteins | sample SalPonR2_A_D1_MG_FD_78175 | JGI IMG/M metagenome (GOLD analysis project Ga0102934, IMG submission 78175) | Salt pond soil microbial communities from South San Francisco under conditions of wetland restoration - Salt Pond MetaG R2_A_D1_MG | ecosystem: Environmental > Aquatic > Marine > Intertidal... | reverse complement strand
TGATTTATCTAACAACTTAAACTTTCCTATCTCAGAAATATACAACCCTAACAAGCTACCTCCAGACGGATCACCAGCCTTCGTTCGCTCGGAAACTTGCGTTATATTGGTTTGTTTTACGTCCGATTCACTCATCTGCCTACACCTACATTGTCTGTTTCATTAACCATTATATTGGTAAAGCAACAATTTCCAAAATTTAATGAACCCAATTCAATTTATCCTTGAACCTGCCTTTCGTCAAGGGCCCGTTCGATAATACCTCCACCGACCAACCGCTGTTCATCATATAATACCGCTACTTGACCCGGAGTTACAGATTTCTGGGGTTGATCGAACGTCAACCTAAAACACTCTTCGTCAACTTGCACCTCGGATGGGACAGGGCTTGCTCGATAGCGAATCTTTACTTTCAATTGAGATTTATCAGGCGTATCCAGTATCCAATTGCAGTTTCGCGCAATCAACCCAGAAGAATAAAGATTTTCTTCAGGTCCGACTACAAGAACGTTATTTTCGTGATCCAGCTTGGTAACGTAAAGTGCTTGGTTATTTTCCAGGCCCAGCCCCCGTCTCTGACCAATTGTATATAGGGGTAAACCATCGTGTTGACCGATTACTTTGCCGCTTTGATCCACGATATCTCCACTTTCCAGTGAGCCTGGAGCCACAACCTTCAGAAACTCGCGATAATCATCCCCAGGAATAAAGCACAGATCTTGACTCTCTTCAACATCCGCAGATAGTAAGTCATTCCGTTGGGCAATTTTGTAAATCTGTTCCTTAGTATACTCGCCAATAGGGAATTTTGCCCGGTTAAGCTTTTCCTGGTTCAAACCATAAAGAAAATACGATTGGTCTTTATTCTTATCAATTCCTTTAAGCAAATACCAACCGGCATTGCGCCTCGTGGATCTGACGTGATGACCCGTGGCAATACAATCAAACCCCATTTCGTCCGCGCGATCTAATAACAAATCAAACCTGACCAGCCTATTACATCGGGCACAGGGATTTGGTGTAATACCTTTTCCATAACTTTCTATAGTGGGTTTAACAATCTTTTGATGAAATTCTTTGCTAAAGTCAAACTCGTAATGAGGCAAATCCAACTGATGGGCAACCGACCTTGCAGCATCCATCGAGCAACAAGAATTCTCCCCGCCCTCGTACGCTGGCGAATTCGGATAGTCCCAAAGCCAAAAGGTCGCAGTACCCACTTCGTAGCCACCCTCTTTCAATAACAGTGCGGCCACGGACGAATCGACGCCCCCGCTAAGAGCTACTAATATTTTCTCTTTTGCTGTAACCATCTCTGATATAAACGCCCCCCTCCTCTTGTGGGGCAAATCAAACTTTCTACCGCCTGAAAGAAGCGGTCAAGAACCCCCCAACGGACGGGCTTGAAAAAGACAAATGAAAACAGAACCTTCAGCTTAATAACCGGAAATTGACCCAGCACTCAATCGAGGAGACTCACTTGGCTAAATCGAATCAAGGCTTTTCCTGTTTACTTTGCCCAGCAGGTTCAGCTAAGGATACTTACGCCAAGGTCCATATCTCGATTGAGTGCTGGACCAAACCAGCCGATTCCTCCCCAGGGCAAGCCCTGGGGCTTTCTCGGCAAGTTTTGGTCAAGCCTTCCGGCAGGTTACTCGCCTTACTCATCCCCAATAGTTGATTCCCCTCTATTCGGCACCAGACACAAAAACCGTAATTCCTCGCCATCATTCAGAAACTGATGCTCTTCGTTAGGGGGAACGTAAACTGCATCCCCGGCTCCAACGTCGACAAATCCATCATGTGTCTTGATCCTCCCTTTACCTTTTAGAACAAAAACCTCATGTTCCCAGTCGTGCTTGTGAAACGGCGTATACCCACCCTCTTCCAAAGTAAACCTGCGCATAGCAAAGGTATGTACGCCTTCATCCTCTCCCAATAAAACTTCCTTTGTAACACCCTTGACTCCCTGAAGATCCGTAATATCAACTGGTTCAACCTTATCCGACTTGTTCACACTTATCATAGTCTATCACCAAAAAGTTTATATTGTTAGTAAGTACCTCGCGCAAGGCTATAACCATTCTTCCACTACCATAACTCGCCCTTTGTAGCACAATTATTCTACAATTCCTCTGCGTTGAAGTGATTAGAGTTGTAAATTATTATCTCAATTGGTGATCTCCAAGTGGAAAAACGTGCAGATGTCATAGTGGTAGGTGCTGGTCATGCCGGCTGTGAAGCGGCACTGATATCTGCCCGGAGTGGGCGGGAGACTATACTACTGACAATCGACCTTGACAAAACCGCAAAAATGTCCTGCAATCCCGCCATTGGTGGCCCAGGTAAATCTCAACTGGTCAGGGAAATCGATGCTCTGGGAGGAGAAATGGCGAGAAATACCGACAAAACAGTGATCCACATAAGAAGGCTAAATACCAGCAAGGGTCCGGCCATGCAAATTATGAGGGCGCAGGTTGACCGGAACAGGTATCAACAAGAGATGAAACAGGCCCTGGAAGCGGAAAAAAACCTGAGTCTTCACGAGGGTATGGTAACTGAACTGATCATCGAATCAGGAACAATCAAAGGCGTCAAAACGAGAACGAGCGTGGAGTTTCTCGCGCCTGCTGTTGTTCTCACCGCGGGGACCTTTCTAAATGGACGTGTCTACCTTGGTGATCTACTTTACCCAGCCGGGAGAACAGGAGAACCACCCGCCGAGCAATTATCGAAAAACTTAAGAGAGAATGGTTTCCAGTTGGAAAGAATGAATACCGATACTACTCCCCGGGTCAACGGCCGCACAATAGACTTCTCCAATCTGGAAAACCAGCAAACTACGGACGAAGAATTCGCTTTTTCTTATCTCTCTCGGAAGAAGACAGTCGACAATGATTATCCAGTGTTTTTAACCAAAACGAACGAAAAGACTAACAGAATCATTAAAGATAATATAGACCGGAATCCCAGATACAACGGCACGGTAGTCAGTGCGCACCCCCGTTACTGTCCGTCATTAGAAAGCAAGATTTTAGACTTTCCGGATAGAAAACATCACAAAGTATTTTTAGAACCCGAGGGGCAAAAGACAGAGGAGTACTACCTTCAGGGAATCTATACTTCATCGCCCCCGGATGTCCAAGAAGAGATAGTCCACTCCATGGAAGGATTGGAAACCGCGCACATAGAGCGGTACGGATACGGTATAGAGTACGACTACCTACCTCCCACACAGCTAAAGTCAACTCTAGAAACCAAAGCAGTGGAAGGACTATTCACTGCAGGACAAATCAATGGAACGACAGGTTACGAGGAAGCCGCTGGTCAGGGAATACTGGCCGGAATCAACGCTGCGCGTAAAGATAAACAGGACCAGTTAACCCTGGATAGATCGAATTGCTTTATTGGGGTACTAATCGATGATTTGGTGACCAAGGGAGTGGATGAACCCTATCGAATGCTTCCCTCGAGAGCGGAGTACCGAATTTTGTTACGAGAAAACAATGCCGACCTTCGCCTCACCGAATTGGCTCACGAGCTTGGAACTATTAGTAAACAAAGATATCGCAAATATGTCAGGAAGCGAGACCAAATAGAAGAAGGATTAGACAAATTAAAATCAAACAGCATTTCACCTAACAAACAAACCAACGATATGCTAAAATTCAAGGGTACTTCACCGATAGAAAATCAGGGGGCAACTCTCTACGAGTTATTAAAACGTCCGGAACTAAGCTGGACCGATGTCATGGAACTGGGCGGACTCCCAAAAAACGACCTGGATTCCGCGGTCCGCAAAGAAATTGAAATTCGTGCGAAATATAGAGGATACCTCAAGAAGCAAGAAAAGAGGTTAGAGCAATTCAGGCGAATGGAAAACAAACAAATACCTGATTCTCTTGACTACAGCGAAATTGATGGCCTTTCCTCAGAAGGACGCGAAAAGTTGATGGAAGTTCAACCGCGGACGCTTGGTCAGGCCGAGAGAGTTCCTGGTGTCAGCAGGGCTGACGTTACTATTCTAACAGTGCGGTTGAAAAACTAACCCAATCTACAAACGTCACTTAGTTCACAAGGAGTGAATAATTCAATGTCAAAGCTTTTTTCTGGAATTCAACCGACGGGTGACCTTCATTTAGGCAATTACTTTGGAGCAATCCGAAACTGGGTCGATCTCCAACAAGATCACGAGACCATTTACTGCATCGTGGATTTGCATGCAATTACCTCGGATTACGATCCAGGACTTCTCCGCGACAATAGCGTAGAACTTGCAATGGATCTAATTTCTTGCGGTATAGACCCCGAAGATTCTATCCTGTTCATCCAATCTGAGGTTCCGGAACATTCCGAGCTCCAATGGATACTAAATACGGTCACCTCTTACGGAGATTTGACCAGAATGACTCAGTTTAAAGACAAATCCGAAGACAAAGAGTTCGTGAATGCTGGGTTGTTTAGCTATCCAGTACTGCAGGCAGCAGACATACTGCTGTACAAAGCATTGAAAGTTCCTGTTGGTGAGGATCAGCTTCAGCATATTGAAATAACCAGAAGGATCGCCAGACGATTCAATTATACTTATGGAGAGTTCTTTCCCGAACCAGAGCCTATAATCGGTCACGGGGCAAGAATTATGTCTACAGCAGACCCAGAGAGAAAAATGAGTAAAAGCGGTCACGATAAACACATGATAGGCCTAATGGAATCCAAGGACGAAATCTGGGAGAAGATCAAGACCGCGGTTACCGATCCAGGAGGCGCGGAAGGATCAGAAATGAGTCCCGGAGTAGCTAATCTTTTTACGTTGCTGGACTTGACGGCCCCGGAGGATGTAGTTAACAAGTTTACACAGGATCACCGCGAAGGCAAACTGATGTATATCGATCTCAAGAAAGCTGTCTTCGAAGGTTTGACCTCCACACTTCGGCCCGTATGGAAAAAGAAAAAACAATTAACGAACAATAGAGATCAGGTGGAAGAATATCTTCAGCAGGGTCGCGAGCGGGCCGAAGAAATCGCGAAAGCCAACATGAAAGAAGTGAAAAAACTGGTGGGTGTGAGACCACATACTAGCAAGTAACGGTATTTCTGACGAAAAGTGAGTTTAAAGCAGTGGCTTATAGTTGTGAAAAATGCTGAATACGTCTTGATTTTCTTCTAATTCATCTATTAATGATTGAACGTTTTCTTTAGTGCTACCGTCGCCTTCTACATATTTCTGAGGATTCATGACTAACTCACTATCGACACTCCCAACTAATTGCTCAATCTGGCCGGCAACTTCCCGAAGGTCGTCAGGTTCACAGTACATTTTGATCTGAGAATCTTTCTCCTCTATGTCCTGAACACCCGCTTCGATGGCTTGCAACTGAAATTCCTCGTCATCAACACCGTTCAAAGATGATGAATCTACAGTAATGACCCCTTGACGAGTAAAGATCCAGCGCACACAACCTTCACTACCCAGCTCGCCCCCGTGACTGTCGAAAATATTTTTTAGTTGCGTACTGGTCCTATTCCGGTTGTCAGTTTCAGCCTTGATCATCAGGGCGACACCAGCTGGACCGTAACCTTCGTACACTATCGATTGAACGTCTTGTCCTTCAAGCTTTCCCTGAGCTTTTTTAAGCGCTCGCTGGATGTTTTCCTTGGGCATATCAGCGTCTCTAGCTCGTTCGATGACGCTGGCGAGGGTAGGATTGTCATCAGGATCAGGATTCTTCCTGGCCTCCACGATAATTTCCTTCACGAGCTTACTAAATAGCTTCGCCCGTTTCTTATCCTGCCTTTGTTTCCTGTGTTTGATGTTTGACCATTTGGAGTGACCAGCCATAATATCACCCTAAAATTTTATGATAAACTCCGGGTTTGGGCAACAGCCAAGCATACCAGCACGTAGTCACAGCCAGTCGACACTTGTTGCCTTTTAGCCGCTCTTCGTTTAACCTATTTTACTGACTACAATCATGAAAAAAGACAGAACTCATCTCTTAAGCTGGGTTAAAGAGAAACTCGAGTTACAATACGGCCCAATAGAAAAAAATCAAGATAGAACGCCCCTGATGACCTTGATCCAGACAGTGCTGTCCCAAAATACCAATGACGACAACCGGGATAAAGCTGAAAAAGGACTGTGGAATCGATTCAACGGTTACCGGGAAATCGCAAATTCTTCCGTTGAGGAAATCGCGGATGCCATCAAAACGGGAGGTCTCCAAAAACAAAAAGCACAGACAATTAAGAAGATACTCCAATCCGTGGAAAAGGATGGGAAATACACTCTTTCCCATCTCAATGACCTTGAGCCTGAAGCCGCCTGGAAAAAGCTCATGGAGTTCGACGGCGTAGGTAAGAAAACGGCTGCCGTTGTAGCGCTCTTTGCTTTAGACAAACCAATATTTCCCGTTGATACCCACGTTCGCAGGGTAACCTCGCGCCTGGGCTTAGTCAGGAAAGGTGAGAAACATCACGAAACACTAACCGGGTTAGTGCCCAACGAAGAGATGTATCAATTTCACCTACACCTCATTCAACATGGAAGAGAAACTTGCAAAGCGCGGAAACCTCAGTGCAACCAATGCGCTCTGCTCGAACGTTGTCCTACCGGCCAAGAAGTAGTCACATAACCACCACGACTTGGTGCCTATCCATACAAGCTACCGATGATCGCTGGAGGGCTATGGAAAAGACGATGTCCTAGAATTTTTTTATTGCGGGAATTTTCCTCTTCCTCACTCCTTCAGCTACCTCTTTGATTGCTTTTAGCCTCTCCTTTGTAATTGGAACATTTACTTCATCAGAGGAGACTTTCTCGTTCTCGAGTCGCTCCAACCTCAAGTATAATTTCATCCCTTCTTCCATACGGGAAAACATTAAAGTATCAGCGGCATGTTCCCATCTTCTTATATCCTCTCGGAATGCACTAGTACTCACCGTAAAAATATAGGTCCTTTCCTTGTCGTGTTTTAACAGCTCTTCTAAATTATCCAAGTTAGCTTCTTTGTAAGTAGGTGAGAAAAGTAAAAGATTTAAGGCTGAGGCGAATACCAAGGTACCGGGCCCGTCTTCGCTAGAAAAGAACCTCTCCCCTTCCCCGAGGACGTCCTGCCACACCTCAGGTTTTAATAAGTTTGCTCTTAATTCATTATTGCTGGTCCTTTCCCACTCATCAACGTCAAGGTCAAACTTTACATAGGAAAGGCGATCTTGGTAGTCCTCAACTTTGATACCATAGAGTCCTTTCAAGGATGTCTTAACGAACTTCGTTTCTGGATACTGAAGCGGAATAAACATAACATTCCCTCCAGCTTTCAACCAATCATTTACTATTCCGAACCCGAGTAAAGGCTTACCTGTGCCACCGGGCCCGCTTATGAGATTTGATGTAGGATAACCCAATCCCTTAGGAAATAAATCTACTAACCAGTCTTGGTTCAACTGAAGTTTTTTCATTATAGATCTCCTCGATATTGTTACACAATTTCTTTATGTGAGATTATCTCTTGGATTTCGTTCATCCGGAATCACGTTTATCATACGTCAACTAACCGAATACTTAAGGCGAACAGTAAGCACGTAAAAATCAATTCGCCGGAGTTCCTCGAAAACTCGTCAAAAGTTAGATAACCCTAACATTTTAACAAAACAATTGTAGGAAATAATCTCTACACTTCAAGAGGTAGAATAAACCTTCGATTTTGAATGAATCCTTGATAGCGCTCGTGATGGTCAGGATTGAGGAAATCTCAATCCAGTCAATAACTCCACAACTTGGGGTGGGGTAATTGACTAATTGGAATCGTTAAAAGCAGTTAACGACTCAGTGAACGGTGGGGTGGTAACGCCGAGTTCCGTGACAATGCCTGTAATATTTCCTGCTGGCGTAACGTCGAAAGCAGGATTGTAAACTTCTACTTCTCTCGGGGCTATCCTCAAACCCTCGATTTCTCTGACTTCGTCCCCGGGGCGTTCTTCTATATCTATCTCCTCTCCGGTTTGAATATCGAAATCTATGGTAGAAGTCGGGGCAACCACGTAAAAAGGGACCTCGTGTTGTGTGGCCAATTCAGAGAGGCCGTAAGTACCGATCTTGTTGGCAGTATCACCGTTAGCTGCTATGCGGTCGGCTCCAACCAAAATTATGTCTACTTTTCCATCTCGGATCAGAGTCGCTGCCACGCTGTCCACTATTAGAGTAGCCGGTATGTTTTCCTCCACTAACTCAAAAGCAGTCAACCGCGCCCCCTGCAACCGAGGCCTGGTTTCGTCAGCGTAAACCTGAATGTGTTTGCCAGAATTATAGGCTTCTCGAATAACTCCTAGAGCGGTACCATAACCCACAGTTGCCAGAGCCCCTGTATTACAGTGAGTAAGTATTGTAGCTGGATTGGGTATCAGTTCATTTCCGTTGCGGGCCATGCTTTTATTGATTCGTACGTCCTCCTCGGCAATTCTTTCAGCTTCTCGCCCTATCAGTTCCACAATCTCCCCCACGTCCCTATCCTCATGCTTCTCCAGGAGGTCACCGAATCTGTGAACTGCCCAGCTCAGGTTGACTGCCGTGGGCCTTGCTTCAACTAGATCTTCCATGGCGTCACTTAGCGAGGTAATAAAGTCAGCCTTTGGTGCGTCCATATATTCCAACGCAGCAAGATAGACCCCGTAAGCAGCCGTGGCTCCAATCGCCGGCGCTCCCCTCACTACCATATCCGATATGGCAAACATTACTTCTCGGTAGTCATCTGCTTCAAAGTATTCCACTTGCGATGGTAGTTTCCGCTGATCTATTAACTTTAGAGTATTGTCTACAAACTTCATCGTCTCGTGCTTCATCAAGACTCACCTCACTCACAATCGAACTTCCTTCCTACCTTAAACTATCCAATCGGAAAAAACCAGTCACAGAGCGAAGCCAGATCGCCATCGATCGGTGATATCCCATAGACTCATGCAGCAACAGGCACCTAATTATCCACTTCTTCAACTAATTTTGTCCCTAGTGAGAGTTTGGTCAGTCCTGTAAAATTTGTTGTGGGTTATATTGTCTTCAATTCAAGTGATAATTCGTTTCCCCTTGTTCAACACACCATTATAGATAAAATTATAGTGGTACTTGGGCAAGACTTGATCCAGATTGTACGAACTGCTCCTTGCCCAATAAGGGCTGGAACAACTGACCGATAGAAGACGAGTTTGTGAAAGAAGTTTTTCGATAATTACTTTAATTTTACATGCGCCCGTAGCTCAGCTGGATAGAGCGACGGATTCCGGATCCGTAGGCCGGGGGTTCAAATCCTCCCGGGCGTATTACAAGGTTTTTCCTCCTGATGTTTTGTCTTACCAATTTCGCCCTCCGCGAAGATTGAGTGGATTCAGGCAATCATATTTACGAATATTCTAACATATAGAGCTGAGTGCGATCGCATATCGACTTCGCCAGTTTATTAAATTCAAGACCACTGTGTCTGCGGTAGGTAGGGTGGCCCACAGGATTGTGACAGCATTAACAATTTGTCATAATGCCTTTAATCTGATATAATCTAGTTCCAGGACAAAAAGTTGTTTCAGCCCTCGTCGGGAGGGAAAACAAGTGGCTCAAGTGGAATTAGAAGACCTGACAAAAAGTTTTGGGGATTTAGTTGCAGTAGACCACATTGACCTGGCTATCAAAGACGGGGAAATCTTTGTTCTACTCGGTCCCTCGGGGTGTGGTAAGACCACAACCTTGCGGATGATTGCCGGCCTGGAGACTCCTGATTGCGGCGACATTTTTATCGACAGGCAAAAGGTTAACGAACTTTCCACCAGAGAACGAGATATTGCGATGATGTTCCAACTCCCAACCGTCTACCCTCATCTTTCAGTCCACGATAACATTTCTTTTCCTTTAAGGACACAGGGTTATGACCAAAATCTCATTGAGGAAAGGGTTGATCAAGCAGCAGCTATTCTGGAGCTTACCCCTCAACTCAACGAACGAGCTTCAAAACTGTCAGGGGGTAAAAAACAAGCAGTAGCCTTAGCGCGCTCTATTGTCAGAGAGCCTCAGGTTTTTCTGATGGATGAGCCAACTACAGCTCTGGATGCCAAGCTGGGCGATAGGCTCCAGAAACGCTTGAAAATCATGCACGAAGATCTGAACGCAACTGTGATATACGTCACCCACGATCAAATGGAAGCACTAAATCTCGCGGATCGAGTTGCAGTTATGTATCAGGGGGAGATTTTTCAGGTTGACTCACCGACTCAGATATACGCGCAACCCAGGAACCTGTTTGTCGCAAACTTTATGGGAAGCCCGGGGATGAATTTCCTGGATTGCACGATTGACGGGGAAGGTACTATTCATTTCCACGGATTCGACCTTACACTACCACAAGATTTCAACCAGAATCTCAATCTAGAACATTTAACCGATCATAAGTTAATTTTCGGGCTCCGCCCTGAAAATATACAGTTAACAAAAGGAGCTTCCGACGAGGCTTCTTCAGACAATTTAGTTCCAGGGAAAGTCGACCTTCTGGAACCACTTGGGACTGAAACCATCGTGCACGTTCAGCTAGGGGAAGAAATTGTTAAAGTGCAAAAGGAAGCAACATTTACCGCACAACCTGGTGATGCTGTAGCTTGTGGCCTGGTTTCACCCAATTTGACTTTATTTGATAGAGAAAGCGAACAGACCATTTATTAGCTAAAGGAAGGGAACTATCGACAATCATGATCAGATTTGAATCAGTTACCAAGAGATACGGTGAAACTATCGGTATTGAGGGGGTCAGTTTCGAGGTTCCCGACCGCTCATTTTACGTGGTAACTGGACCTACTGGTGCCGGGAAGACAACCACCTTAAACCTGACCTCCGGAGTGCTGAAACCCGAGGAGGGGGACATCTACTTCGATGGCGAGAGAGTGAACGATATCAGCCCTCGCAAGCGCGATGTAGCTTTTGCATTCCAGGATTTCATCCTCTATCCCAATATGAATGTTTTTGACAACATCGCTTTCCCTCTTCGATCAAGCCTCCGCAATGTTGACAGAGACACTATTCAAGCCAAGGTTGAGCAAGTCGCTGGGGCCCTTTCTATTACTTCTCACCTGAAGAAGAATCCTTCACAACTAAGCGGAGGAGAGATGCAGCGGGTAGGCATAGCCCGAGCTTTGGTCAGAGAACCCAACGCATTCCTAATGGACGAACCTCTTTCTAATCTTGACGCTAAGATTCGAGAAGAGCTACGAGCAGAGCTAAAACGACTGCAGAGTGAAATGGATCAAACTTTCTTGTACGCCACTCCGGACAAGACCGAGGCGTTCTCCATAGCCGAGGAGATCCTTTTAATTAACGATGGTAAGATTATTCAGCACGGGAAGCCACTGGAAGTCTACAATGATCCTCAGACCTTGTTTGTAGCTACCTATCTCAGTCAGCCCGAGGCAAACCTTTTCCAAGGTTATGTGTCGGACGGAAGATTGGAGCTCACAGAAGTGGAGTCTACCTCCAGTATCCCAGAGGATTTACTTCAAACTCTACTTTCCTCCAACACCCAGGACGTAATTGTGGCAGTATATCCGGAGGACTTGGCTATTGAGATGAACTCATCAAAGAACAAAGAGGGGGGAATTGAACTCAATGCTAAAGTTGAAACTTCTCGGTTCATGGGGGCTTCCCAGGTAGTAGATATATCATGTGGTGAGCTGAGCCTGAAATCCGTCTCCTCGTTGGACCTAAATCTAGAGCGCGGAAGCGAGGTTAGAGTTACTTTCAAACTGGACGAAGCATATTTTTTCGACGACGGTGACCAATCCAGACTGTGCTAAATGAATAGTTGTATCGATTTTTCCTCATTTCGGAGCTGACGATTAATGCGTGTTTCCACAAAAGACAAGTTAGAAAAAGTTCTGTATGCACTGGTATTCCTGGGCGTGTTTGCAATAGGTCAACCTTTTTCCTTGGTTTTATGGCATTACAGCTTTCCTTTCTTGCTGATCGTCGTAATCTCCTTTCTCGTCTTCAACCATATACCAACAAAAGAATCCAAAGCTCAAGAAGATCAGATCAACTAGGAGGTGGTTCAATGGCGTAATAGTAAGACTGTTCTTCGTCAGCAAAACCAAATACGCAAGTAACCGAGGAGGTTGTCTATGTATAAAGCTAACAGCAAGAAAGCGATTGTTCTTACGTTATTGCTCAGCTTGTTGGTAGTAAGTGTTGCCTCCTTTGCAGCCTTCAGCAAAGACGAGAGACTGACGATTTTGTGGGCTGCATGGGATCCGGCCGATCAGTTGGAGCAGATGTGTAAAACATATACGGAGAAAACAGGAGTAGAGGTAACAGTCAAGACATATCCGTGGGATAAATATCTGACGAAAACTTCAGTCTTAATGTCGTCTCATACCACGTCCATAGACTTATTAATTGCGGATAGTCAGTGGAAAGGGTGGTTAGTCGAAGGTAATCACGTCGTTCAACTTAACGATTGGATCGAAGCAACCGAAGGCGTGGACATGGACAATTATTACTCTAATTTAGTTAAGTACTATGGAGAATATCCCGAAGGAAGCGGGAACTACTACTTCTTGCCCTTCTTCGGAGATACCGAAATACTCTACTATCGCAAAGACTTGTTCAATGACCCCGAACTCAAAGAGGCGTTTATGGACGAGTACAGTTACGAACTCAAGCCACCCGAGACGTGGTCTAACCTGCGAGACATGGCCAAATTCTTTAAGGACAGCGATGCAGTTCCCTATGGTTTAGCCACCAAGATGAGTAGACGTTACGACTACATCACCTGGGACTTTAACCAGGTGCTGTGGGCATTTGGAGGCTCCTTCTGGAATCCGGAAACGAAAAGAGTCGATGGATACATAAACAGCCCGGAATCTGTTGAAGCTTTGGAATTTTACAAGAGCCTAGCTCAATACGCCCCGCCGGGAATCGTAAATTACGCTCAGGACGAAGTAGTTACCGCTTTCCAGCAGGGACTAGTTGCTATGTCCATCCAATGGGCGGCATTTGCCCAGGGTTACACCGACTGTAGCGTGTCCAACTACTGTGAAGAGGTAGGTTTTGCGCCCACGCCAAAAGGCCCGAAAGGCTGGTATCCTACTCTGGGTGGACAAGGAATTGGTGTCAGCGCTTACACTCCTAACGAGGAAGAAGCATTTAAATTTCTTGCCTGGCTCTGCAGCGAAGAAGCCCAGGTGCTATGGGCCAGAGACGTTCCAGCCGGGGTTTCTACGTATAAACCTGTCATGGAAACCGAAGCCTACGAAACTTATCAGCCCTGGTATCGCGCCCAGAAACTGCAGGCACCACACATGAGGGATATCTGGAGCATTCCCGAATACTCAGAGATTCTTCAGGTCACCCAGACCCATTTCAACAACGTGGTAGCGGGTACGGAAGATGCCCAAGAAGCTTTGGACAACATCGCTGAGGAACAGGAAGAAATTCTCCGCAAGGCTGGTTACTACGATTAACACAGGCAACAAAACCGGGTCAGGTTTTCCTGACCCGGTTTTTCTTCAAGGCAGGGATCCAAACTTATGCGATTTCTCAACTACGAACTGACCGACAGACAGCTAAAGTGGATGTTGGTCTTGCCAGTCGTGATATTTCTCTTTGCAATGGTTATTTATCCCCTGGCCAGAACCCTTTACTTGAGTTTTACTGATTATTCTCTGATCAGCGGAGAAGCCCCGAGTTTTATCGGTGTTCGGAACTACGCTGAAATTATGGGAACTCCAGCTACCTGGCATCGATTCGCAGTCACCATCCAGTTCACAGTACTGACGGTGGTGATAGAGACCCTGATAGGTTTCGGCATTGCTATGCTTTTCAACCACCAGCTCTACGGTCGGAAGATTGCCTTAACATTGATCTTGACCCCAATGATGCTGTGCCGGGCAGTAATCTTCACCTTCTGGCGGTATATGTACCAACCGATATGGGGCATAGTGAATCACATTGGAGGATTCTTCGGGATGGGGGAGGTGGCCTGGTTATCCCATCCTGGTACGGCCCTTACCGCCATCATGATAACTGAAATATGGATGTGGACTCCTTTTATGATTTTGATCTGCCTGGCAGGACTGTCTTCAGTACCCCGGCGTCTCTACGAAGCGGCAGAAGTAGATAGGGCTTCAGGGTGGTTTAAGTTCCTCCACATCACCCTACCTATCGCCATGCCTATTATCATGATCGGGATATTGTTCAGGGTCATCGACGCATTAAAAGTGTTTGGACAAGTGTGGGGATTAACAGAAGGGGGACCCGGAAGCTCAACCGCAACTGCCACTCTGTTGATTTACCGAAAGGCTTTCGAGCAGTTTAACCTTGGAAAAGCTACTGCTCTTGCTTATGTCTTGCTTATTATCTCCATTGCTGTCAGTAACGTAATCATTGCCCGGATTAACAAAATGAGGGCTTAAGGGAGGTCAAAATGTTAAAAATATTTAATAGCAAGCGGATCCTGACGAGCTTGATTGCTTGGTTACTGGTTGCTTTATTCGTTTTTCCTCTGGGCTGGCTGGCAATGACAAGCTTTAAGACCCGTAAAGATATCCTCTCCATTCCTCCTACTTTTACCTTTAAGCCTACTCTACAAAATTACCGCAAGCTCTTTTTTAAGATCGGTATGGAAGGTGAAATTACCGGAATGACCGAATTCTTCCGCACGTTCATCAACAGTATCATAATTACAACATTTGGCACCATCCTAACCGTCCTCCTGGGGACGTTTGCCGCCTATGGCTTCTCCCGTTTTCATTATCCGGCAAAGGATGACCTGTTGTTCTTTGTACTCGCCACCAGGATGTTGCCTCCAATTGCGGTCATAATTCCAATCTATTTAATGTACCGGGCAGCGGGGCTTTTGGACAGTCATCTGGGGATGATTTTTCTTTATGCATTGGTCAACTTCTCTTTTTCAGTATGGATAATGAAAGGGTTCTTTGACGAGATACCTGTCGAGTACGAATATGCCGCGATGTGTGACGGCTATACTAGACTTCAAGCCTTTATCAAGGTGATCCTGCCTCAGGTATATAATGGAGTGGCGGCGACCGCACTGATCTGTGCAATCTTCTCCTGGAACGAGTTCCTTGGAGCTCTCATCCTGACCAGCGATGTGGCCACTACTGCTCCTGTTGCCCTGGCGGCCTCAGCAGTGGGAACTATAGGTACCAACTGGGGGGTCATTGGGGCAGGAGCATTTATTTTTGTACTTCCCATGATTATCTTTACGTTTTTCGTTCGCGACTATTTAGTCCGAGGATTAACTTTTGGTATCGTAAAAGGAGAATAATTGTGTTTTGAAGGTATAATCTCAAATCTATGCAGGGGTCGATTTGTCCAGCCCAATCGTACTGATATTAAACATGAATGGGTAATTCTTTATTAATGTGATTAAAACATCTGGCACGCGGTTAGCACAGTTTCCTTTCACTGTAATATATGGAGGTATTTTAGATGATCCAAGCAACTAACGATAGAAAATTCCATAATACCCTTAAATACGGTATGGTGGGTGGAGGGCCGGGTTCCTTGATTGGCTCGGTACACAGAACAGCCATCAGTCTTGACGGAAAAGCCTCTTTGGTCGCAGGTTGTTTCTCTCGAGACTACGAAAAAACCTTAAAAACCGGGAAACAGCTCGGCCTGGACGAGGACAGGCTATACGAGAACTACGAAGAAATGGCTCAAGGTGAAGCTCAGCGCGATTCATCAATAGACTTTGTTTCCATCACTACACCCAATGTCTCCCATTATGAGATCGCCAGGGCCTTTCTGGAAAAGGGAATAAGCGTCGTATGCGACAAACCTCTTACTACTCAAGTGGACCAAGCCGAAGAGTTAGCAGACCTGGTTAAAGATAACGACGTGCTTTTCTGCGTTACTTACACCTATTCCGGATATCCCATGGTAAAGGAGGCAAAAGCGCTCATAGACAGAGGGGAAATAGGCGAGGTCCGGGTCGTTCAGGCAGAATATCCTCAAGAGTGGCTTGCCACACCAGCGGAAAAAGAAGGAGTCAAACAGGCAGAATGGCGAACAGATCCTAGTTCTTCAGGGGTTTCCAACTGCGTGGGGGACATCGGAAGTCACATAGAAAATACGGTCTCCTACATGACGGGACTAAGAATAGACTCTCTGAGCGCAAATCTGGATATATTTGTGGAAGGTAGAAAATTAGACGACAATGCGGAAATTCTTGTCAAATTTGACACCGGTGCCACGGGGATGTACTGGAGCTCTCAAGTAGCTATCGGTTACGATAACGCTCTGACCGTAAGAATTTTTGGAACCGAAGGAACCATAGAATGGCGGCAGGAAAACCCTAACTATCTCCAGCTTTATGCTTTAGATAAGCCGGCCCAAACACTATCACGGGGCCGAGATCATAAGGCTCCTTCCGCCGATAGAGTCACGGAACTGCCTGCCGGACACCCGGAAGGTTACTTCGAGGCTTTTGCTAATGTATATTCCGGCTTCACCAGCACTCTCCGGGACAAAAAAGCCGGAAAGCAAGTTGAGGAGAGCTCTTATGACTATCCTCCCGTGGACGCGGGGTTGCAAGGGGTGAAGTTTATCCACTCCTGTGTAAACAGTTCCCAATCAAATTCTAGATGGGTTCAGCTCGATTAATCTTTTTTCTCCCAAAGGAGGTAACACTTTGTCTCGACCAATAACACTTTTTACCGGACAATGGGCCGATCTTTCTTTTGAAGAAATGTGTGAAAAAGCCAGCAAGATGGGCTACGACGGCTTAGAAATTGCTTGCTGGGGCGGACATATGGAAGTGGAAAAGGCCGCAAAGGACCCAAATTACGTGGAAGAAAGAAAAGAAATTTTGAACAAGTACAAACTAAAGACATGGGCACTTGGAGCCCACCTTCCCGGCCAGTGTGTAGGTGCCCGATACGACAAAAGACTGGACAATTTCGCTCCCTCTGATATCTCCGGGCAACCGGAGGCAATCAGGGAGTGGGGTATCCAACAGATGAAATACGCAGCTAAGGCAGCACACAATATGGGCTGCCACGTGGTTACCGGATTTACCGGGTCGCCAATCTGGAAGTTCTTCTACTCATTTCCGCAAACATCCGAACCGATGATAGACGAAGGCTACCGGACGATTATCGAGCGCTGGACACCCATCCTGGACGAATTTGACAGCCAGGATGTCCAATTTGCTCTCGAAGTACACCCTACGGAGATTGCCTACGATTATTACACAACAGAGCGGCTCCTGGAAGAATTTGACCGTCGGGAGACCATTGGTATTAACTTCGATCCCAGCCACCTTATCTGGCAAGGAGTTAAGCCACACCTCTTCGCCAGAGACTTTGCGGAACGCATTTACCACGTACACATGAAAGATGCAGCCCTTACCATGGATGGTAGATCTGGAATATTAGGTTCCCATTTACCTTTTGGTGATGCACGACGTGGCTGGAACTTCCGGTCTCTAGGTCATGGAGACGTAAACTTCGAAGACATTATTAGGACATTAAACGATATAGGGTATCAGGGTCCACTTTCCGTGGAATGGGAAGATACGGGAATGGATCGGATTTACGGAGCAACCGAGGCGTTTGAATTCGTGAAGGAGGTCGATTTTACACCATCTGAAATGGCATTTGACGAAGCAATGAAAGAATAACATCGTGGCGTACTGCTCCCGACATCGTCGAATAATCCCAGAGTTCCAGAGCTTCTAAAAATTTGTCTGTTCAACGACTGATGTTGGGGTTTGTGAATATATCGTGTTCGTCTCGACTGGTACTGGAAAACTCGGATATTACCGCACCGCCTTTGGGCGCTTGAAACCAATGTTTCGTTTCGGGTGGAATGGTATATTGCTCACCTGGTTCAAGTTCTATTTCGTTCCATACAGTATAGTAGTCTTCGTTGCCCTTTGGGGGGCTACATTGAGGATTTTGTGTAGCTTCCCCTTCCACATAAAGAAACACCTTCCCCCACCGACACCTGAACGTTTCCTGTTTGCCGGGTTCCCCATCTACCTCGGGATGGTAGTGCTCGGGACAAGTTTGATTTGGAAAAAGAACCATTTCTTTGGCACAGTAGCGGTCGGTATTAATGTAAGTTAGAAGTTGAAGCCCAATTTCTCCCAACCTTCCCAAACCCATATCTGCAACTTCGATCGCGGCCTTTTCTTTGCCTGTCAACTTAATATGCGCTTCCTTAAAGTACTTTAACGTCTCTTTCTTAGCCTGCCTATGATTCATGTAAAGTCACCTCTTCTTTAAATGATTACGTTCAGCCTGATGAGCTAGCTAATACCTTGGTTATGGAATCTACTCCTTTAACGCACCAAACGTAAGACCACGGGCCAAGTTGCTCTGGAGGAATATTGTAAGTATTATAGGCGGGCCTATTGCAAGCATGGTATTTACCGCCGCAAATCCAAAACGAACACCTCGAGTACTCCTGGCACTTAAAATCATCACAGGTAAAGTTTGAGCCTTCGTATCTCTAAAAGTGTATCTTTAACTCCCCAGGACTAAACCGTCAAATCGTTCTAATACGCATCCTTTCGTGCTCAAAGACTACGTACGCGATTATGGTTGATAGTCAGGATGAGGTTTCCAAATCACAAAAAAGAGCCAAACTCAAATATTTCTCCATTGCCAAGAAGGCATCTGCTATATAACCGCTTGCGTAAACGTTTATATATTAATTATATCACAAACAGAATTTAGTTACAACAAAACCACGCTAACCATCGTGTATCAAATCCTCACCAAGCATTAACCCTCCAACCCGGCAATTGCTAAAAGCATTCGGGGATAAGAGAAGGAAAAAGGGATACATACCTTTTACAATCAAAATTCATATATTGGAACCCTTATTGCTACCTACACCGAAGCCTAACAGGCGGGATATCATGGTAACCCATACAGTCGTAATTGAGCAAGGAATAAGGTTTCTTGCCCTATACAAAAAAAGGAGATATAATTTTTCCTGTTGGGCTTTTACATGTGTCGATTCTTGGTTTAGCCCGACTACATGACTCACGAGTACATAAATTCAAATATGAACTATCCAGGTGATATTTATGAAGTTCGGCGCGCACTCATTGATGTGGACACCGGTATTTACTGAGGAAAACCTGCATCTTTTCGACAAGCTAAAGGAGATGGGTTTCAGCGGCATTGAGATTTTGCTTAATGATCTCGAGAGAATGCCAATAGACAAAATCCGTCAGAAAGCCGATAAAACTAATATGCAAGTGATGTGCGCTGTAGCGCTGGATGAAGCACACAACCCCATCAGTCCCGACCCCAAGGTGCGTGAAAAAGCAGTTGAATTCTTAAAAAGTAGAATCAGCGCTGCTAGAGATTTAAACGCCCACCTGGCTACTGGAGTTACTTATGCTTCCTGGGGAACTTTTTCAGGTAAACAAAGGACTGAAGATGAATGGCAGCGGAGTATAGAAACTTTACACCAGGTCACCGACTATCTTGAAGAAACCGGTGTTACATTGGGCCTAGAGGCAATTAACCGTTACGAAACATACTTTATCAACACTGCTGAAGACGCAAAGAAAATGGTGGAAGAGGTCAACAATCCCAAAGTTAAGGTTCACCTTGACACTTATCACATGAATATTGAGGAGAAATCTTTTTACGAGCCTATCAAATTAGTTGGTGAAGATCTTTGTCACATCCATCTTTGCGAGAACGATCGGGGCATTCCAGGTAGCGGCCACGTAGATTGG
>Ga0102934_1000972_pt1 | contig 19757 bp, 16 predicted proteins | sample SalPonR2_A_D1_MG_FD_78175 | JGI IMG/M metagenome (GOLD analysis project Ga0102934, IMG submission 78175) | Salt pond soil microbial communities from South San Francisco under conditions of wetland restoration - Salt Pond MetaG R2_A_D1_MG | ecosystem: Environmental > Aquatic > Marine > Intertidal... | reverse complement strand
GATGGCAGACATGAAGGCTTTGGGCGGCTGTAGCGAGTCCGACTCAAGCTGCCCAAACAGGAGGCGCGTCATTGTCAGTTGCACTGGGACCAAGCGAGACACGTCAAAGCGTATCTCTCCTTGACACCGCCCTCCCACCGTGCCACCGTCCCCCTTCCCTCCTCCCTCCCTCCCGCCACCTCCATTATTTCTTTCGCTTCTCATCAAGCGCAGCAATTCCCCCGGCTCCCGAGACCGCAGGGTCCTCACAGCGGCCGCCAGCAGGGCAGGATGTCTCTGAAGCAAAACTGCCGCGCCCACGGGCAGATAACACGCCGATCGGTGCTTCGCGCTTCCTATCCCGGCTGGGTATGCGGCCATTCGCCCATTCAGAGCCGTGTTGAGCCAAGATGATGCAGTGGGAGGGTGTGCCAAAGAGACAGGGGTCTCGGAGGGTGGGAGGGGCGAGGGGGCACTTAGGAGCCGCAAGGCGTCAGCTGCTGCCAGGGGGCGGGCAGAAGACAAAGGATGGTGATCTATCGAGAGGAAGTGAAATTCTCCATTTTTGATCCACACGCGAAAAGCGCTGTTGTCGGGATCGAGCCACCCAGGCGCTGCAAGGGCGGCTTCGATCAACAGAAAATCGCCATCTGCGTCCCACACCCGTGCTGCCAAGCCGAGGGCCGCAAGTGCTGGGTCTCCAGTGGCACGTCGTAGCAACCAGACAGTAAACCACTCGTCTTCGATGTTGTCGCCCACATGCACGCATCCACGCAATAAGGGAAAACCTGCCTCCGGTGCGCGACCAGGCGCTGACGTCATGGCGGAGTCGACTTCACTGAACGAGGGCACTGGTGAGAGCATAAAGGTCTCGTGATGCCAGAAGTAAGCCTCTCGGTACTCCTCAGTGACTTCCAAGATCCTAGAGAGTGCATATCTTGCCAACTTATCGCGATCATCTTGCTCTCCAGTGGAGTCCCCTTGTTTTGTCACGTATATCTCAAAAGCCACGAAGTCTTCTGCTGCCTCTCGTCCTAAACCCCTGATTTCTTGCAAAAAAGATGCGTCGGGGTTCATGAAGTCGTCCAGGTCTGGAGTTGCTTGCGATGCAGGATGTGTTGCCATGCTGGAAACCTTCACAATGTGATGGGTTTTGGTCTAAGATACGTTGCCCAGTTCCATGTCCTCGCCGTCTCAGCTATTTTGTGGCCCTTAGACGGGAACGGAGGAATGAATCACACTGGGGGGTTCAGACATAGCTTGCAAGTGGGTCAATAGATTACCATCATTGAAAGAAAGAAGGCGTAGGCCACTTGCAAAGATCAGGGGTTGACTTAATCTGTCTCAGCTTCGAGGAGCGGTTACGCGCAGGGCTCAAGCAAGAGGAGAGATGGGTACCCGACTAGTAGTCTCCTGAACACCGGATGCGGGAGCTTTGAGATTCCCTTGCTGTCATTACGGGACGACACACATGAATTCCTCGCATCTCCTCCACTAGCTTAATGTGTGAGACATTATATCCTGAGGACGTGCCGCTTCATCATTGAATGCCACAATTCTAGAGTGCATCGATGGGCCACAATAGCTTTTGCTCCTTGTCCCACACACGCCCATGACAGTTACGGGGGGTCTTCAATGCCAAAGTAGAATAGTGGAGATGTTATGCAATGTGTGAGCTCTGTCGAACTCTGGACTTATGACAGTTGGAGAAGTGCATCATTTTATGTATGTGATCACACGTCTGTACCGTTTACGATGGTCTTCCATGAGTGTTTTGAGCCTGTCCATGCTATCATGCTGTGTGGGAAGTCGTGTCGTTCGTAAGAAGTCCATCGACCTGATACTTGTAAATGTCGAGACGCGCTGAGTTCTCAATCACTTTGTTACTAAGATAGTGCATTGCGTCTAAATCTAAAATTTGGAGAGCTCCGGGGCTTTTCTGAATGAGTTACATATTTCGAATTGTGGGTCGCCGTTGCGAAGGCTGGTCGAGCACGCCTAACTTGTGTTGTCCTCCATCACGCCCTCAAAACCATCTACAGACTCACCAATGAGTGCAGGATGCTCGGTCACATCTTTAGAAAAGGCGGATACGTTATCAGGAGCGCACCGTCAATTGATGTTGACATGCAACCGTGGTCGTGACAGGGCTCGCGTCTCCGAGCCGTGCACTTTTGATTTTGATTCTGTCATCGATTCAAGTGCACGCCCTCGGAAAGGACAAGAAATCTCATCTTGCAAGGTAAGTCATAAAAATTTCATCGTATGTGTGAGTTCCCCCGGACTATTTTCATGCGAGTCATACAAACTAAAAACAGGCTCCAAAATCCGAACACTGCGTAACTCAGACAACTCATCGGGTAAGTGTTTAACTCTAAATGAGTGTAGTGTCCTCGACAAACGGGAGTCGTTTTACTGGATGATGTGTTGCTTTAGCTTCAGAACCGTTTTAAACCAAGCGCGTAAAGTAGAATATTTCCAGTCGTTGACTTTTTCAAACGGATGGCCCGATAGTCTGACAAGTTCATCGGTTACCGAGCACACTGTCCACAACTTGAAGAATGGTCTAATGTGGAAGCGGCTTTAAGCAAGGTATGTCGTACTGTCGGTAATTGTGTAATTATTCTAAGACGAGCTGACAATGGCCTATCCGTTCCATATTCAGTCCCCGTTTCTAACGGTTTATCCAGTAAGTCAAGTTCTCCTGGAGAGACACCTGGTAAGTAGGAACATTCTTTCGATACATTTGCTCCCCGATCTGAGACTCATTATAGTTGGTCCTCTTTCCTACACTCGATCCGCATTAACCGCTCGTAGCGAGATGCCAGACCTATTCCTCGTGGTCTGAAACGCTTTCAAAGCATACTAAGGGCGAATTTCGGGCGACGAATAGATGGGATCGATTTATCTTTTTTACGAGAACAAGATCGAGCATTCGTAGACCTGCAAGCTGAACTTTCTGGACGTCCCCGAAGCAGTAGTATCCCCCGGACAAGTGGTGTTACGGCAGCCGGTCGGGTTGCGTCGGCAGCGAAGGGCAAGCCTCTCAACACCAAAGATGACCTGGCACATAGCAAGATGAGATCTCCCACAAGAGAAAACTTGCCTTCGGAGACAACAACCACAAATATGAAAAGGAAAAGGCCGCTTTCGTCGTTCCTCAGACCTACGACCCCTACGGCTGACAATGGGAGGTCCGCGACTCCCACGATGGCCGTCAGTAGCGCGAGCTCCGTGGGAAAATGGAGCACTGACGAGGGGCAGACATTGTATAAAAGAGGCAAAAATACCGACTTTCGAGACATACATGACGGGGATGTCGGAAAATCGCTGCAGTCAACGCAGCAATCGTCCCGCTACAATTGTCACGTTCACAAGAAGGAAATAGTTACAAGGGCATCAATACAGCAAATCACAGAGTCGAATTGTTTAAGCGTAGAAGAAAAACACACTTTGGCACGAAATCCAAGTCACCGGCCAAAGGTGGAAGTGACGGAAACGGGTGACATTCGTCTGAATGGGGAGACGCTCCAGCCAGGAGAGCCCCGCTATGTGCGGATGTTCGGGATAGCCTACTTTGAAAAGGCTCGAGATCCGGCATGGACTATTGGCATCGGAATGGTAGATCGATGCTATTATCGAGGGCACAAGAAAGAGGCGAAGTCCCGACCTGGAGATTATTTCCCAACTGATCATGCGATGCTCGTGGATTTCATTCACCGTCAACCGCAGGTCTTCGTCGAAGAATGTAGAAAGGCTTAGTCGAGAGCTTGGTTTAGAGCAGTGTAACCTAATGTTAGGTCTCTTAACGTGCAATTTCTCTTTCGCATTTAAGGGGTCGCCACAGAGTTACAGTGTCGCAAAAATAAAGACCCCAAAGCGTGGTATCCGTCCGTAAATTCTCGGCGCGAAATGCCTCCACACAATAAAATAAGAAGGGAAGAATATACTGCGACAAATCTTCCCTGCGCTTCTTCTCACTTACTCCCTGGACAAAAATTCAAGATCATGATATCGACAACGAAGGATGTTTACTTTCTTGGTTCATGATTTTTGCGGTATGTCCCTCACGTTAAGCCAGCATAAGTGTGAAAGCGCGCTCCTTTCGGTTTATCAATTTCTGTGGTTGCTAAATGGAATGTAGAGGGGGGGATATGCGATAAACAATTATATGTCTTTCTAGCTCGGGTGAATTCACATGAAGACGAAAAAAATATTGTGAAGCTTATTCGTAGCGCCGCTTCTTGTCATGCTTGTATAGGTAGGAGTTGAGTAGCTTTTCTTTTTGAGAAGAGATCTCTTTTAAGTTGCACACTTTCCCCTCCGCCACACCAGCGATGCAAGTCAATGTAGGCGACAGGTGGCTCTTGCCTCTCCGCGTGTAGCAGATTCTCTTTGCAGCAGTCGGACAAGCTGTATATGATATGTTCTTCACCGCCCATCTTTCCTTCATCTCTTCTGTCCCATCTCTTTTATGTCAAAATGCGCCTTTCTAGGCGACTGCAGGCTTTGGTGTTGGCGCCGGCAACGCCGCGTAGAGCGCCTTGAAAAATTCAGGACCTGCCTGCTCTTTCAAGTCCTCTCCAGCCTCCCTTCCAATCTTGACCGCGTCAGCCAATGCGCCAACCTTCTCCGTTTCAAACATTTGCGTGCCATCAGGCATGGCCACGAGGCCCTTGAAGTGCAATTTGTCCTCGATCACCCGCGCCTGCCCCGCGATAGGGGTCTTGCAGTTCCCGTCCAACTCGGCCAAGAAGCTCCGCTCGCAGTCCACGCAAACTTTTGTTTCGGGATGATTCAATGCTGCGAGATATTTGAGGGAAGTTGCGTCATCAGAGCGGCATTGAATGCCGATGGCGCCTTGGGCCACCGCGGGCAGCATCTCGTCCCAGTCGAGTATACTCGTGACACAATCCTGCATGTTCATTCTATTCAAACCCGCGACCGCCAACATGGTAGCATCCACCACTCCTTCACTGAGTTTGCGTAGACGGGTCTGGACATTGCCTCGAAAATTGACGACTTTGACGTTCGGGTTGCGGGCAAGGATCTGCGCTTGACGCCGCAAGGAGGCTGACCCGATGACCGACCCCGCCGGGAGCTCCGCGATCGACTTGGCTTTGTTGCAGATAAAAACATCACGCGAGTCTTCTCTGGGTAAATTGCAGGGCAGCACCGTGCCGTCAGGGAGCCAGGTCGGAACGTCCTTCATGGAGTGAACGCAAATGTCCACCTCGTCGCCGAGCAGTGCCACGTCCAGCTCCTTGGTAAAGAGACCCTTGCCGCCGATCTCTGACAAAGCCTTGTCCAAAATCATGTCTCCAGTGGTTTTGATGATCTTTATCTCGACCATCCCCTCAGGAGCCAGCTCTGGAAAGGCCTCGCCGAGCCTCCGCTTTGTCTCGTATGCCTGCGCCAGAGCCAAGGGCGAGCCCCGCGTCCCAATTCGGACTGGCTTCGCACCTCCCGCTTCCGCAGCCATGCGCAGAGCAGTGTTTCGTTGTGGTGATACGCCTGCAATAAATAGTCGCGTTCACGATTGATAAAATACCAGTAACCACATGGTAAATAAAGATCAACGGATCGTGTGCAAGCTGGCCATTTACAAGTTCACTCTCTTTTCCCACCATAAACGAGCCAACAATAACTGTACACAATCTCAGCAAATATCATTCGGTAATCAGCCTCATGCGCTGATTTCAGCTGTTCAATTACATCTCAAGTGCGCGTTAAGCCCCTTGCCTCCTCCCCAAAAGTATTTCCCTGATCTTCTTCTCGTACCTGGTAGGAAAAATGCACCGGCCATGATGGGCAGCAACGCGAAGATGCCTACAATCTTTCTAATACAGGGCATTATTTGTACGTAAACAATGAAAGTAGCTCCTGTGGATAGACCTGTTGGACTATGTGGCAGGCAAAAGGAATATGTAGGAGATCAAGGAGGGGACGGCCTTGACGGTATCTTTAGTTTGTCTTTTTCACTACAGCAAACCGAACCGTAGGATGAGCAAAAAATTAAGTCAGCAAGTTGTTAATTAAAGAGCTGACATATTGAATAATGACCCCTTCGGCCACCTGAATTTTATGAGAAAAGTCTGGCCTGGAAGGTCGCGACGGAAGATGTTGCTGCAACAGGTCAAAGTCAACAAGCGGCTCCCCGCCCCAACCTCTTTGCTCTCTGTGGGCATACAGCCACGCCCGTCTCGAAGAGAAGCGCGCGCTTTTCTTTTGGGTGTGAATGGGGCGACAGCAATACATACGCGTCTTCCAAGCTCCCCATGGCTGTTGTGGGTGGCTGATGCCCAATTATAATCTGCCCGACCTCGGGTCAAGACTTCCCCCCCTCCTCCACCACTGAGCGAGCAGGCAGGCCGGCCCATCCACCGGAATGCTCCCCTCCTTGTGCCCATACTATGTCTCCACCATTCGCGTGCACTCCACCTTTCCACATTCCACATAGGAGATTGCAGTGTTAGCCTCAACGATCGGGAAAAAATCCAATCTTTGGGGGCAAGGCGAGATGAAGTTCCGCTTGGCATCTGCGACAGCAGTAACTATCCTGTCGGTGCTTGGGCTCTCTCCTTTTCATCTCGTGTGAGTACCTACAAAATAACCATACGTGCAAGAAAATTCTCGTATCACACTTGTGAAATCTGTGAGCCGACCCCTCTCTTAAACTGTAAAGTAGCTGATGTGCCCGGTGTCTGGGGGACTGATGAGACCTTCCAGCCTGTTCCATAAGTCACGCTTTACTCTTTTGATGCCCTCAACAGAGCAGTAAACACACACAGAAAATGCGGAGGCATTTCTGAAGGCTTTGTTTGTCCAGGCGTCCGATCGCGGTTCTACCAATGGACGCCTTCGAAATCGAGGAGCGAGGGGGAGGTAAAAGCAAACGTCTTTCTTGTGGGCAGAAGAAGAAGAGTGTCCATAGCTAGAACCATAGATTGGTTTCTATTTTCCCAAGATGGGGAGGAAGGGGGTAGCCAGAGGCTTCAGAAGACTACTACCAAGTCCAAACGGAAAAAGAGCGAGAAAGAGGAGGAGGATGACTTGGAAGTATTTCTGGCTTCACTGGATACAGAAGCTGAAAATGTAAGGCAAGATTACAATGTTGACATGGAGGACTATGACGACGACGAGGAACTTTCCGATCAACATAGAGCCATGCTGGCCTCACCAGCCAAGAAGCTGGACGAGTTGCTGAAAGATGCAGGAATTGAATTTGGAGACCCGACGTTGATGGAAGATGACCAGGGGTCCGAAGGATTTCGCGCTGGTTTTGTTAGCATTATCGGCAGCCCCAATGTGGGGAAATCCACGTTGATGAACTCCTTGGTGGGGGAGCGTGTCTCTATCGTCACTTCGAAGCAACAGACGACACGGCACCAAATTATGGGGGTTGTGACAGGAGAAGACTTTCAGATTGTGTACTACGATACACCGGGAGTGCTACGGCCCAACTATAAGCTACAAGAGGGGATGATGGCTTTCGTCAAAGAGAGCTTGGGCGACGCGGACGTGGTGCTCCTGATGACGGACGTCTTCGAGGACCCTCGAGACTTTCCTGATCAACAAATATTTGAGCACATGCAGCAGTCGCGACGACCGCTCCTGTTGGCCGTCAACAAGATCGACCTTTTGCCCAATGCCACGCATCCTCAGGGCAATTTGGGGAAGGATGCGCTCGAGCGAGTTGGCACCCTCCAAGACGTAGTGGCCCGATGGCAGGCGGCGTTGCCGAACGCGAGCATCATTCCTATTTCAGCCCGAGAATGTTTCAATTTGGATGAGCTTTTGGCGTCATTGAAAGAGGAATTGCCCCCGTCTCCGCCCCTATATCCAAATGATACACTGACAGACAAACCTCAGCGCTTTTTCGCATCTGAACTCATCCGCGAAAAACTGTTCACATCTTACAGTAAAGAGATCCCCTACTCTTGCGAGGTATCTGTAACAGGATTCAAAGATCAAGGGAGACTCATTAAAATCAACTCCACCATATTCACCACTCGGGACTCACATGTCCCTATACTGATCGGGACCAAGGGCAGTAAATTGAAAGAGGTGGGCACCCAAGCGCGGCTAGACCTAGAAAATTTCTTTGGCAAGAAAATTTATCTAGAGATGCGAGTCAAGGTCCGCAAAGATTGGCGAAGTAATTTGAAAGACTTGTCTGCATTTGGGTACATGCAGCAGGGGGGGGAAACAGAGAATACCAAGATCTGAAATATGATGCGCGTCAAAGTAACAAAATCAATGTCAGCGATTGAAGGATGGAGAAATCTTGCTTTCAATCGTGAGAATTTGCGTCGTGATCCTATTTTTGTTCCATTTAGTAACGCCCCACGGGTTGTGGTAATATCGACATGGGCCAACGAGGGGGAGGTTGACTCGTAGAGGATCAAAGACTGCGCGTATCTTCAAAGTCGGTGCAGAGCGGGGCATACAGGTTGCCATAATGGAAAACTGACATACTGATACAGATGTCCTTCAGATCCTTGATCTGAATCCATGGAAAGCTTTGAGGATGCCTTGCTGGAGTGGCGGGGCATTGTGGCGGGACAAATGGCGCTTCTCACAGACGAGGACCCGCTGGCGGACGGACACGCGTTGCTTCTTCAATTGATCGCGCAGGGGCTAAGGCATGGCACACACGTTGTTTGCCTGGCGTCATCATTTCCAGAAGCGCAGTACACCTCGGTGCTTCGAAGGCTTGGAGTGGAGAAAGGCAAGCTTGACGGGACCTCTGGTGCATTTCGTTACGTCTCGTTGCTTCCGACATACCCCTCTTCAGCTTCCACACAATCACTCTTCTCATCCCTCGCCGCCATGATGACGAGTTTGGAGCAGGATCAAAGCTTGCCTACCATGATTGTCATTGATGACATAAGCGTCGTTGCTGGCGTGTACGGGATGCGTGCAGCCGTGGACTTTGTACAGACATGCCGGGGCTTGCTTTTGCGACGTCATCCTAGCAACGCTGGTGTAGGGCGGCAAGCAGCTTCCTTGCTCGTCCGCGCATTGGGAAAGGAAAATGACGAATGTGCAAACTCCCTCAGCGTGCAAAACTCAACGTCGATAAATCTTCTGGCTTATCTTTTGCGAAATGCACACGTGCATGTGGAAGTATGTCCTCTAGCCTCTGGATACAGTCGTGATGTTCATGGCCTCATCACAGTACGGCATCAGGAAGCGACGCACGCAGAGCTTCTCAACTTCAAAGTGGGTGAAGGTGGCATCAAATGTGGGCGGCTGTCTCTGTCCTCGGCGAAGGTTGGGATAAACGTAGCGCCGACATAGCCCTAAGGTAAGTGTGTCGTTGACAGCCATCTCTTGATGGTGTTTGGACAGTATGGCGTGCAGATCTGTCATGATGCTTTTAAAAATGGTAATTTACGAGGTAGTCACTTCACGGATGGAAGTGTATGACCACAAACCTTTGCTGAACACCTCTGACACGCGAAAGTCTCATGGGGAGGATCGCGAGGCTCTTATTTTTTGCTTGTTTACCTATTTTTCCATCACTTTCCTTGGAACAGAACCATTTATCGTCTTGCCTGGGTAGGGTGAGGACAGCAATTCACTGCGTAATCGGGAACGCGTCAGTTTAAGGTCTGAGTGCGCCTGATTGTAGTCCGTGTAGTGTTCGTAGCGATGAATGTAAAATGATTTCCGCCTTTGCCCCTTGCTCCTGATGCATAACTTAGTAGTTCCCCTTCGGATAAAATAGATGGCTGCAGAAGATGTCGAGGGTTTAATATATTTTGGTAGGGTCTTGACAAACCTAATCGAATGTAAAATTTTAGTCGAGACTTTCTTAATACGTAACCATCATTTTTTCCCATGTGTAAGGTTTCTTTCATGTGTGGTTGATAAGCAGTTCACGACTGAGTCGGAAACAAAAATAGATGCGTCGTTCTCATCTTGCAGTCCAAACGCTTTGTTTTATTCGATGGACAGACACACGGGTCTTATTCGTCGCATTCACCCTTGTCGTCGTTCCTTCCGAGGAGCAGCAATATCGGCAAGCAAATGCAATCACGGATCGTTCTGTCATGCAAACAGAACAAGCTCTCTTCCCCCAAGTATATCTTACGCATCTCAGGGCACTGGACGCGAAGAGGTGAATTGCTGGTACATAAAGGTCAGTCTTCCCGGTCAAGTTCTGAGCCCAGAAATCAATCGCGTTCATTGCTTTTTCTGGCCTTGCCTTACTCACATGTCTGGCAAATTAGTCATCTGTCTGGCAAATTATCTAGTGCTTCAATTTATCGCGGCTGGTTATACCACACACTTATCTCATCGCCTCCACTGGACATTAAGTTGGGTATGGAGATGCAGGGCATCCATGAGTGCTGACCTTTGCACCGTGCATTGAAGCGCCGATGCTTCTTACAAATTCAAGATCTCTTTTCAACAGTCAACTCGCCGGAAGACGATCGGGCTGGTATGCTAGCACACTCCCAGGCAGGTGCGCTACTGCCCACTGCCAAGGAGCCATTCATGCTACCACGCTGACATGGCCGCGCCAAACCATCCTCCTGCCTTTCACCTCTAGCCAGTCCTACGCCTTCGTCGTATGCAAACTATCTCTTGGACCTTCAAGAAAGTTCCTCGCGTGTGAGACTTTGAGTTGCATTCAATGAGGAGGAGGAGGGTGGCCATTCAGCTGGAAGTCGTTGGTATGTCGTTTGTCGAACCCCGCCCTCGGGCGTCGCTGTCGTGACCACAAGCATAGGAGGGTGATGAGGATGCTCATTTTCGTGTCCCTGACTCTCGATTGCCTTTCCCTCGACATCGAGCTTCTGAAGAAAAGGCGAAGAATGGCGTTCGGCTGAAGAAGAGGGACGAACAGCCTCGACAACGGCGACAGGGAGGGGAGCGCACTTGCTGGGAGAGCAAGGCGTTGCTGGCAACAGGCCAAGGATATGATGTCCCCTGGCGGCGCTTTCCAACGGTCTACTTAGCTGGTCCCCTTGTCGCGGTCGATTAAATAGAGGAGACCCTGACTCTCGACTGACTGCACGCTTGCCAAGATCGACGGGTGGGTGTGGCGCTATTTGCGGCAGTGGAATGTCTTCCCTTCCGCATGGCTTTGAAGTCTGTAGGGCTGATGTGGATAGTCTTCCCGTTGCCAAAGCCATCTGTGGTTTCCTCGCGACGTCATCCCCAGCGACAGACGACTCTCCCGACACCGAAGAGGCCGCGCCGATGGCCGGAAATGAGCTGGAGTGATGCGCCTCGTCCGGACCCTTTTTCCCCCGGGCAGGCCATCCTCCGCCTACACTTGCCTCGTCGCGGCTACGAAAACGACAACTGCCGTGGCTTTCCAGCGCCGAGGCGGCGGAAGAGTCACTGAGAGCGCCGCATGAATCGACCGGACTGGTTGCAGGAGAGCGGGCGGATCTGAACCCCTTCACATCGCTACATGGCTCCTGTTTGAGAGGCGATGACGTATGATCCTTCCAGGAATCTCCACCGGAAATCCATTCGTTCGAGTTCCGCGATAAATCCCCGGACGCGAAAGACGATGAGGACCCCGGTGGCTTCGATGCCACGCGCGTAGTTTCATTCTGACCTCGGGTAGATCCACTGCTGCTCGCGTAAGCACTCACGCTGCTCACCCTCTGGGACGAGATGGCCAACGCCGCAGCAGCTTCCGTCTCAATGCCACGCATAAAGTTGTCATAAATCGCAAACGAGGCATGGGCGGCGTTCAAGTAATCCATGAGAAAGGAGTCGTCCTCGTATTCCGCGACCTGCCCCTCTCGCTCCCACTGATGTTCGCGCTTGTTTTCTCGTTGCTCGCGTAGCTGCTTTTGCTCTAACTGTTGCTGCTGCAAACGGTGTTGCCTTTCCTGTTGTTCCCTTGCCAGCTGTTGCCGGGCTTGCTGTTGCTGGCGCTGCTCCTGGTGTTGGGCCTTCAAGGTGGGTAGGCCCAGGCCGGTCTGCGAGCAAATCGAGGGCGCTGGCTGGGCCGCCGGGGCGTGCTCGTGTCGCTCGGGAAACACAGGCTCACACGCCGGCAGTGCATCAGAGCGACTTGAGGGCCAATGACCGTCGGTGACCGGGGGCGGTGGAACACGCGCCTTCGCCTTGGTACTTCTTATTGAGACCGTGGTGGTTATACCCTGCTCCGGCATCGAAGCTTTCTCTCTTCCCTCCGTTCCAGGGGAGGGGAGCATGGACATGGCCCGTCCCTCTTCTGGCGCGTGGGAGGCGTCGTCCGCGACGCGCCCCGTTTCCTTTTGCCACTGCTCCATGGCTGTTTTATAGATCGCCCGTTCCTCTCTTTCCTTCTCGAGGAAAGGAAGCTTATCCTCTTTGCTCGCGCTCCTCCACTGTTCAGTAAGCATCTTCATGATCTCGCTGTTGCTCATCTCCGGGTGTTGCTGTCGCACCCGGGCTTTCACGGAACGCACAAACTGCATGAACGCCGACGTTGCCCGTTTGGGTTGGTCAGGATAGCGGCGTGGACGGACTCTGGGCACCTTTAAAGGCCCTTGGTAGCGGGACATTTCCGAGTCGTACCTTGCCCGGTCCCTCTCTGCCAGGGCCTCCCAGTGCCGCCGCTCCTTCTCCGAGAGTTTCCGCCACGTCTCGGCGATTTTGCTCATGATCTCAGTCACTTTAGCTTGGGAGGGAAGTTGGCGTTTGATGGCCTCTCGACACTCGATCGAAAAAAGGATGTAGGGGCTCTTAAAGCGCTTGGGAGCCCCGGGCGCCTTTTTCAGAGCGGCCTTGCGCTGTCGTTTCATAGAAAAAAGGAGATACAAGCAGGCATCCACATTAACTTCTTAGTATCGCGAGTTCATTGGGGATGATCGTGGTGTCGCACCAACCCTAAATTGCCCTCCTCGGGCTCGCGCTTCCTGGGAAGTGCCGTACGAGCATGACGAAGGCCCTCACATACGCTACGCACCTTCAAGTGCCGCCGCACAGGCGCCGAAGGGGCTTCAGCAGCATCTTTACCAGCGAAAACTTCATCAACGCATATAGATGCGACAGAATCGTCTTCGTCCATGACCTCGATGTCGTCCTCCCCCTCCTCGTCGCCTGCGTCCTCGCATTCAAGACGTTTCTCCTTTCCGAGTATTTCCTTCTCCTCGCATACCATTGGCAGGCCCACCTCCTGCTGTTGGGCAAGACGAGGACATCGTTTTGGCCGATTAATTCCCCTGAGACACCACCATAAATCTTGCCATCTTAGCGATCCACATCGAGCACCGCGAGTCGCACTTCGTTGAGAGAACAAGTCTGCTACTACCACTTACCTTGGAGGCATCCTCGGGTTCCATATCGAAAAATTCATTGGCGTCCTCTGCATCAGACCGGAAAGATTCCAGGTTGTCGTTCATGACTGTGTCCAAAGCTTGCTTTCGTGTGTTGCTCTTGCACCTGCTAGATCCTGATCCTGCTGCTCTCGGCCGAGCTGTCGAAAGACTTTTGACCTTCAGCTCGTAACCAAGGAACCAAGCATCCAAAACTGATGTTGTCAGGGCTCTTGATTGCTGTGGCGGTGTTTTGATCACATAAAAGGGAGAAAATCCTCCTGAGTTGCGAAAAGAACAGGGTCATACGTGACGCAGGGCGCGATTCGACGCGGAGGCTGCGCTGGGAATGCAGACGGTGAGCTCGGGGATTGGATAAAAAATGTCTACCTCGACCATGATAGCCACGAAAAAGAGAGGAAACAGATTGCACACCCTGCAAGTACCGCGGCACAATTAAAAGGCCCTCCTCTAAGGTCTACCTGGGGGATTTCACCGCAAGGGCTCGCTCGGTGTCAGGAACCGGCAGGAGCAGCGGGTTTGCGTGGCCCGGTTGTGCCCTCCCATTGGCTTAAAATGCATGTCCGCCCTGACGGAATACCGAGAGCGCCACGGCGACCGCAAATGGGACCTGTCACTAGACATGGGACACACAGCTTGCTTCCAATGCACGCGGTCTACTTTTACCCGCCGTGTAATGCGCATGCCACTCCAGACGTACCCAGCGGGGCATGTGACGTGGCAGCGGAAGGCGGCTCGCGAGCCCCTAGGACTTCTTCTCTGTCTCACGTCCTTGCTAGCCGCCAGTCGAAGCCAGCCTCTATTTTGTTCGAAATTGAAGGAGAAAGACGAGACGCTGGGATGTTGGCGCTTTTTGTCTCTGCGATTTCTGTCGAAAAACGGAGAGGTGTTTAATTGTATGACCTCTATGAGCTCGACAAAAAGCTACGATGATGTGAAGAAGTGAACGTTTCGCGTCGAAAGAAAACGAGCAGCTTCCAGCTGGACGAGCAACTTCACATTTCACATGCCGAAACATCAACATTAAATCATTACTTTCGTGTCGTTCCAACGACACTATCGTTTCCCTTCTTTAAATGCCGGCTCGTTGATTACACGCAGTCACCTATGCCATTCTTTTTCACGAACCTGTCCGCACCACCACGTTGGGACAGTCCAGACTATCCTATTTTACTTTTCGCGTCTAACCGACCTGCTGGACAGACTTTTCCTTGGTCAACTCTGCGAACGTTTGCGAGTTCATGCCACTTTGCGTTCCTGCGAAGCCTAGAGTCGCGTTTTCAAGATTCCCTGCTTCACTCATCTTGCACACAGTCTCCATAATATTCGCCAAGACAGCTGGCTCAACGTGCTCCATCTCCCCTTCGGATCCCTCCGCGTTCAGGGACTTGACCATTCCACCAGGAGCTTCCGAGTCCAGCGTCCATGACGTCAAGTTCGCGAAGGTCTCTAAGGTTGTCCGGCTCACGATGTATCGCCTTCCATGCTCTTCCTGCAGCCTAGAAATGTCGAGCAAGAGCGTCGAGAGCTCTTGCCACTTCCCCTGTTTCGCCAGCAAGCAGAAACCAAAGTTTGCGCTGGAGTTTCCGTGGTTACCAGCCTGAATCAACCTGTCCAGGTAGAGCCCTGCCTGCGCATAATCTTCTGCCATGTACGCGGCCTGCAGCCCCAACGAGTCGGCCACGCCGTCGAACTGGGCGCCTGGCACCGTTTCTTCCGCCTCAAGCAACAAATCACGCGCGCGACTGTACTGCTCAGAGCGAAGTAAGGCGCTGGCAGTCGCAGAAATCGTTGAAATGTCTCGCAGGGGGGGTTCCAGAGCCTGGAGGACTTGCACGGCCTGCTCCCACTCCCCTTTGTGTCCCAACGCCGTGATGAGAGATTTATACAGTCTCGAATCTACCAGGGCGGTCGACTGCTCTTGGCCCCTCCTGAACTGGCGCGCAGGACTCCCAGCTGATGACCTGTGATATTGATGTCTACCGGGCTGCGATGACCCTACTGGCACGTCACCGGCGCCAGAGCGCACCGCTCCCCCCGAGAACCTTTGTACGTGCTTCTTTATCATAGATACTGCCGCAACAGGGTCCACTTTAATGAAGGCGTTAGCGATGAGACGGAATGCAAAGGTGTCGAGCTTCCGTGCCAGCACGCCGTCAAGCTCCTCGTGGCGCCGGTAAAGACTCACGACCTCATTGTAGCGACCCGCGGAGGCCAACGCATTGAGGGTCACCCGCAGGGAGGTGTAGTCGATCTCAACTTGATGCTCTCCCATCTCTTCCAAAAGCCGCAAACAGGCTCGCCACTGGCCAGCCGCGTTGCAAACCGTTAGGACGGAGTTGTAGCACACCACGTTCAGCGACAGCCCCCTCTCATCCCGGAGCTCGCGAAGCATGCTCAAGGCCGTGCTCCACTGCCGCGTCCGCTTGCACCCGATCAAAGTGAGCGCAATGGTGTAGTTATTGAGCGGCACCCCCACATTCTCTGAGTGCCTGAGCCCCTCCATCGCCTGCTTCACCTCCCCGGCGTGGGCCAGCGCCCGCAACAAGGAGCCATACGAGACCCGGTCGAAGGTCAGGCCTCGGACTCGCATTTCCTCCCACAGCCGTTGAACCCCGGTGATGTCGCCCAAGTTGTCGTACGCCGTGAAGGCATAGGTGTAGGACCGGTCGTCTACTTGGTCCCGGTCGCGCATGTCGTGGAAGAACTCGACGGCGGCCAAGGGATCAACGGCGGCCATGGCGCTCAGGACAGCGTTGGTCACGTTCACGTTACGTCGAACATCTTCTCGGCGACCCTCCAGGTCGGACCAGATCTTTAAACTGCGCTCTGGCATCCTTCCCTTGTTCAGGGCCTCCAGAAGCCGGACGATCGTCGCGGTGTCCGCCTCCAGCCCCTGGGCCTGCATGTGCGCGTGGAGGCGGAGAGCGAGTTCCCCTTCGCCGGCCTTCTCCAGACCTGACATGAGCGCGCTGTAGGCGTACAGGAGCGAACGGGTTGGATCGTACTTTCGACTGCTGTTCGGAGGAGGTACACCCCCGCCTAATGCTCCTTCTCCACTTCCCCCTCCTTCGCTTGTGCCAGGCAGGGCGGGCACTGACGCCACCGCCCCCCCCGCGGGGCCGACATGGTCTTGTCGATCGCCAGCCAGCACCTTTTCTGACAGGGCCATCAAATCATCCACCAGCTCCTCGAGCGGCTCGAAGAAGCGGCTCTTCGTGCAGGCCACCGTGACTTCCCATATCGACCTGGGCTCCGGCGCCAACACGGCCACGTCCTTCATGCGGTGGTACAATTCTAGAGCCAGCCGCGCGTCTCCTTTCTCGCTGGCAGCGCGGAGCAGAGAGGTGTAGGTGGAGGCGTTGGGGGCGACGCCGAAGCGTGCCTCCATGGTCTCCAGGAGGCGACGAGCGTCGTCGAAATGCTCCTGACTGGCGGTCAGGGCTTGGAGGGCGTGATTGAGGGTGACGAGGCTCGGCTGCAGATCCTCCTCCCTGACGAGCCGGTCCAGAAAAGTCAGGGCCAGGTCGCCGCGCTTCGTGGATGCACACACCTTGAAGATGGTGGAGTATGATATGAGGGAGGGCCGCAGCCCGGCCTCGTGGATCTTCTCAAACCACGCCAGAGCCCCCTCAAGGTCGCGCTCGCTGGCGTAGGAATTGATCACCACGTTGTAGGTGGCCACGTCCAGGTCGAATATCGCCCATCCCTGAACCTCCTCCACAAAGTCCCTGACCGCCTGGTAGGCCCCCGCGGCCATGCAGGTGCTCAAGGCCGTGGTAAACCCGCGGATGCTTGGCACCGCCCCGCACTCGCGCATGCGCCGGAGCATATCAAGAGAGCCTTTCCAGTCCCTGGCACCCGAGCGTGCCACTACAGCCGTCGAGTAAAAGCGTTCTTTGATGCTCTCCGGAAAATCCCGCTTGCGCAAGTCTTCCTCGACAATTTTGAAATCCTCCCACCGACCGCCGCAGGAGAGCAGAGAGGCCAATGCCCAGTACGTCAACGGCGGAACCTCGACCCCGTGGTCTCGCATGAACAAAAACAGACGCATCGCCTCTTCCCCGCGGCCCTTCTTCTCGCAACAGGCCATGACCTGGTTGATGGCCTTGCTGTCCGGGCGCACGCCCCAGTGAACCATCCGCTTGAGGCAGGCAATGCCGAGCCGGAAGAAGTCTCGCGATGAGGCGATGTAGATACACGCCGTCCATGTCTCCAGCGCAATGGGCACGTTCAGGCGCTGGATCTCGTCCACCAGATCGTTAAAAGGATTGACATAACCGAGCCGGAAGCAGGCCTTGAGCAAGTCCTGGTATTCGGACTCGCTGAACTCGAAGTCCGAGTTCCAAAGCGTCTCGAAAGCCTCTTTCCGTCGGGCATGGCTCTGCAAATCTTCAAATAGGTCAGCTTTACTCCGAGCTACCGCTATTATATCTCTGCTCACCTCTGTCCCTTGAGCTTGCAGCCCAACACGAAGACAGGTGCTCCCGAACGGAAACGTGAACGGAGAGAATTGCGGGCCATTCTGCCTTGGTCTCTTTGTTATCACAGACTTCGTGGCAAATGTGGGGCCTTGCGTGGGGTTGTGAGGGGAACATGACAACGCACCGAAGGATGACCGCGTTGGATGTACGAAGGCGGTAGTGTAGGGAGCGAGGAGAAGCAGGAGGTGTAGCAGAAGTAGAGGGATTCTTAAAAGTGGATGGAGGGGTAACGTTATATAGGCGGCCGTCGAAGGCGGCGGACTATAAGGCGCATACCAACACTTGTCATCCTCCACTCGTTTCCTTTTTCTTCTCCGCCACGCCTTAGGAAGCACCTCGACCATGGGGAGGGGAAGAGGCGGCAGCAGGGTCGGCTGAGCCCTGGTCTTGCTCCCTTTGTCCTTTTCCTCGTTGCTTGCCTTCAACTTGCCTTTCTTCGGACTGCGAACGTGACCTACAATAAAGATGCGTTTCGTTACTTGAACAATGATCACAACATTTTTTCGAAGCCGTGGGGAAAACCTGTGCTTGCCTTGCCCCACCAAACGTGCCACTTTGCTTAGATATCTTGGCCTATCGCCTTTCTCTCGCTTCTTGACCTCAAGCACACGCAAAGGAAGTACTAATAAAGGTTTACGGAGAGAGCTCCCAGCGAAAACAGCCGATCTCTTTCAAAAATGACATTATGATCCTCAAGCGAAACATGCCACAAACCATACACTTAGGCAATTGGCGCACACTACCTTTGGCCACGTCGTCGTTGCACACTCGCCTCCTCCGTCCTATTCTCTACCCATAGGCGTGATCCGATCGAGCATGTGCCTGCCACCGGCAAAACTGATTTAAAAGTCCTATCATCCTGGAAGGCAATAAATGACATCTTCTTGATCTTTTCAATCAAATCTTGTCTCTGATATAGTAATTATTTCGCTGTTTCTGGGCGGCAGCGGAGGGGAAAGACCGTGCTGGTACAAGTGCTGCTTTCGCTATCTCTTTAGGGAAAACTAATAGGTCTGACGCTTCGAGCCCAGCTTGAGACAGTCCCATGAGCTACCCATCAAAGCGTATTCTCTTGATAATCCAGGCAGGTCTTGACGCAACGGCTGTTGTGATATTGCTAATTCTGGTCTTAACCTCCCCGCGCCTACGCAATAGTGCGCGACCTGCGATAAAAACCGATAAATCGAGGAAACCCGGAAGCACTGCGACGTCTGTGAGAGCATTTCATGGGGTTGCACTTCTTTTGGTATCGCTTGGACTTTGGCAGGCACTTTCCGCCTACACCCATGCCTCGGGGGTCGATGTAGCGGCGGGACTGGCAACGCTGGCCACCTGGGCCTTCCTCAGCTTTTTGACCTATGTCTATCCGCCCGCACCCGTTAGAAGCTATCGAGGTAGCGAAATGAAGCCATCAATGCTACAACGTGGCCTGGATGTCGTCCGAAAATTGGTGGGCGTAACCAGCGTTCCGACGGCAGCACTCGTCCCGGTCGTGGCGAGCGAGCGGCAGTGGGGGCCCCTGGTATTCTTCCTTGTCGAGGCACTGGCCTTGGGCGGACAGTGGATCTTGTCGTGGAGGATATCAGGTATGCTTACAGCTGGCGCAAACGCAGCATGCGATATCAGTGCTTTGCAGCACGAGCCCCTCTTATCAGTAGTGGAATGCTCTGCCCACGAGAGCGTGGAAACAGAGGGCATGGCAGACAAGATAAATCTGGACGAGCCAGAGCAATTGGAGAGCGATGCAAGCATTTTGAGCCGCCTGGCATTCTGGTGGATTACCCCCTTGCTGAGCAGGGGCTATCGGAACAAAAGGCTGGACGCGGAGGACTTGCCGGCCCTGGAGCCGGGGGACCGACCTGCCACCACGCACGCGGCCCTGAGGCGGGAGTGGGCTCGCCGGGCAGAAATCGCTCGACAAAGGGGGCGTTCCCTGAAACCACAAGGCGGATGGCTTGTCATGCGGGTGCTTCTTGCGGCGCAGTGGCGGACCTTTGTC
>Ga0102934_1000967_pt1 | contig 19791 bp, 16 predicted proteins | sample SalPonR2_A_D1_MG_FD_78175 | JGI IMG/M metagenome (GOLD analysis project Ga0102934, IMG submission 78175) | Salt pond soil microbial communities from South San Francisco under conditions of wetland restoration - Salt Pond MetaG R2_A_D1_MG | ecosystem: Environmental > Aquatic > Marine > Intertidal... | reverse complement strand
GTACTCTTTCGCCTCGGCCCGTGCCTGTGCCACCCGTAAGTCGTGGTTCTGCCGCTCCTGCTTGATCCTTCCCTCTGTCTCGGCTTTCACCCGCGCCAGTTCCGTCTGCTGCCGGAGCTCCGCCTCGTACTCGAGCGTCTTGCGCTTGATAGCCTCCTGCTTGGCAAGGTACTCTTCCTGCTTCCGAAGCTCTTCTTCTTTCCGATACTTCTCTGCGTTCAGCTGATCCACGTACCGCTTACGCTCCAGCTGGTCCCTGTACTCGGCCCTCCGCTTTTCGTGCTCTGTCTGCGAGTCCAAGGTCTTGCGGGCTTCTTCTCCTTCCTTCTGGGCACGCTGGATCTCCAAACTCTTCACGTGTGCCTCATACTCTGTACGTCTCGCCTCCGCCTCCCGTTGTTTGCTAACTTCTTGTAGCTCGATCAATTTTAGGGCCTCGCGAGCATTTGTGGACTTGTCGAGCTCCTTGGCGGCTTTGGCAGCGCTGCGCATCGGGTAGAGTGATGGAAGAAAATACATATCACACGAATACCATATGAGTATGGCGTGAAAATAAAGATTGGGGCAGAGTTTAGACAATCGTTTCCACCATCTGGAATAGAATACAATTTCTCCACCATACCCCCCTACCGTTCGAGTCCTGACGGGTCGAAGAGGCCCGAGCCTTTTCCCCCGCCTTTGTTGCCTCGAGAGCTACTGCTGTCTCCCTCATCATCCTCCGCTCCCCCCAAGGCCTGCGCCAGCGCTTTTTCCCCCGCCGTATCCGGCTTTTTGGGGAAAATTCCGCTGAACATAAGCCTGTGGGTGTCGTCGTTGCGGAGTTCGGTGCGTAGGGGCACAATGAGAATGCGTTCCTGCGGACAGTCGCGCTCTTCCACGATTCAAGCCCATTACTTATCAAATCAAGCGCTCGTCTGCATTATTTTCTTCGTGTGTTGCGCTTTCAACCTGTAGAACGAGCTTTTGCGCGCTCCAAAAAAGGCTCTTGTAGCTAGATAACGTATGAATTACTATGGACTACCTTCCTGCATGCTATGCCGAGATACTTCAGCCGTGATACCAATTAAAACTTCCCATTAGCACATCTAGCAATAAAGTACTGTGTTGTACACACTAAGGGATGCGAAACTTCTTTATGGCGTCCAGAAAACAAAGTTGGAAGGCGAGAATATTTGTTGGAGGGTCTCAGTGAAAGTGACGAAGCGAGAGGAAGAGCTTATGTCCGTCCGATGCATGTGACGTCACGCAAAAGTGGTAGAGAGGCAATGGCCTCGTCTGGAGTGCAGGGATAGTTTGATTGCTCCTGCAGTGTTGATGCTTTTTAAATCCGACTTGGACTTTGTTTAAATACGGGTAATTTTGTGCCTCTCAAATTTCATCGTTAACCTTTTCTGATGAGAGTCGCACTCTGGTGGCGCCGTATGCAATTTTCAATTAATTTCGGAAATCCATGCGTCAACAACATACCCTTCTTACATGCATATCTTTCCGATACAAGACTGTCTGTGTACAGCGGTGCTTTTCTTGGAAGTCGGATGATACAGGTCGGAATTTCCGCCGAAACATATATAATTTTCTCCAGGCGGCTCGAAGGAAATCTCTTACATGGAAATTTACAAGAGCTTTGTGTCGGGTAGGGCGTATCGCCATCCCTTTGATTAAACCCACATCTAATATCAATTCATGAAGTGTTTCGCAGTGTCTTATGGAAGGCGTCGCATTGTAGACACGCTAATTGCAACGCTCAAACGCCCCTCGCGTTTCACAAGTCGTTCTTGAGACAAATATGTAATTCTGACGTTCTCTCCATTGACGAAAGAGATAGAACGAATTTAATGTTAGCCATACATTTAGCGAGAATTGCAGTCTGCCCCTCCTCCGTTGATTGTGCGTTTCTCGCACAATCCAATTTTTGTGAAGACCGAGCAGATCGCCCCCAGTCGTCACGTCAACATGGAAAGATACTCTTAGAGGGCCGCTGTGCACCACAAAGCGCCGCACATTTATAAGCTTCATCCCAATTCTACATCTTCCATGCCCTGGAAACTTCTTGGTCTTACCGTGGAGGTTGTGACAGGCCAGCTTCCTGACCGTCCATGTCTTCTTTTCCAGCCCCCTTCCGTCTTAAAATGACTCCAGTAACCCCATTAGTGACAGATGCTTCAAGCCTGCCACCGCTCCTTGAAATCCAGCATTATAATCCACACTGACCTCAGTGTGTTTGTAGTCCCGACAGTCGTCTAAATACATATCCTTTTCGTCAGGCCCTCCCACGAGGGCCCCGTACAGCGTATTAGCCGAGGGCGTGGTGTCGCAAATGCAGCCATATCTCCCACAAGACGCGGCCCTGTGGTGGATTGCTTTTGGAAAGGTAGAACCAAAGCCTACCACGTACGAGAAATTTCCGTTGTCCCCCAACATGTAATGAATCTGAGAACGCGCGAACGCCCGGTACGGCCCGGGACTCAGACCCATGTCTGCCGCCAGCAGGGCCAAAAAAGCCGTGTTGGCCGCCCATCGAAGCGGGCCCCAGGTCAAGTAGTATGTCAGACCTCTGGGCGTGCGCTTGATGGCGGTCGCACTCGACGCTTGAGGCAGCCAGTCGGCCAGGTAGGACGCGAAGACCTTCGCGTGCTTCGTGTCCCTCGTCAGCTGATACAAGAGTAAGTAGACGCCCGCATCCTTGCTATCCCATCCAAAAGCCCCCATGTTATCGCTTTTATTGAAAATTTCGGCTAAATTAAGGGCTTGAGACAGATACGACGCGCACCCGGTCGCTTTATGGAGCCAGGCCGCGGCCCATGCCAGCTCGTCTCTGTATCCACTCGACTCGTAGTAAGGCGACGATAGGGTAAACTTCCTCGGGTGGGCCATGGCGGCCTCGAAAAGCTGCTGCGCATGCAGCAGCAGCGTGTGGGCGTAGACTGGGTCGCGATGCTGGAACGCCAGAAACCCGGCCGCCATCGCGGCAGCTGCGTCCGCTAGGGGTTCGGTGCCTGGGACGGAGGCGTTGACCAGCAAAGCAGGACGGGGCTTGCTCTCAAACTCCGGGCGACCCCAGTACCGATGCTCGACTTTGCCATCCCCAACTTGAACGTACAGCGCGTCCGGGCCCACGTGCGCTTTAAGTAGCCAGTCAAGGGGCCATTTGACCGTCGCAAGCATATGCCCCAGTTCTCCCGCCTCCGTGTAGGCGTCCTCATATTCTAAAAGACCCCATATTAACACTGTTGTAGACGAGGCAAGAGGCCATCCAAATATGAGGTAGTCTCCCGCATCGTAGTAACCTCCACTCAATTCCACATCGCTATCGAACCCGTCCGCGATATTCGAGTCTCGCCGCCAGGGGATGCGATTGTCTGAGGGAAGCTTGCCTGCACGCTGCGCTTCATAAAATAGATTGGAGAGATATATCACCTGATTATAATTATATTTCTCGTTGGGAGCTTTCACTTTTTGCTCGGTCGTCTGGACGATACCAGCCGGCTCCAGGTTTGGAGGGGAGGACGGTTTATGTCTTCTTCTTCTGCGGGCTTCGGCCAGCACGATACCGTTTTTGCTTCCTTTTTGGTTGCATTTAATATCCCAACTCCCTCCCATCACTACCACTGCTATTGCCAATCGCAATAATTTCATCTCTTCGCCAGCCGCTGTCAAAATAGTCGGAGTCTCGGTTGCAGTTCAATTCTTCATTAGAGACCACCGAACACTTTTCCTATAATACAGGGCTAGAGAGGTATATTGATATTTTGAATAATGAATGTCACATGATAACTGCTTCCGTTTCGATATTTTTTCCGGGAGTAGCTCACTGCAAATGTCTCATGTATGCATTGACATCTTCAACTTGCTTTTCGACATCAAAGGGACAGAAAATGATAACCTGCGAGTGGTTCCTATCTATTCGTTATATTTACATGTTGTTGCAAGGCGTGAAAAAGATCGCTATTCCTGTCTTATCGTACCAGCTAGCGCTTGAGGTTGCTTGGCAGTGTGTGCTCGCCTTCGCCAGAATTATAGCTGCAAGTCTCTCCACAGCAGGCGATGACTGAGTTTGACAAACTAAAGATGCCTGGAATGCACAACATCATTGATTTCGAACTTTCACGTATGATGTTCTAACTAGCAATCCACGAAAAACGTGTCGTGTAGATTCGGCCGGCAGCACCTTACCGTAGGCCCGGCAAAGTCGTGTTGACACGAGTCGAGGCTCGAGGCGACGAACGCGTCTGGGCGACATGGCAGGACGTTAAAATGACCGGCTTATGCCGTCCGCAGCCACAGCCTGCCGTCGACCTGCGCCCAGTCGCGTTTCCGTGCGTGAAGCTCGAATCAGATTTCAGCGTCGATGGGTGCCGCGCAGTCAAGTAGCATAGCATTGGACCTAAATCGCACCACACATGTACTTATGGTACGTAGGCCGACATGGCTGACTTCAGTTTGAAAGAACGTTCAAGTTGGGAGGGCCGATAGGTGAAAAATTGAAAGTCATGCTTTTCAATAGGACAGGGAAATTTAATTCCCAAAGGCTTCACGATTAGCGTTTTGTTCCATTTACGATATCACAGTCTCAAAATTGCGTGTGTCGAGGTGGCATCTTCCTTCTCGTTGACATGAAGTGAACCCTCCCGAACACACATTTTTCGTCTACGAAACGAAGCAAGACACCATGTTTTATTTGGCCCACTTGTTTCAACATTTACTTAAGTTGTAATTGACAAACTTGATTTGAGATATTTTCTCGATTTAGATGAAATTGTGAGCGAAACGGACGAGCTTCCTGTTCGTCGACGGACAAGACAATTTATCCTACGAGTACACGACACAGGCAATCATGTCGAATTTCTTGGAGGATCTGATCTATCTCCAATGCTACATCCGGTATCCATAAAGCGTGAATATCGAGACCGGGTACGGCGGACGCGGTGACTTGGTGCAACCGCCTGTCTTCTGGTGTAAACAAATAGCAATACCAATGACATAAGGCCAATCAATCCTAAAAAGATCAGGGCTATGTTTTGGCTTCTCCCGAGTGAACCCCGCTGGTCTGTTACATAAGCTTCCCTGCTGTAGGTGGTCACCTCGACGTTGTCATAACGCCTTCGCCGAACATGGGACCGCGCCCGAGAGGATTTCTGGCCTCGATGAGGCTCAAGCGACTCCTCATTTGAATTCCGGGTCGGACCCTTCTTGCTTTGCATTGAGTCCCCCGTCCTTCCCATTTCATCGTCCTCTATTGTGTCTGCGGGAAGGATGAGCCGCCTCTGCGCTTCCTGTGTGTGCTCAAACACAACGTTCCCCTGGGCGTCAATGGCGCGAGTACACAGCTTCGATTTCGTGATATGATGCGACATGAAACCCAGGCGCACAGCCGCCTCTTTGACATGGGCCGCTTGCGTCACATGGCCCACACTTCCTAGCTTGGCCCCGTTGCCATTCACAAAAAACTGCGTCGGGGTCACTGGGTGGTGCTGCAAGTGCTGGAGGCTGTGGTCGTGGCCAGACATGTACATGTCCACGCGATGCTTACCGAGCAGGGGCAGGAGATGCCTCACCAGCCCTGGCGTGTCGCCATGCTCTCCGGTCGAGAAAACAGGGTGGTGTCCGAAGACAAGGAGCCAGTCTGCCCGACTCCTTGCCAGGGCGCTTTCGAGCCAGGCGTATTGCTGGGCGCGGCGCCTGGTCGTTTCACGAGGCATGTGGAGGGCGCCGTCTGTCTCGGCTTCCTCGGGAACCAGGAGCGGGGTGTCCAGAAATATGAAGTCAATGGTGGTGCCATCGCCGAGAACTTCATGCAGAAGGTAGTAGGCGGCGGGGAAGATCCATCGACCATCGACGCCGTGCGTGTCGTAGTACTCGAGCTGGGCATCCGGGTTGCTAGAGTGGTAGTCGTGATTGCCGCGGATGGGGTAAAAAGGAACAGGAAATGCCTCGGGGGTAAAAAGATCCCTGAATGTTGTGTTCCAGAGCGGGTCTTCAACACTGGACACGCCATCCGGATAAAATTGGTCTGTTTGGTGTCGGTGACAAGATGAAAATTATGAGCGCACAAAAATGTTGGAATGAGCTATCAATATTCTCCATGGCGCATCAACGCGATACACACGTTACTTATAGAAAAGTTATGTTAAGACAGACAAAACTCACCACGTACTAAAAAGCGGGGGCCTACTTACCACCACCCAGTAACACGAACGAGGCGTTTATTGCTTCTTTCTCAAGAGCCATTCGCCTCGCCACGGCTTCTGTCTCCATATTACGGAGGCCATGATCTCCGATCTGTGTTATGGGAATATGAAGCAGTGCGTTAAAAAAATTACCGGTGAACTGGAGACCGTAGAAGTTGACTTCTTCCTCTATAGAGCTGGATGTCCCAGCGAGGTGCAGCAGCTTAGCTTAGAGGAGGGATGGGCATTCCATCTTACCGAAAGGAAGTTAAGGCTTGTTGACTCCGTATGTCCTCGGGCCAAGAAGAGCTCACAAATGAGAAGGGGAAGTAGTGAGAAAGTATCGAGATATTGTCGCATTCCCCCCCAATGCGGCTACTCCCGCGTGAGCAATCAAGGGCAAGCAAGGCGCTGAAAGATAAAACCTGCTGGTAATTGAAAAGGTCGCGAGAATGATTTTTTTAGTTTTATGCTACTAAAAAATGGCCTGATTCCTGTTCATTTGAAATACGCAATGATTTTTAAAGAGGTGCAACGAAATAGTCGTCGCTCACAGGAAGTTTGCCTTCGAGTGGTGCTAGGAAGCAGAGTACGTAGGTGAGATTCAAAATAGATGCAGGTACCTCTTCCATCACATCATCCCTCCTTCACTCGTACGCTCTCTTCTCTTCACCTTGTGCTTCTACAGTCTCACGCCTCCAGTGCGACTATCACAGGCCAAAGAATGTGGAAGCGCGCTTCAACGATGAATAAGGCCATCGTGGTGACCAGGTGCGGCAAACTTCATATTTTCCCAGTGTTTTTCCTGACTACCAGGCGTAGTGTCTCGCGCAGCATCAAGGCTTTTTCCTCCTCATCTACTTCTGCCGGTGAGCAGCTTAGATGGGGCACCATAAAATCCAAAGGTGGCACAAATAACGCCGGCTCTGGTCCCTTTGGCTCAAGTGCTGGTGGCGACTCACGCTTTGTGCGACGAAAACCAGGTCAGGTCGCGCCGGAGACGATACAAGTTGACTTCGGTGAAGCAACAGGTGCCCTTTTTGATCGCATTGAAAAGGGCGTGGCAGGCATGCAAGAGCTCAACGACTTCTTTGTGGTAAATCGACAAAATAAAGTCGAACTGGTGATTGACTTGGGTCCGGGCAAGGGTGCTTTCACCTTGCAAAGAGACTGGGCTCACAATCAGCTGGTCTATCTCTCGCCAGTGTCCGGGTGCAACAAGTACGAGTACGAGCAAGCCGGAAGGAGGTGGCTGAGCATTGCCGAGGATAAACACGATCTGACAGGCATTTTGACGCGGGACTTGATCCGGATGTGTGTAGGCTGTCCAGAACTATAACGATCTTAAAACAAGAGGAAGCGAAAGCGTTTTTAGTCGACATTCGTGCGTTGTGTGCTTTTAAACTCTGTCATAATTGGTTGCATATTCTTGTTCATCTTAGTCTTTTCCGAAGTGCGAAGCTTCCGCCCCGCTCTGTATCACACCCACGCCTGGCCCCGTGCCCGCGTCTACCTCCGCCCTCGAGTATACACATCTTTTATGAATGAGACGCCTTGACGATCTAGGCCATAGCGATCCCAATCTCCTCGCCGCGATTCTCCCCCACGTGACGACGCGACGGGACGGCCGATGACGAGGGGTTGCTGCTGGAGGGCCCCTCCCTCCCTCCTTCCCCTGTGGCGGAGTGCAGGTGCACAGTAGTGAAGTCCTGATGGCCCGCCTCCAGGTCCGGGCAGCCTGCTTGCTGCTGCTGTTGCTGCTGGGTTGATGAAAGGTAGGACTGCTGCTGCTGTTGGAGGATGCCTATCTGCCGCTGGAGCTCCTGCTGGTTCTTCATGAGGAGGTGGGGGACCTGGGGGGGAGGAAGGAAGGAGGAGTATCAAGCCGCACAACCAGACCTGCAGCATCAGGCGCATCCAATGCACGATTCTTTTATCTTTATATGCGTTTCCGTGGTCGTTGCTGCAACCAACCCATTCTCCCGCGTGATAACATTCCGCACTACCTACCATCAGGACAGATATCACAAGCTCAGTGAAGACCCGCGCGGCCATCGTGAGGAGCACGAAAAAGATGGGCGACAGCACCATGTAGAGAATTGCCAGGCCTGCTGAGCCCATGGTCATTGCCTGCACAATCGACAAGAACATTATCACTCCAACCATACTGTAAAAGAGTACGAAGAACCATTCAATAATGGACACGCCCTGCCACTGGCCGAAACCAAAGATCCCCTTGATCGTCGCCACACGCTCTTTAGGGAGAGGCATATAATCGAATGGTGCAGCTTCCTCCACCGTTTCCGCCACCGGGGAGGTCGCAGCGGCAGCAGAGTTGCTTCCTCCTGCAGGAGTAGAGGTCTCCTCGTTCTCGTAGTGCTCTCTGTAGCGACGAGGGTTCGTGATGCGAGAGAAGAGAGATCCCATAGCGTCCGTGGCTGGTATGACAAGGAACAACAAGAGAAAGAGGATGAGCTGCTTGCGATTGCTCCTGCAAGTTTTCAAATTATCCCTATCTTCCAATCCCACATCTTCATCAAGGCTACGACATGGGCATTGAAAGGCTTATTACGCGAAGTGTTCGTCGCATTTTTAATATGCATGTCCATCATGAAAGTGGGTAAACGCTGCAAGACACGCGCATCATATAGATCCGCCAGGGCAAGAGCGTGGTGCACGAACAATAATAAAGGCCGGGTCTCACGCTTTTACGTTGAGGAGCGACGTCTTGTATGTTTACGAGCAACCTCCCACTCGAACAGCTCCTTTAGTCCGGCCTTCTTGATCCGAGCCAGACGCTGCCTGCTGTCTCTCTCTTCCGACAAGATGGTATAATGTCCACCAACCTCTCTCTAAATTCGAGAGCTGCGGCATCCTTGCGAGCGCTTTGTCGCCAGTCCGAAGATAAAAGGTAGAAATCCGAGACCTGAGCCGACGCTTTCGTGCGACCTCTGAGGGGAGCCGAGAGCCTTCGCCAAGTTTTTCCTTCCGTCGAGATGGAGCGCTTTCAGGGCCGCCATAGTGACGCGAAGGCAATCACTTTGCACTCATGCGAGCTGCATGTCCCTGTTGTCAATATGATCGTCTTGACGTACGGTTTATTTGTGTGTCCGACGTGTCTGACGCGTGCACCTTTTTTGAGAGGAAGCCGAGGAAGCAGTCAAAATTGTCGGTCTTCCTGTGTCCTTTTCCGTAGTACCTTTTCCTCAAACTTTTGTCTCAATTTACATGGTATAGGTGAAGCAATATGGAAACCGAGGTTTTTCAGGAAGTGGCCTCCCAGCAAATATTACAGCTTGCTCAAGAGGAAGAAGCGAAATTAGACAGGGAGATCCAGAAGCTCGAGACTCTCGACGAGGATGACTTCGACAAACTTCGGCAGCGTCGTTTGGAGAAGCTAAAAAAAGCGGAGCAGCAGAAGCACATCTACAAACAACTGGGTCACGGGGAGTATGCTGAGCTGGCAAGTCAGCAAGAGTTTTTCGATGCAGCGAAGCACAGTCCCCGCGTAGTCTGTCATTTCTACCGACCCACGGCCAAGTACTGCCAAGTGGTAGACTTTCACATGGCACGACTTGCGGCCCGACACATCGAAACGCGATTCTGCAAAATAAATGCCGAGAAGAGCCCATATCTGGTCGAGAAGCTGAATGTGTACATGATGCCCACGATTGTGTGCATCAAGGACCAAAAAACGACGCACCACATCAAGGGATTGGACGAGCTGGGGGGCACGGACGAGTTCTCCTCAGATATGTTCGCCTACGTACTCAGCTCCCACAACGTCTTGAACTATGATGGTGGCCGGCCTGACAGCCCCACCCAGGCAGCGAAGAAGAAAGGAGTAAATTCCATCCGCATGGCCATGACAGGCCCCGGGGGCCTCGCGCCTGGTCGACGGGGAGGAACTAGCTCCATCCGGGATGGTCTGACCGAGACGCAGTACGATAGTGACGGGAGTGCAGAGGACGACATTTTTTAAGTAGCGTTTTTCTCTTGTATGTGCATGTACGAGGATGTTCTGGGAAGCGTCCAGGTTTAGAGGGAGGGGAAGATGGCGATGTGGCGCGGCGCATAGGAAATTGCAGTCTGTAAGAAACATCAAATTAACCAAGGGAAAAAAAGCACTTGCACTTTTAAGATGCGAAGGGTTTCTTCTTCACCATATATTTTATGTGCGTCGTAGGCTCTAGGAATAGTAAAGTTCTAGAGACATGCCCTATATGGGATGTAGCGGGAAAGGAGAAACGGAAGACAATGAGTGCTCTGTCGATCAGAAAATTCCAAGTCCGTCAGCTTCTAAGTGTTCAACCACACTTTTCACAGATAATCCTTTTCATAGCCTCGTTTTAGGGGCTCAAATTTCTGGGAAACACGGAAAGAGAAATCGAGAGAGAGAACGTGCCTCGCTTATTTCATAATCTGCCAACGTGATGTGGTCTTTGTACACCGTGTACCATTTTTGGATACGGATCTTTTCCGGTCGTGTTCCTAGAAGTGGACGAATGTGAGAGATTGCACGCAGAAACAAGAGTAAGTGTGAGTGCTTTTGCTTGTAAGCGAGCGGACAAATGGGTACAAGTACGCAAAATCTTCACTTGCTGCGTGCCGTCACCAACAACAAGCCCGTACAGAACAAAATCTCAACCGTACTCTTGAATGGCGTCGAGAACGATACACGACAAGATTAACGACGGAGCCTTTTGCACTTCTTTCCCTGCAATTCTTCCGGCACAGCAGGCGACTTTTCTTGCCCCTCTACGCATCCGAGCAGCTCGTACCTGTTTGCGCTGCAACAAGCTTTTTAAGATCTCCAATTGTATCGTCCTCATTACATTTGACCCTGATTTTTTTGCCCAGACGATCATTCAGAATGACCTCGATCATCGTAACCACCTGTGTGGTTGGAGTGGGGAGGTCATATTGAGGATCGATGGCAAATTCGAGCACGCGCACAGAGGGTGACAAGCATCCAATGCGTGCTTCGGCTTCCAAAGAAATGGTATAGAAGAATCCCTACTTATAGGCGCCGCTTCAGATGAGATGAGATGGCAAAGAGACGACGGTCATCATATTGTTCCATCCACTGCGGTGATGGCGTCATTTCCCTTATGCGCGGTGAAATCACCGTCTTATGGAAACCATTCTATCAAGGCATCAAGCACACGTAGACAACCGAAAATGTTCTCTGATGAGGCACAATCCCTTTTGTCTCCTATCCAGGACGCGTCCAAGGAGTGCTCTTCTTGCACGTTCAGCTTTTGGTGCCCTCGAAGGCGTACACCCTGGGCAGCAGCGCGCAGATCTGTATGACTTGTAGCTAAAGATAAGTTGTTATCTGCCGCACCTCACAGGAACAATACCATGGCCGGCGACTGGGGGATGACCGTTCTCAAGCTAAGTTTGCTAAGTGTCGCTTTGACGCTTTTAGCCAGCATGGGATCGCAGCCTTCATACAACTTTCCTATTGCCTTATTAGGCGTATGGGTGCCTCACATCCCGAAACCGTTTTTGACTTCCCTTTTATTCGTTCTCCTCCCTGTCGCTATGCTTCTTGACATACTTTGGGCGAGCCTTTACGGCCCATATCTTAACAGTGGGGCACCTCTCCTCGCTTTGATATTGACCGTCTTGAATCTGTTTCTGAAAGTTCCCTGGTCATACGCGGCCTGGGAGCTGATGAACGAGACTGGAGGGAATCCAATGGTTCTAATCAATCCAGAACTCGCGATTGGAGGCGCAGGTTTGGGGGATGGCTCGCATGAACGAATCAATGACATCTAAGTGTAAAGTACGCCGCAGAATGGTGGTCAGATGAAGCTATCACAGCAAACCTCTTGGTCTCAGAGCGTATGCAGTCGACCGTTGACAAAGGATTTTCGATTTCATTTCAAGCTAATTCTTTGATGGGTCATCGGGAATCTCGCCGTCAAAATCCGTCAGTCGCTATCTTTCTTATGCTTCTTCTGCTTCTTGTCCTTCTTTTTTGGTGAAACCACCGGAGACGTGCCTTTTTTAAACTCCACCGCGGAAATTACGTCGTGCTCAACCGACGGCGACTTCGTCTGTGCATGGACTGCGGTTGTGTCTTTCTTCTTCTTCTTTTTCTCCTTGTCCCTAGAACGCTCTTGAGCGGGGTCGATCGATAACAGAGCCGGGGGCTCCCCTCTTTCCTCCTCCAAAAGTTTCCGCTTTTTTTCCGCGTGACTGCCGTTCAGCTCCGCCGCCCCTTTGTTTTTTCTTGATTCGACACTGGCCTGGTCTTTCTTCGGTGCCTTCGACGGACCGTGAGTCATACCCTTCCCTGATACGGCCGAAACCCCGGCCACCTCCTGCTGCCCACCAATCTCTTTCATACTGGCTCCAATCTTGCGAACTATCTTGTTGAATAGGGCAAGTATCTGATCCCCCTCTATCCCGAGCTCTCGCGCGAGCTGGTCCACCGTCCGATGCCTAAGCCCCAGCCCCACCAAAATAGCCTCCATGAGCCGGGACAGGTGCACGCTCGCTGGCAACATCCGCAAGAAGTAGACCCGCGCCAGCGTCGGGAGCAGGTCTGTGATCAAGTGGTAGTCGGCCAAGTTGCGAGCGTACAGGTGGAGGCGCTCCAGGTCGCGAGGAATCAGGAGATATCCCAGTTGCTTGGCTGTGATGGGCGGTCCAGGCGGCGCAAGACCTTCGCGCACGTTGTTCAAGATGGCCAAGTCCAAGGCCGTGCCCAATTGCTCCCGGAACTCGAACGAAAGGAGGCTCACGAGACGCCGCAGTGTATCCTCCGCGAAAGCCGCCAGCCAGTCCCCGGCGACGACTTCCCCTTCCAGGCCCTCGGTGCTGAGAGCGCGCAGCATGATGGCCGTGTGCTCGCCCGTCAGGTCGTTGGCTGTCTGCCGGAGGTAGACAAGCCGCATCCCCGCTCGCGCCCAAAAGTTAAGGAGACTTTCCGTGAGACCGAAGGAGGAGCCCACCCAGTGCAGGCGCTCTCTCCCTTTAAGCTTGTCCAACGGCACCAAAAGAGGAGGAAGCTCCTGGCGGGGACGCAAGCGCTCGTCACGGAGCTGGCTTTTCTTCGACTTCACCTTCCCTTTTTCGGCTTCGTCCTCCCCTTCACTCCCCTCCCTCGGCGCCCCGTCGCTTACTTCCACTGCCACAGCCGGGGCGGGGCTCATTTTCCCGGCGTAGTGCTCCAGGAGCAAGGTCAAGGCCCGGGTCCCGTAGCCGAGGCGCTGGGCATCGGGGTGGGTGGCTATCCGAACAACGCGGGCGCCAGAGAGTTTGGCAAAGTCTGCATCCTGGAACTGCTGAGACATGGTCCACGGGATCAGATCCCCCGAGGCCCGGTGCCCACGCGCCAAGGAGGCTTGCACTGAGGCCTGGGAGATGCGGCCTTCCAGGGCCACCTGGATGACGCAGAGCACGTCGGGCAGAGCATCTGGGGAGGACGACGAGCCCGGGGGCCCTAACAGGACGAAGAGACGGTGGGCAGGAGCGTCGCTCAAGAGCTGGAGGTCGTTCGGCTGGTTCTTGTAGTGTGCGGCCGTGTAGAGGGCCATGACGCGCTGTAGGAAAGCTTCCGAGACCTTGTGGTACGAGAAGAGCGCGTCGCGGTCGACTTGGTAGAGCTGGCAGGCGCTGGCGGGGGGCAAGGAGGAGACGATACGGTGCTTTGAGATCTGAGCGTCCAGGCACAGGACCGCGTAGAGCCAGCGCTCGATCGGGTCACCAGCAGCGTACCGGATTGGCGTTTCCAGCGTCACCTCTTTGAGCTTGCGCATGCCAGCCATGGCACGTCCTTGCTGTTCCCGCAGCTGCGCCACGAGTTTAAGGGAGAGAGAGCGGCCGGTGCCCTCGTAGCCCGTCACGGTCGAGGAGAGGAACACCAGGTAGGGCCCGAGCAGCCTCTTGACCAGGGGCAAAGGAATGGCGGCCGCCTCGTCCACCGCCACCAGCTCGGCCTGAGAGAGTTTCTCGTGCTCGTGCGGGGCGATGTACTGGATGACCTGTCGGTGCTGCCGGAAGACGGAGATCCGCACCGTCGCCCTCGCATCCAGGCCCCCCTGCGGCCCCTGCCTGTGGTGTCCTGCCTGCACCACCTCGAAGTCCAGGTGCTCCTGGTACTTGAGCGCCACCAGGCCCCGCTTCACGAAGTCGAAGACCGTCTCCAAGTTCTCCGGCGACGGCGCCGTCACGAAAATGTTGCTGTACCCGAAAGCGACGGCCCCAGCCAAGCAGAGCCCGACGGCCGCAGACTTGCCCCGCCCACGCGATGCCGTGAGGCTGACCGTTGTCCTTAGCGCCTTGTCTTGCACTGCTTCCAGGAAAGAGATCACGGCCTTCGCTTGGTCCACCGTCCGAGCCAGGCTCACTAAGGCTCCTAGCGGCTGCATCTCTGCCACCGACTCCTTCAGGTCACTCAGCGCCGCCTCCGCAGCTCCGATGGCGCCTTGATCCACGCCCGGCCCGGCGACCAGAGCGCGACTCTTCGTTGAGATAGGCAAAACATTTAACTCGTCGTCCAGCACCAAACAAGTCCGACAGTCTGCCAAGGAGAGGATAAAGCGCTCATTGAAACGGGCCAGAACGTCGCCGTGTGCCTCGGTGCGGAAGCGCGCATGCACGTCCATGGCCATCGTGTAGAGCTGGCGGAGGGAGGTGACTGATTGCAGCAGCAGGACAACCAGTCCTCCCCCCTCGACAGTCTCAACAGTGCGTGCGAGTAGGTTGGGAGTCAAGGCCTCGAAGTCTTGCAACACGCACATGCCAAAGGTTTGGCCTAGAATCCGGTGCGTCTCCTTGTAGTAGCACCAGCGGATGTTAGTCGACGAAATGAAGAGATCAAAAGGGTCGTCCTTGTCCGGGTCGTGCAAGCCTCGCTGCACATTCCTTTTAATTTGTCGCATGCGCTTTTTTCGGTGAGTGGAAAAACCTAACTCTTTCTTGTAGCACCACAGTACTGAAGGCCGGGCTTTGACCTGGGTACGGCTCAAGATATAATGCAGATTTACCACCTGATCCTTCCCGTGATCCCCTACGAGCACCAAGAGTGAGCGATGGCGAGATTGAACACCATTTTCGATCAAAGTTCGCACTCGGTCGTCCACCTTTTTCCGCACCATCCTATCGCTTGAGACCCGTTTTCCTGTTGTTCAGGGGGTGTAAGTTCTTGAGGCGTTGATTTGATGGAGAGACGGAATCAAAGTATGTCAATCGTAGGGAAAGAGGTATGGTGATTGTCATGGCGATGCAGATATTTCAAACTGTGCACTTGGTGATATTTTTCCCCATATGTCAGGACAGCTAGGGCTGGGGCTGGGGGGGGTTGAATGGCAGGGCAGCGTGCTGCGGCTATAACCTCCCGGCAGTCGGGGGATTTCTAGTAAGGTGGATAAAGTCCAGATTGTAATTTTATCGCACAATTTAAAGCGACTGTCGACATCAATCAAGTCCAGACTATCTTCGATCTGCTATTGCATATTGACATTTGAAATTTGTTGTCATGCAGTTGATTGAATTCCAGTCCCTACCTCCCTGCTCAATTTTCCCTTACACAGCAAGTTATCATATTATGGAGGGCGGTCTGGCCATCCTCTGTGAGCTATAAGACTCGCGATAAAATTTCAAACGCTGAGAGGCTTGAGCTCTTCCATTTAAATTAGAGCCGGAATGGGTGAATGGGTAATTGCGAGGGCTTCTCGAAATCGCTGTATATCGAAAAGTCGCGGTGACTTCTCCATTTAGGAGCATGGCGTCATTGCGCCTAGTGTTCGACTCAAAGCGGGATGCAAATAATGAAAATGGCTTCTGATTTAAAGTTGAATCCATTTTTTATTTTAAAGCGCGGCTGGATAGGGGCTTGGCAGCGAGCCAGAGCGGAAGCACCGTGCCGTGATGGATCTATTGGTCAAATCCATCACGAATGTAATGAAGCTGCTCCTCACAGGCACCATGCAACGCTGGAGATGGTAGCAGCAGTAAACTGAGATCCTGGACGCGGATGCCGACCTGCTCGCGTCCCGGGGGGAGTGGGATTAAAGCCTGCTCAACTCCTGCCAGGAGCTCTGGGAGCTTGCTTCGCGCCAAGGGCGAGACCGTGCTTCCTGCCTCCCAGGAAGTGCTTTTCCCCCTTGTCGCCCATGTCCTCAGTCCAGGCAACTCGTTAGAGCTGCTGTCTGGTGGGTGTCTGCATCTTCATCGTCGTCCTCGAATTCGGCGTTTGTTTGGGATCAGGGATCACAGGTACGGTATCCGCGATCGTGCCCGACTTCCTGGGGAGCGAGCCCGGCAAACAAGGGTATACGAGGTGGGTATATAGGCCCAGCTCGGGGAGGATTTTCTCCCGTCAGCTTTTCTTGCTCAGATCCTGCCAGAACTCCTGGGCCCTATTTTGCGGCGGCAGCAGCCAGCACGCAGGAGGGCACCGGCGATTCCAAGGCAGAGGCGGACCGTTGTGTGCGGGATGACACCGTTTCCTCCGTTCTCCTTCTTTGCCGGCATCACGCTAGCCTCTTCCACGCCCAACAAGTCTTGGTCGGATTGAGTCTTGTTCAATCAAGACAAGACAGTAAAGGCATAAAAGAAATTAAAAGAGAACTAATCTTTCCTGCCTCGATTCGATTATGAAGGCGACAATAACATGTCTTGGATTTCCTTTGGTCCTGCACAAAAGAATTATATTACAATTTCCTCTTCCTCACTTCCAGTAAGAGGCTCTTCTAATGTCTGGACTGGCCCGGGAGATCGCAAACCCTCCCACTCCCTACTGGCTTCACCCAGCGCCTCGTCAAGCTCGTGCAATTCCGCGTCCACGCCCCCCCCCCTTCTCATTGGCGCCGGCCCCTCCCCCGCCACGGCGGCGCCAGTACGGCTATTTCCGCCGGTACCTGAGGAAGAGGATGTGCTGTCGAGGCTGGGGAGCCTGTCCCGGGCGTCCGCGGCCGGTTTGCGCAAATTTAGGTCCAGCATGTGCTTGAGCCGCTCCGAGAGAGGGGCGAGGCGTCGTTCCTCCCTGCTGAGCCCGTCGTCCTCTCCCGACGCCATGTCCGCGACGGCCGACCCGGCCAAAACCTCGCCTTTCCGCGCCGGCGGCGACGAGAGCGTTCCTGAGCCCTCAGGGTCCGGGCTCTCGTCCGAATCCGGTGGCTCCGCGCCGGTCGGGGAGGCGGTGCGAGCGAGCAAGTCCTGAACCTCGGGACGGCTGAGGAAGGACTGCAGCCGGCCTACCGCCTCGCCTGTCCTCGCTATGCTTTCCTCCGAGGAGACGGACCCAAATCGCTCTGTCGCTTGCTTGTATAGATCGCACACGCTCCGCACCTGCGCCAGAGTCCAGTGCCCTCCCTCCTCCGCGGCCTCTTCCCGGCGCTGCGCCTCCTGTAGATAGGCCTGTGCGCGCGCCACGTGGTTAAGGGCGGCCTGGCTGGTCCGGAATCCCACCACGCCCCGCGCCCTCAGTGCCTCCTGAATCGCCTCGACGCACTCCTGGGCCCGGGACATGGCCAGGAGCCACCGGTCGCCGTCTCGGAACTCCACCGAAATCGAGCAACCCTGCTTGTACCTCAGCTTGCCGATGTGCGCCTGGGGGCGGGCTTTCACCACCACCACAGAGCCCAGCTTGGCCTCGTGCGCCTTGACGTTCAGGACCCAGGCCTCCGTCACTACCAAGTACCGGGGCAGCATGTCCCCTCCCTGCTGGGGCACCGAGCCAGGAAAGAGCCGGTCTCCGAGGTGCCTGACGTCCAGAACATGGTTGGGCTCATATCCTCTCGTCTCAGGATCCTCGTCGTGGGCACCTTCGAAGCCCTGCACTGCTTCAGCCGCCGCCAAGACTAAGTCCGCCAGCCCGACCTTGGGCGTCCACGCCCTCAACGCAGCCAGAAGCAGGGTCCGGCCGTCCTCTCCCACGTATGCCGCCGGTAAAAGGTCAATCCCTTGTATGACATTGATGATGGGAGGGACGAAGGGATAGGCCGTGGCCCCCGAGACCCCTGTGCCCTCGCCTGTTGCCGGCCGGGAGGAGGCGTCCACCTCGAGGAGGACGCCTCCCGTCTCTCCCAAGTCCAAGGGCTCGTCCTCGTCCGGTCCACGGTCGTCTGCTTGCTCGTCCCGACGATTGAGCATAACGGTGCACTTGCAGACCCCGTTGTCATTGTCGAGCGTCTTGGACAGGACCGTGACCCGACATGTCCGTGTGCTTGTTCCGCGCCTGAGCTTCTCCTCGAGTGAGGCCAGCTCTCTGGGCATGCGGGAGGACCAAATCGAGGTTGGCGACACTGGCGCTGGATCTGAGCTGTCCGTCATGGAATCTCTGGTGTATTTGCGTGTGAAAATTGCGACGGTAAAGAGTGGCGTCCCTCTAAGCAGGAAGGGAAATGTGTTGCAGCCAGCGGGCCGCTCGCCCACCCTGACCTCCCCTGCCCGTCATCTCAGGGGGTGGAGCTTGCTGCCCAGCTTCCCTGTCTGCTTGGCCTAAGCTGCACCTATGTCACGCTTCATGCGAAAATATTCACAGGGAATAGTCGTCCAACAATCATGGGACGGAATACGCGAGCAGCCGCAGCGGCGAAGATTGAAATGGAAGAGGGAGAGGGAAAGGAGGGGGAGGAACTGAAAGAGGAAGAGGAACATGAACATGATGATGAAGAAGAGGATTTGGACGAGGAGGAGGAGGATGAGGAGGATGAGGAGGACGAGGAGGACGAGGAGGAGGAAGAGGACGAGGAGGAGGACAATGAGGTGCTTTTGCAGGACAGCCTGGCCTTTGGGCGTGAGAAACGCGTCACAATGGGGAAGCGGATGGGGAATCTGGTTGGTGAGGAGCTGGACAAGGACGAGACCTTTTGGGAAGACAGCAAATGGAAGGTTGACGACGCCGAGTCTGAGTACTCGAATGCGTCGGAGTCGGGCGACGAGGTTGACTCGGACTTCTCTGTGAGCGGGGACGAGAACGAGGGGGGGGACGACAGGGAGCAGGGGGAGGAGGCCGAGAGGGCCGTGGCGGCAAGGGAGAAACGCCAACAGCAGCAGGAGGCCAACGCTAGGTCAAAGTACCGTGAGCCGAAGCGGAAACTTCGTCCTGTGAAGGACTCTACCCCCGGACTCGCGCCACGTCCGGAGATGAGCGCGGAGGAGGTGGCGAGAATGAAGGAGCGGCGGACGGCCGCGCGACTGCGCCGGGAAGCAGCTTTGATGGCGCCAGTGGATAGAGCCAAGCGAGCCACCACCCAGGAGAAGACGGTGGCCACACAGGAGGCACTGGCGCGGAAAGGGCAAGAGGAGGCGAAGAGGACGACGGCGCGGGCGCCCCGGGCCACCAAGTGCATCTTCTCACAGGAAGAGCTCTTACGGGAGGCCTGCCAGACCGAGCAGGAGAATGCGCGGTGGCTGCTGGGTCGAAGGCGCCTTCAGAACGAAACGGATGCAACCTCCCATGCGCCGAAACGACAGGTGAAGCTGAAGGCCCGCTTCGTTTCCCGGAGGGGGGGCTATCGGGTCGTGAACTTCCCAGAAGTGGACCTCATGCCTGGGATTCTGAGGGGCGAGGGGGCAGGGAGCCGGGTCGGGGGCGAGGCGGGTCGGGAGAGGGTGCGGGGCGCCGCCCAGGCCGAGAAGGGGGGGGGGGGGGGGGGGGGGG
>Ga0102934_1000966_pt1 | contig 19812 bp, 18 predicted proteins | sample SalPonR2_A_D1_MG_FD_78175 | JGI IMG/M metagenome (GOLD analysis project Ga0102934, IMG submission 78175) | Salt pond soil microbial communities from South San Francisco under conditions of wetland restoration - Salt Pond MetaG R2_A_D1_MG | ecosystem: Environmental > Aquatic > Marine > Intertidal... | reverse complement strand
TTTTGAAACATACCGGTATTTCCTTTTCGTTCAAACCATTGGTTTTTGGTTGAATTACATCGGGTTATTGAATTTCTCCAGGGAACCCACGAGATTAGACCAATTTACCCATTTAACAATAGAACAATAAAAGAATGAAAAATTTGAATAAATGAAATGCAGGGCCTTTTAAAAGACCGATGGAAAGACCACCAAAAAAATAATCATCCATTTAATACGCATGAGATTGAAATTTTTTATAAGCCAACAAAGATAGAGAAATAAATTATTGAATGCCAGCTTACAAATAAAATAAATTAAAAATTTTCATCAAAAATATTCAGAATTACTTGACGAATATTGTAAATTTATATTATATTCGTAAATTATAACAAAATATGTAAAGTCGAATGAAAAAAAGGAATCCAAAATTCAGGCAGATTGTAAAAACTGCAAAAGACTTGTTCTGGAAACACGGTATGAGCAGGATCACAGTGGAAGAAATCTGCGAGAAATCAGGTGTCAGTAAGATGACATTCTACAAACACTTTTCAAACAAAACAGAACTGGCAAAGCATATCCTACAGGAATTGTTCGATGAAGGAATACAGGTATACCGGGAAATAATGGAGAGTAATAAACCTTATGTAGAAAAGGTTAAAGCAATCATTCAGATGAAGATGGATTTTACAAAGGAAATAAGCCAGGAATTTATTAATGATCTCTACAAGGGCGATGACCCTGAGTTGCAGGAGATGATCGAGAAATACGTAAGCAGGAATATGGAAATGATTCTGAAGGATTTCAAAAAAGCACAAAAAGAAGGGAATATTAGAAAAGATATTAATCCACACTTTTTGGTTTACATGATGAATAAAACGATTGATTTCAGTACAGATGAACAGCTTATAAAATTGTACTCCACACCACAGGAAATGATCAATGAATTTGTGAGGTTCTTTTACTATGGGATTATGCCGGAAAGTGATGAACAGTTAAAGTAGCAGTGGCAGTGAACAACACACAATGAGAAATGAAAAATGAGAAACGTCTACATTCATGAACGAAATGAGTAATCGAACATCTACTAGCTACTGTCTACTAATTCCTGAACCACATAAGACATAGAAGATCAGACAAGAAGGCAGTGGCAGGTTTAAGATAAAGTAGATTATAATATATGAATGAATTCAAATAATGACCTTTATGAGTGTGAATTTACAGAAATATAAGGAATTAAGGGGCAAGGAATAAAACTCGATATTTTTAACCAAACAATGAAAAAACTGATATTTACATCCCTGGTTTCATTTTTGATTTTCAGCGTGAACACAAAAATCCATGCTCAGGAAAAACTTGAAACTTCTGCAAAAGCCCAAATCAATTCATGGTCAACCTTCAATTTTGAAAAACCAATAAAACACCAATTGGGAGCCCGTTTCATTCCACAGATCAATTTTGAAAAAGGCAATGAGAATATTCAATTTGATGCGGAATTTTCGTTCAACACAACTGGAAGTCTGAACTATGAAAAGTGGAAAAATACCGGCACATACGAAAAATTCAGTCCGTACCGGATGTGGCTGCGTTTGTCAGGCGTTAATTTTGAAATTAGGGCCGGCCTGCAAAAGATCAATTTTGGCTCAGCCACAATGCTCCGCCCGCTCATGTGGTTCGACCGCATCGACCCGCGGGATCCGCTCCAACTAACAGAGGGCGTCTATGCGATACTGGGAAAATACTATTTTAAAAACAATGCCAACATTTGGCTTTGGGGACTGGCGGGCAATGATGAAACCAAAGGACTGGAGGTAATCCCTTCCACTGCCAGTGACCCCGAATTGGGTGGCCGGTTTCAGTTCCCTGTTGCAACAGGTGAACTTGCTGTTACACTCCATCATCGCACCGCAGACAGATCTGAATTCTATTCAAGCGCAACAATCCAGGGCAAAAAATCTTTTCCACAAAATCGCTATGCCCTGGATGGAAAATGGGATGCAGGCGTCGGCGTTTGGTTTGAATATGTCCTGGAAGAAAACGGGATCGAAAATGTGGTGTTTCCCTATAAGTATCAGCATACAGCAAATGTTGGACTGGATTATACTTTCGGCATTGGAAATGGCTTGAACATCTCAACCGAGCTGTTCTATTTCAGTCAGGCCGATGAAATATTCAATAGTGAAACAAATGCAGAAATCTCTGCTTTGGCTGTAAATTACCCTCTGGGCCTGATCGATCAGATCTCTGCAATGGTATATTACAGTTGGAAAGACCAGTCGTGGTATCGCTTTATCAATTTCCAGCGTACTTATGACTTCTGGAGCTTTTATCTCATGGGTTTCTGGAATCCTGATCAATTCATGCTTTACAACCTGGATGAAACAAGAAATCTATTCTCCGGGAAAGGAATACAATTCATGGCAGTATACAACTTTTAAATTATTAAGGATGGAAAACGAAGCAATCATTTCAATCAAAGGGGTAAGCAAGCAATTCTCAATGGGAAAGGGAAAGTTTACCGCCCTGAGCGAGATAAACATGCAAGTAAAAAAAGGTGAGTTCACGGGAATAGTAGGACCTTCAGGCTCCGGAAAAACCACCCTGCTGAATATTATTGGGTCGCTTGACACACCAACTGAAGGAACAGTTAAGGTGCTGGGTAACGACATCAGCAACCTCAGCGCCAAAAAATCTGCTTCTCTCCGAAAAACAAAGCTGGGTTTTATTTTTCAGACCTATAACCTGTTACCGGTCCATACGGTATTCGAGAATGTAGAATTCCCGCTTCTTTTACTAAAGCTCAGTACTGAAAAACGCAGAAAAATGGTAGAAGAAGCCCTTTCATGGCTGGGAATAGAAGACAAAGCCAAATCCCGCCCGGCACAACTCTCCGGAGGTGAATGTCAGCGGGTAGCCATTGCCCGTGCCATGGTAAAGAAACCGGAAATTGTCCTGGCCGATGAACCCACGGCAAACCTGGATGCAGCAAATTCACACAACATCCTGAAAGCAATGGTTCAGCTTAACCAGCAACTCAAAACCACTTTCGTGTTTGCTACACACGACGACAAAGTAATTAAATATCTGCGGCGACAAGTGGAACTGTTCGACGGAAAAATCGCCCGCGACAATATGATAACACAAAAGGAGGCATAAACCATGTTGGCATTTAAACTTGCATACCGGAACCTGATTGGGGCAGGACTTAGAACCTGGCTCAACGTGTTCATATTATCCATCGCTTTTGTTATTATAATATGGCACAAAGGATTGCTTGATGGATGGGACAAACAGGCCCGAAGAGATATGATAAGCTGGGAATACGGTGGTGGCCAGTACTGGCAATCGAAATACGACCCCTATGATCCGTTTTCCATCTCTGAAAGCCATGGCGCTGTCCCAGAAAAGCTACAACAACAAGTACAAAAAGGTAACCTGCTGCCTATCCTTGTGGCCCAGGGAACCATCTATCCGGAAGGAAGAGTGCAAAGTATCCGCATTAAAGGTATTAAGGCAAATCAGAACATTCTGCAACTCCCTACCGATCATTTCAACAAAGAAAGTGAAAACATACAGGCATTGATAGGCCAGAATATGGCCCAAAGCAACAGCCTCGATTCGGGAGAATTTGTAATACTAAGATGGCGAGATGTAAACGGAACCTTCGATGCAAGAGAAATTCAGATTGCAGGAATTTTTAAAACCAACGCCCCGTCGGTGGATATTGGACAAGTATGGGTTCCTCTTGAAAAGCTGCAATCAATGCTGAAAACACCTGGCGAAGCTACCATTCTTGTGAAAAAGAATACAGAAGTACCAACCAGCCAGGTAAGTGGTTGGGAATTTAAAGACCTCGAGGTGCTCCTGGCCGATTTAGATGCCATTATCAAATCAAAAAATGTGGGAGGTTCCATTTTCTGGTTCATCCTATTATTGCTTGCCATGCTTGCCATCTTCGACACCCAGGTGCTTTCCATATTCAGAAGACAAAAAGAAATAGGAACCTACATTGCCATGGGAATGACCAAGCGCCAGGTGGTTGGACTGTTCACTGTGGAGGGCGCCTTCCATTCTGTCCTGGCGATACTTGTCGGAGCGGTTTATGGCATACCTCTTTTCATCTGGCAGGCGAATACAGGCATCAGTTTTCCTATGGAAGGACAGGATTATGGCCTGGCCATATCGGAAATAATGTATCCGGCTTACAGCCTGACTCTGGTGGTGGGAACAATCCTTGTGGTGATAATAGCTACGCTTATCGTGAGTTATCTGCCGGCAAGAAAAATATCAAAAATGAAACCAACTGAAGCTTTAAGGGGGAAACTACAATGATAAAATTTTTGCTAAAAGGCGTCCTAAGAGACAAAAACAAAAGTCTGCTGCCCATATTTGTCGTAACGCTTGGTGTATTTCTTACGGTATTGTTCCATTCATGGATGACAGGCATCCTGGAACAAAGCATTGAGTTCAATGCACAATTCTCAACAGGCCATGTCAAAGTGGTAACGAATGCTTATTTTGAAAACAAAGACCAGAAACCCAACGACCTGGCATTAATCAATGTAGAAGAAATAAAGAAAAAGCTCAAAAACGATTACCCTGAAATGGTATGGGCTGAAAGAATTCTCTTCGGCGGACTGATAGATGCCCCGGATGAGAAGGGCGAAACCAAAGCGCAGGGACCTGCTGCCGGGTTCGGTATTGATATGCTCTCCGAAGGTTCTAAAGAAATTGATCGGTTCAACCTGGAAAAATCACTGAAAACAGGAAGCCTCCCGAATAAAAGAAACGAAATCCTAATAAGTCACGACTTTTTTCAAAAACTTGGCATAAAACTTGGCGACCCGGTAACACTTATCAGTTCAACGATGTATGGCGGAATGGCTTTCTACAATTTTACCGTGGCCGGAACGGTTGAATTTGGTTCCGCTGCCATGGACAGGGGATCTATCATTGCCGACATACAGGACGTAAGACAGGCGCTGAACATGGAAGATGCCACAGGAGAGCTGCTGGGCTTTTTTAAAAACGATTATTTCGACCAGGAAAAGGCCGATCGAATCATTGCCGATTTTAATTCAAAATACAACGATCCGGAAGATGAATTCTCGCCACTTATGGTCAGCTTGCGCGACCAAAGCAACATGGCAATGTTTGTCGATTTTGCCGATGCAATGGGTGGTGTAATCTCGGCAATTTTTATTATTGCCATGTCGTTGGTTTTATGGAACGCAGGACTACTGGGAGGACTGCGCCGGTATGGCGAATTTGGCGTCCGGCTGGCCATCGGTGAAGAAAAAAATCACCTCTACAAAACACTGATCTATGAATCACTGATTGTTGGAATCATAGGATCTGTAATTGGCTCCGTTGCAGGTATTGGACTGTCAGTTTATCTCGAAAATCATGGATTTGACACATCGGGCATGATGAAAGATGCCACCATTATGATGCCCACTGTATTCAAAGCCAAAGTAACTACCGCCAGCTATTATCTTGGCTTCATTCCGGGAGTGCTTTCCACAACCATTGGAAGCATGCTGGCTGGTATTGGTATTTATAAAAGACAAACAGCACAACTATTTAAACAACTTGAAACATGAAACAATTATCAATTCTTTTATTTCTGATTATAACAAGCCTTACGGGCTCATCACAGAATCTAACCGGCGACCAGATCATAGAAAAGGTAGACCAGAACATGTCGTCTGAAAACCAGGTGTTTACTTCAAAAATGATTGTTCACGGAAGAAGGGGAGACCGGACAATTGGCTCGAAAACCTATGCAGTGGGCGAAAAAAAGGCATTTACAGAATACCTTTATCCTGAAAGAGAAGCGGGAACAAAAATGCTGAAGCTGGAAGACAAACTCTGGATTTACTCTCCATCTACCGACCGTACCATACAAATCGCCGGACACATGCTCAGACAGTCGGTTATGGGTTCCGACATGAGCTACGAAGACATGATGGAAGATGCTACACTCAGGGATAAATACAACACAGAAATTATTGGGAGCGAAACAATAAACGGCAGAAATTGCTGGGTGCTCAGCCTAACTGCTGTGGTGGAAGACGTAAACTACTACAAACGGAAGGTATGGATTGACAAAGAACGCTATGTTCCTCTAAAGGAAGAATTATTTGCAAAAAGCGGAACGCTATTAAAAAGAACCGAGCTAAGCAATGTGAAAGAAATAGAAGGACGTTGGTTCCCCACTAGAATTGTATTCAAAGACATGCTGAAAAAAGGCGAGGGAACGGAATTTATTATTGAAGACATCAAATTCAATGTGGATATTCCAAAGTATTTAATGACAAAAGCAAGTTTGAGGAAGTAAAATTCATCAATGGTCTGAAAAGAAAATAAAGGATATTAAAATTTACCTCCTGCCCCAGGTTAGATGGTAGGTTGCCGGTTTATTGTTATGTCCCTGTGACAATTCTTTCCATTTATTCTTTTGATAATGACTTAACGTAAAAATGGAAACAAAGTATTATATTTGCCTTTAGCAATAAAGGATAACAGCCGGATTATATTTGATGGTCTGGTCTGTGATGGGAAAAATGATATAATTCTTTAACTGCGGAAAAACTGAAATTAATTACAGATTGCTGGCACAATCAGTGATATAGCATAAATTGTGTATCATTAATGAATAAAAATGAAATAAGCGAAAAGTGGATTAAATCCTCCATTATTGGAACCACCTGGGCCGCCTCCGAAATTGTGCTCGGAAGTTTTCTCCATAATTTAAGAATTCCGTTTAGTTCGCTGCTTCTAACAGCTATTGGTATCATCATTCTAATTTCTGTGAGTTATGTCTGGAAAGAAAAAGGTCTGTTCTGGCGTGCAGGGTTAATCTGTGCATTAATGAAAACCATCTCGCCCAGTGCGGTTATTTTCGGACCTATGATTGCAATCTTTAGTCAGGCTGCATTGCTGGAAATTTCAGTGAGAATTTTCCGAAGAACAATATTCGCCTTTGTAATAGGTTCTATGCTGGCTATGTCGTGGAACCTGTTCCAGAAGATTGCCAATATGATCATTTTTTACGGTTCCAACATTGTTGAAGTGTATGCAGATTTATTGAAATATGCACAGATAAAACTAAATATACAATCTGATATCGTTTGGCTGCCGATTTTAATTTTGTTGGTTATTTACAGTTTGTCCGGTTTACTCGCAGCGATAATCGGCATCAAAACGGGAAAGAAGATCAGGAAGCAGCCCGCTTCAAGTGAACCGTTAACTCAGGAAACTTTTAATCATCAAATCGAAAACAATAAACAAAAATTCAATTATTCAATTTTCTGGTTGTTTTTAAATTTTGGTTTCATCATAACTGCATTGATGTTGCTTAATACAACACCGTGGTTTATTTGGTCGGGTTCTGTTATAATCATTGCCACGGTATGGATATTAAGATATAAACGTGCATTACGGCGACTGTCAAAACCAAAATTCTGGATATCATTTGTTATTATTACAATGCTGACGGCTTTCGTATTCAATAAGATGCAATCAGAAAGTTTATTGAACGGCATTTTAATAGGATTACAGATGAATTTCAGGGCGGCAACAATCATTCTTGGTTTTTCAGTGCTGGGAACAGAATTATATAATCCGAAAATCCGTGAATTTTTCATGAAAACATCCATGAAACAGTTGCCGTTGGCTTTGGAATTATCGTTTCAAAGTCTGCCCATGATGATAGCTAACCTTCCGGATTCAAAGTCAATTATAAAAAGTCCGGTTTCTGTTATCTACAAAATAATTTCGCGAATAGAATTTCGATTGAATGAAATAAAGAGCAACCTGTCAAATAGAATTTTTATTATAACAGGCTCGGTAGGTGAAGGTAAGACAACCCAGGTCCAAAAGATCGTTGAAACGCTCAAAAATCAAAACATTTCAGTAGGTGGAATCCTGTCGCCCAGAATCATGGAGAATGGAAGCACCACAGGGTATGATATTGTTGATATTACAACCAATGAGCGTGCAGCATTTTTAAGAAAAACAGATGATGAAAAATTGGCCAGAATAGGCAGCTACAGGATAATATTCGAAGGAATTAAAAAAGGCAACGATGCACTGATAAATTCTCAAAAAAAGAACCAGGTAGTTGTAATTGATGAGGTGGGAAGACTCGAGTTGAACAATCAGGGATGGGCTGAAAACCTCAAATATTTATTAAAAAATTCAAAGCGTAATTTAATTTTATCTGTAAGGGATAGATTTATGAAAGAGGTGATTGATAAATGGTTTTTAAAAGATTATATGATATTGCATGTCTCGGAGAATGATTCTATAACAAACAGCAAAATAATCGCCAATCAATTAAATTAACTACAAATCTTGTCAACCATATTTATGAATGGTCAATGGTCAAACCTGAAACATGAAACATAAAACCTGAAACCTAAATCTATGAAATATCCCTCTATTTTTTGCTTTCTGCTACTGCAACTGCAACTTTTCCCGTCTTACCCTTTACTTTGGCGGCTATTGAAAATTATAATAAATTGATGTCATCCATTTCAAAGAAAAATTTTATTTTAGTTCTCAAAAACCTCTTTTTAGTTTTAAAGATTTTATACAGACAGGATGCCTAATCACAATTCAAAAAAAGAAAAATCCGACAAAAAAGTTTCTCTTGATTCCACGATAGATCGCCGTAGCTTTATCAAGCTTGGCGCTTTTCTTACTGGGGGTATTGTTCTTTCAGGCGCTTTTGCTTCATGTGTCAGGGAACTTGAGCGAACAATGGGTGTTGTAGAGAGCGAGCATAACGGAGTTAAGATTATCCGGGCCGGTTGTCCGGCGCATAACTGTGGCGGAAGGTGTGTTTTGAAACTGCATGTAAAAGAAGGGCAGGTATTACGAATTGAAACGGACGACAGGGAAGGTGATACATTAGCAGACCCTCAGCTAAGAGCTTGTATAAGAGGAAGGTCTTATCGACGGCGCCAATATCATAAAGACCGGCTCAAATATCCACTCAAACGCGTTGGAAAACGTGGTGAAGGAAAATTTGAGAGAATATCCTGGGAGGAGGCTACAGACATGATGGCTTCCGAACTAAAACGAGTAAAGGCAAGATATGGCAATTCAGCCATGCTGGTGCCATACGGAACAGGAAGCTACAACCAGGTTAACGGCCGGCAGACCGCAGCACGACTTCTTAATCTTTTTGGTGGCTCACTGGGCTATTATAACTCATATAGCTGGGCCTGCATCAGTAAGGCAACACCTTATGTCTATGGTACAAACGTAACTGGAAATCAGCGCCAGGACTGGGTAAATTCAAAATATGTTTTAATGTGGGGCTGGAATCCTTCTGAGATGAGGGATGGAACCAACAGTGAATATTTCCTGAAACTGGCAAGAAAGAACGGGGCCAAAGTGGTATGCATCGATCCGAGAATGACCATGAGCGCCGTTGCCCTGGCTGATGAATGGATTCCCATAAGACCGGGTACCGATGTGGCCATGATGAGCGCAATGGCATACACTATTATAACAGAAAACCTGCACGATAAAGATTTTATAGAAAGATGTTGCTCAGGGTTTGACAAATCGCAAATGCCCGAGGGTTGTGAAGATAAAGAAAGCTACAAAGACTATATTCTGGGCACTTTCGACAATCAACCCAAAACACCAAAGTGGGCCGAAAACATCACCGGAATTCCGCAAAAGACCATTAAAAGAATTGCCAGGGAGTTTGCCAGGGCCAAACCTGCTATGCTCTACCAGGGCTATGGTATGCAACGAAGGGCTTACGGAGAACAACCGGTACTGGCCGGCTGTGTGCTGGCATCCATCACAGGAAATGTGGGAATACCGGGCGGATGGGCCAGTGGACTTGGCCTGCAGGCTGATGATGGCGGACCCTTCTGGAATGTATTCCCAACAGGCAAAAACCCCGTTAAGGCACGAATACCTGTGTTCCTCTGGACAGAAGCCATTTTAAGAGGCAAAGAAATGACAAAGGAAGATGGTCTGGTTAATGCCGAAAAACTGGACAACAACATTAAACTTATCTGGGCGGTTGCCTCAAACACCCTGGTTAATCAGCACGCCGATGTGAACAGAACCACCGAAATACTCAAAGATGAAAACCTTGTGGAATTTATCGCTGTGCAGGATCAGTTCATGACGCCTTCTGCCCGCTTTGCCGACCTTGTACTGCCTGTTTGTACACAGATGGAAGTGTGGGGATTGCAGGATGGCTGGAAGTACGGCGACGAGGTAATTTTAAACCCTCAGATATCCAACCCTCCGCATGAAACCAAAAGCGATTACCAGATTTGTGCCGAAATAGCGCGGAAACTGGGCTTGGAAAAAGAATATACCCAAAACCGAAGCGAAAAAGACTGGATCGTATGGGCACTGGGAGTCTACCGGGAAACACGCTTCCCAGAAGTACCCGGAATTAAACAATTCAGAAAAGAAAACAAGGGTGTTTATTCAACTCCTGTTAAAAAACCGGCCGTTGCTTTCGATGATTTCCGGAGAAACCCTGAAAAGCATCCCCTGAATACGCCTACCGGAAAGATTGAGCTTTTCTCAAAACCTCTGTTTGATATGAACAAACCTGCCGAAATACCGGCTGTTCCTAAATATATCCAGGAGTGGGAAAGCCCGTTTGGCAAAGAAAGTAAAAAGTTTCCACTACAGGCCATGGGGCACCATTACATGCCCAGGGTACACTCGACACATGATGGCATCGACTGGCTCGAGGAAGCATTTCCTCAAAGAGTGTTTATGAATCCATTGGATGCCGAAAAAAGGGGGATACAAAACGGGGAAAAAGTGCTGGTTTTCAACGACCGTGGAAAAATCATCATGCCCTGCAGACTTACACCCAAAATTATGCCCGGGGTGGTGGATATTCCACAGGGGGCTTGGTATACTCCGGATAAAGACGGCATCGACAGACGCGGAAATGTGAACGTATTGACCTCTCATAAGTGGACACCGCTGGCATTTGGCAATGCACAACACACAATAATGGTGCAAGTAGAAAAAGTAAAAGCATAAACAGATGGGAAAACAAAAAGCCTTCTATTTTGATTCATCACGATGCTCTGGCTGCAAAACCTGCCAGATTGCATGCAAAGACAAGCATAACCTGAATAATTCCATCAAATGGAGAAAAGTTTATGAAGTATGTGGTGGTGAATGGGTTCAGGATAACGAAACCTGGATATCCGATATTGCAGCATATAACGTTTCTTTGTCCTGCAATCATTGTCAGGATCCTATCTGTATGAAATCCTGCCCGAATAAAGCAATTTACAAAACGGATGAAGGAATAGTTCTGATAGACGAAAAAAAATGCATGGGCTGCCAGTATTGTGAATGGGCCTGCCCTTATGATGCTTTAACACTGGATAACGAAAAAGGTGTGATGACAAAATGTACGCTCTGTTATGATTATCTGGCTGAAGGAAAAGAACCGGCTTGTGTAGCTGCCTGTCCCATGAGAGTGCTGGAAGTGGGGGACCTTGACGAACTCAAACGAAAATACGGAAACCATGATAACATCTTCCCCCTGCCGCCGGTACATCACACAAAACCTTCTATTGTAATCAAAAAACATCCTTCGGCCGGGGAATCAAAAGAATGGAAAATTATAAACAAGGAGGAGGTGAAAAATGCATAGCTCGGAATGGTCTCTGGTTTTTTTCACAACAATTTCTCAGTTAGCTGCCGGCATGATGATAGCTGTTTTGCCTTTTGTGTTTTCAAAAAAGCATAAAGAGTACGCCAAAATGAACCAAACTGCCCTGTATTCTGCAACTGGCCTAATGTTAATTGCATTAGTCCTGTCATTTCTTCACCTTAACAATCCCGTTAATTCAGTTTATGCTCTGAGTAACCTGAAAACATCATGGCTTAGCAGGGAAATATTATTCGTATCACTGTTTCTGTTTTTCCTTGTGATTGCCAATTTTATCATATATTTTAAAAACCCGCAAGTTAAGTATTATAAAACCCTTATTCTGGTTACAGCCTCAGTGGGAGTAGTTCTGGTTTATACTATGTCAAAGTTATACATTATCCCTACTGTTCCGCCATGGAACAGTATATCAACCATGATCGAATTTTATTCAACTGCACTGCTCATTGGTTCAGCTTTTGTTCTGGGATTATCTATTCAATATGAAACAAAAAACAAGGAGAAGATTCAACTGAGTACCAAAGCCAAGACACTGGCCTTCATGGCAATAATAACTATTTTAATCATTGTCGTTAATGAGTTATTTCTCAGCCCCAATGTAGCTGAAGGAAATGTGGCTTTTAAACCTCTTCCTCTTAATGGATCTTTCATGTTGACACGATGGCTTACTATACTGCTTGGTGCTGTTGCTCTCATCTATATATATTTTAAGAAGAACAGCTCAAAAAAAATGAGTCTTGCTTACTACTTGCCGTTTACCTTATTCCTGATCTCCGAATTGATAGCCAGGGTTGATTTTTACACATCTTTTTACAACATAGGATTATAATAATCAAAATGATTTATTGGAGATAAAAACAGGGCTATTCTGTTAAATATAGAAAAGAAATAGATAAAGCATTAAGAAAAAAAATGCTGTCAATCAAAAAATCATCTCAAAATAAATGGTATAACTAACCCTTAATCTCAGTCTTAGCCTTAATCTAAATTCAAAAATCATTCGCTTACCTAATTTATTTACCTTATATTTGCATCCATCTGGTGGAATTTCCCTTTGGGAAATCCTTAAAATGGGAATCCGGTGATTCGGCAAACACCGAAGAGTCCGGGGCTGTTCCCGCAGCTGTAAACCCGCAAAAATTCTTTCTGAAATCCCCTTGCCACTGTCAGTCAGCAGCCTGACGGGAAGGCCTCAGAAAGACGGGTGAGCCAGAAGACCTGCCAGCAACCAAAAATTCGAACTTCGGGAAAAAGTTCGGGAATTGATTTCACAATTTCTGGCCTTTTTCAGTATAAAAATAATTGCAAATGAAACATTACAGGATTATACTGGCTTTTATGCTTGTTTTTGCCTTGTTTGCCGGTTCATGCAAACATGAGGAAAAAAAGAAAAATGCGGATATACAATCCCAGAAAATCAAAATTGTGTCTCTTACACCATCCATTACCAAACAATTAAATCTTCTGGAAGTTTATGACCAGGTGGTTGGGCATACATCACACTGCCAGTCTGACAGCCTGAAAAACAGCCATTTGGTATCCACAGGGATGGAAGTCAACGTTGAAAAGATAGCTACACTCAAACCAGACTTAATTCTGGTTAGCTCACTTACACGTGATAAGATCATTAAAAATTTAAAAAAACTTGAACTGAACGTCAGATACCTCAAAATGCCACAATCTTTTGAAGAAATTTGCAAACAGTTTATGCAGATTGGTTCAATGGTTGATCAGAAAAAGAAAGCAAGTGATATCATTCAAAGACAAAAGAAAAGACTCGATTCTTTGCAAAGATTAATACCGAATGAAGAAAAACTGAATTTTTTCATTGAAATTGGAGCAAATCCACTCTTTACTGCAACCAAAAAATCATTTATGCACGAATATATCAAATATGCCAATGGAAACAATATATCAGCAAACTTAAAAAACGGGATGGTATCCAGAGAAAGTGTATTGTCGAAAAATCCGGATGTCATTATCATTGTAACCATGGGGGTGGTTGGCAAAGAAGAGAAAAAAGTATGGCAAAAATATCCCAATCTCAATGCAAATAAAAAAAACAACATCTTTATTATCAATGCTGACAAAGCCTCCAGTCCCACTCCAATATCATTTGTTGATGTAACAGAAAAAATCATAAATTTGGTTTATCTTCAAAAAAATAATCTTTAATGGAGGAAAAATACAAATACATCAGGAAAAAATATCTTACATGGGGCATCTTTCCATTACTATTAATTTTTTTACTTTTTGTTGCTTTTTCTCTCTCTCTAACTATCGGTGAAATAGACATCTCTGTTTTTGAGTTACCAGAAATTATCGGGAAGAAGGGAGATTCTGTGATCTATTCTATCCTGAATAAAATTCGTATCCCAAGAACTATCCTAGGTTTGGCGGTTGGTGGTGGACTTAGTCTTTCAGGCGTCATTCTGCAGGGAATTTACAGAAATCCGCTGGTAGAACCCTATACTTTAGGTATTTCAGGTGGTGCTGCTCTTGGTGTTGCCCTGGTAATTGTTTTCGGACTAAATCATATGATTGGCAATTTCATGCTTCCACTGGCAGGATTTATCGGTTCATTAATTGCCATTATCCTGGTTTATTCATTAAGCCTGCGAAACGGCAAAATACAAATCCAAAACATGCTGCTTATTGGTGTCATGATCAGTTTCATTGTTTCTTCAGCCATGATGTTTCTTATGTCCATTACAACAGCGGAAAACTTGCATGGTATTGTATTCTGGACTATGGGTTCTCTTGACGAACCTGATATGACACTGATCTATGGAACATTCTGGGCTTCTGTTGCCGGATTGTTGATTTCATATCTCTTTGTAAAGCCTCTCAATGCAATGCGCCTGGGAGAAACAAAAGCCAGACACCTGGGTATCAACACAGAAGCATCTATTCGCATTCTGTTTGTGATCGCTTCTCTTCTCACAGGAATTTGTGTCGCTGTGGCAGGAGTAATTGGATTTGTGGGACTAATTATTCCTCATCTCATAAGACTTACAGTAGGATCAGACTTCAGAGTTCTACTGATCAGTTCCTTCCTGGGGGGTGGTGCATTCTTAATTTTTTCCGACTTACTGGCAAGAACTGTCATTGCACCAAATGAGCTTCCAATCGGAGTTATCACAGGAATCATAGGGGGAACAATATTTGTTATAGTATTAAGCAGAACTCGCATGAAATTAAACTAAATCTTTTGATCATGCTTCAGATTGAAAAATTAAAATGTGGTTACGGTAAAAAATTTCATATCTCTGATATTTCTTTTAGGGTAAATAAAGGTGGTTTTACAGGAATTATAGGACCTAACGGATCAGGAAAAACTACCTTGTTCAGGGGCATCACAGGAGAACTGGAAACAGAAAAAGGCAGAATTTTACTTGATGGAAAAGATGCAAAAATCCTAAGTCAGAAAGAAAGAGCACAAAGCATGGCTATTGTAACCCAGGAAATTGAAAATGCAAACATTACAGTAGAAGATTATGTACTGATGGGCCGGATGCCCTACAGAAGCACTTTTCAGTTTTTTGAAAATAAAAAAGATTTTAGCATTGCCAACAAGTACCTAAAGCTTACCGATATATATAAGTTAAAACACAAATTCATGTATCAGCTCAGCGGAGGAGAAAAACAACTGGCAGCAATTGCCAGGGCTTTAACACAGGAGCCTAAACTGCTTTTGCTGGACGAACCGACCTCTCACCTTGACATTACCCACCAGGTTCAGGTTTTAAATCTTATCCAGCGTCTCAATACCGAGCTTGGATTAACTGTGCTAATGATTATCCACGATCTGAACCTTGCAGGTGAGTATTGCGATCACCTGGTGTTGATGAATGATGGTAAAATACACCTTTCCGGAAGACCCGAAGAAGTATTAAATTACCAGACCATTGAAGAAGTCTACAATACTGTGGTTATAACTAAAACAAACCCGCTCTCTAAAAAACCTGTTGTATTCCTGGTTTCAGGAAATGTTTTAAACCAAAAAAAATGAATATTTAAATTAAGGCTTCTACCCGTTAAAATGCTTCACCTTCTCAATACGCATGGCAAAAGGGACATCATTATGCTTAAAACGATATTCAACCTCTTTGTCAAAAGTGGTTTTCTGACTCAATTCCAGATCTTTTATTTTTTGAAGCCTGGCATCCAGCTCAGAAGCAAACTCATTCTTAAGCAAAATCTCAATGTTGCCATAGTATAATTCTGTAATCATAAACAAACGCCTTACATGACCGTCGTATTTTTTCCAGTGATTTTTCTTGAGTTCTTCAAGGTAATCGTCAAGGTTTACCCTTTGTAAATTTGTCATTGTCCTGCATTCCGTATTACCAAAAGAAAATTTTCTTACCTTTTTAATATCAAACTCACTTTTTAAATCACCAATGCCCGGGAATTCTAAAGCCGTAATTGTATCTACATCCACATCAATCGTTTTTTCAGCAAAACCTGCTGAAACAGGCTTATTTTCTTTAAATTTCTTTATTAATTGCTGCATTTCACTTTTACTGATAATATCTGCATCCACAAAAGCATTTGTTATGTGCTCTGGCATTCGGTTATGATCCATGCTTGGTTTTCCAAATATCGGATCCCAAACAAGGGTTCCAAGAATAATGTTGGCGTTTGAAGCCTGTATTAATTCCAGTCCGTCATAATTTTTTCGAAATTTTCTAATTTCCATGGCTATAAATTTTAGGGATTAATTATAATTTGCTATTTTCTGTGCTTTTCACAGTTAAGTAAGTCGCATTACTGATTCCCAGCAAAATCATAATTATAGAATCAATTTCAGGAAAGATATAAGTAACACATACCTTGTAAATGAAAAATCCTCCTATTACTATGTTAAACAGGACTTGCTGAAACCTGTGAATGCTTAGCGAAGTTTCATCAGAAAGAATATCACTGAAGAATCCTTTGCTCTCAGTATCCTGATGCCGCCTGGTGTTGTTTTGCAGGGCTTTTCTTTCATCCTTCTTATCAATAAAATTCGCTCCTGCAACTGTAGTGGCTGAGATACCTAACAAAATCAACACATCTTCAGAAAATGAGATCATTTCTCCTTTAGAAATCCAAACGTAAAAAAATGAGATGATGACAACGATTGTCCAAAAAGCCATTTGGGTCCGGCTTAAACTAAAAGTTGGCTTTTCGGAATTGCTTTTATCTTTTATGATTGAAAAAAAGCCTTTTTTATAATTCTTCTCTGTGAAAATCGCAATTAAGATGATAATAATTATTAGAAAAATAAGCGTTCCCCAGCTTATATAAAAAAGACAATTATTTTCTTCATTTTTATTAATCCGGAAATCCGAATCGAGCATATATTTATTTTTTTCACATGATACAAGGAAAACCGGACTTGTTACCTGATCCTTTAAATTATTTGTAAGGATTGAATCCAGGCTATTTTCTGGACTTATGTTATTGTTAAGTTTAAAAAATGGCTCAGCTTGCAAATTAGCAATATGTAATTTGTTCAGATAAATATTATTATACCTCTCCCTGAAAGCTTTTTCGTTAGTGTTAAAATTAACTCCTATCCTGTCATTAATATTTGCCTCTTCAATTTTCCCCGACTCAAGAATTTTTGTAAGGTGAGCCTTCTGACTATATAAAACCACACTTTGTTTAGCAAATATATTTTCTGTATCCAGTCCAATTAAAAACTCAACTTCTTTCTTAAACTGATCTTCATCAAAAGGAATTTTTTCTCTTATTTTGCGATTAACCCGTATACGCTCTTCCGGGAACACTGAGTCATAAGCTGTTTCCCAGATAAGACGATTGCATGCATAAACCCGCATCTTTTTACCTTTATGGACGGAATCAATAAACGCACAATAAATATCCAGAGTATCTTTAAAATATGCAGATTTAACAGGTTTGCCCTTGTATTGAATTTCAAACGTGACTTGAGAAGAAGAATCAGCTACAAAAGCATCCAATGCCCAATTATTTTGAACGAACAACAGCAAAAAGCTGATTGACAGCAAAGAATAAATAAGTTTCTTCATGATTCAGGAATTTATTTTCACACTAAAATACAAATTTCTACTTTTATTTTTTAGGAGTAGAAATAAATTAAAACTCAAAATTAGCAGTCATTCTAAAGGCTGAAAACCATATTCAAATTTTACCGGTTGCGTATAATAATAAGTCTCTTTTAACTTATCATAATGAATACACGCACCCATATTTTTCATAATTTTTAATAACTCATAAAGGGTACTTTCTGAAACATCCATCTTTACAGCAAAACTATGAGGCCTGCCCGTTGCTTCTAAACGAATCAGCCTGTCAATCCGCTCAATTTTCTTAAGCCTGGTATAAAAATCCATATTTTGTAATTAAATTTAACCTTCTATCCCTTTATTCTGATTTTAACCAAAAGGTAACACTTCTTTTTCTTTTTTCTGACAATTTAGAATCATTCTTAATCTGCTCATTAAAAAACGACACCAAAATCACAGAGAAACAAATATAAAGATTATTGCTTACGTGCTGAACATTAGGTCTTTAAAAAAACTATGCTTAAAAACATAGTGTTATTTCAATAACAATGTTAAAAAAATAACAAAAGAATTTTGTCGTAAAAATTTTTAATCCTATTTTTGCTTCAAAAGAAACAAAAAGACATACAATTTGTTAACGATCATTAAATTACAAAAGCATAATAATCATCTAAAATATCTTGATATGTTGAGGTAATGTTTTAGATTTGCAAAGTATTTTTTCTCAAATGAATTATAACTATGGAAAATAAACTTCAGGAACTTACAGAAAAACTTTACAATGAAGGTGTAGAAAAGGCTAACGAGGAAGCAAAAAAAATCCTTGATGACGCCAAAAAGGAGGCTGAGAAAATCAAAAATGATGCTCAGAAGGAAGCGGATCAGATTGTACAGGACGCTAAAGACAAATCGGCTGATCTCAAGAAAAACGTGGAATCAGAGATTAACCTGGCTGCAAAACAAACGCTTAGAGAAGTTAAAAAAAACATCACAGAATTAATTACAACCAAAGTAATTAAAGATCCGGTCAAGGAATCTCTCAATGAAAAAGAATTCATTAAAAAAATCATTGAAACAATCATTAAAAACTGGAACCCCCAGTCTAATGAACCAGTTAATATTGCTGTAACACTTCCGGAAAAACAACAAAAAGAACTTAAAGATTATTTTGAAAACAAAGCCGCTAAGAATCTGAATGCAGGAATTAAAGTAGATGTTTCAAGCCGAATGAAAGGCGGATTTGAAATCGGACCTGCAGACGGTTCCTACAAAATCAGCTTCTCAGAAGAAGACTTTGAAAATTTCTTCAAGAGTTATCTGAGACCAAGAACGGTAGAAATGTTGTTTGAAGAAGATAAAGAATAAACTATGTTTCGCAATTATTATCATTGTCTTATAGCTGGTTTACCCGACCTGTTTCTCGATGAAACTGAGGTAAACTTTTCCATGCACGACTTCAAAGATCAATTAAAGAATGATCTTTACAGGAAAGATTACAGACTGGTTGAACTGCTATTCCTCCCTTACGACAACACAAATCTTTTCAATATACTGCAGGAAAATTACGACGACTTCAACTCCCTTGGAAATTTCTCAATGGAAGAATTTGAAAGAGAACTCAATGAAGAAGAAGCCCTGAGTACTCTGCCGGTTTATATGTACAGTTTTGCCAATCGTTTCAGAGAAGACAAAAAGAAAAAAACACTGAAGCAATGGGAAAATGACCTCACGAGAGAGTATTTTGACTATGTCCTGCAGGTCAAAAATAAATTTATCCAAAATTGGTATACGTTTGAACAAAACATAACCAATATATTAGCAGGACTGAATTGCAGAAAGTTTGAGCTGGATCCTGAAGAAGAACTCATCGGTGATAATTTCATAACAGATGCCATCAAATCAAGTACTGCAAAAGATTTCGGACTTGAAGTGGACTTTGAAGAAATCAGTCAGATTATAAACCTCGCAGATAAAGACAGCCTGCTGGCAAGAGAAAAAGGCATTGACCAGTTTAAATGGGAAAAACTAAACGAGCTTACACTCTTTGATTATTTTTCCATAGAAGTAGTTTTGGCTTACACACTAAAACTAAAAATGATCTATCGCTGGATG
>Ga0102934_1000964_pt1 | contig 19830 bp, 24 predicted proteins | sample SalPonR2_A_D1_MG_FD_78175 | JGI IMG/M metagenome (GOLD analysis project Ga0102934, IMG submission 78175) | Salt pond soil microbial communities from South San Francisco under conditions of wetland restoration - Salt Pond MetaG R2_A_D1_MG | ecosystem: Environmental > Aquatic > Marine > Intertidal... | reverse complement strand
CTCCCTCCCTCCCTCCCTCCCTCCCTCCCTCCCTCCCTGCCACCTTCCCTCTCTCCCTCCCTTTTACCCTCTCCACCCACGGACCATCCGACTGTCCACGGCCTATCCCTCTTCTCCCCGAAGCACGTCGCCTCCCTCGTTCGTACATCACCCGTCTCTCCCTTCCTCCCTCCCTCTCTCCCTCACTCCCTCCCTCCCTCCAGCTTCCACACGCCCCAAGTCCTTCGCACCTTGGGACGACTGCTGGTGGCCCGGGAAGAGACCCGACAGGAGGGAGACGCGGCCTGGTCCCGCTACGTTAAGGAGGTGGACGAGCGATGCGGCGGGAAGATGCAGGCGGTGGTGGAGGTGCTGGCCACCCTCGACGCCCTCTTGGCCCTGGCGTCGATCGCGTCCCGCCCTGGCTGGGTCCGGCCTACCTACGTGGAGGCAGAAGACGAGGACGCGGGGAAGAATGAGGGAAAAGGCCTCCGGATCTCCATCCGAGACGCCCGCCACCCGGTCCTGGATCACGTCTTCACCTCTTCCTCCGCCCCGACCTCCCTCTCGTCCTCCTCTGGACCGGCCTCCGGCGTCGTGCCCAACGACGTGGACCTGGGCGTGGGCCTGGAATCTCCGGGTAGCTGTTTGGTCGTGACCGGCCCCAACATGGGAGGGAAATCCACCTACATCCGCACGGTCGCCCTCTGTCAACTCTTGGGCCAGCTCGGCTCCTTCCTCCCCGCCACCTCTGCCTCCCTCCCCATCCTGGCAGGGATCTACACGCGGATGGGGAGCAACGACGACCTGGCTCGGGGCCTCTCCACCTTCATGGTGGAGCTTTGGAACGCAGGATTCATCCTAAGGAAGGTGCAAGCCACAAAGGAAGGCGGGTGTCGGGGGAGGCGACAGAATCTGGTCATTCTTGATGAGTTGGGAAGGGGCACGGCCACGTACGATGGGATGGCGATCGCGGAAGCCACGCTCAAGTACCTGGCGCGGCGGGTGGGATGTCCGGTACTCTTTGTCACGCACTACCCGCAGCTCGGGGAGGTGGGTAAGGCGGAAGGGAAGGAGGGCGGGAGGGAGGAAGGGCTCTGGGTGAAGGAGGACGGGACGTGGAAGCCGAAAGTAAAGGCGGGGCACATGGCCTTTCTGGAAGGAGAAAAGGGGGAGGAGGAGGGAGAGGGGGGGAAGAAGATGACCTTTCTGTATAAATTGAAGGAGGGAGGGGCGGCTCGCTCGTACGGGTTGAACGTGGCGCGCATGGCGGGCATGGACGAAGGCTTGTTGAGTATGGCGAGGAGAAAGAGCCGGGAACTCGAGGCTAAGTTTGAGGTAATGATGGAGGGCGGGAAGGAGGAGGAGGTGCCTGTCGACAAGGGTGTCCAGGAGGAGGGAGGAAGGGTGGCGGAAGAGCAGGAGGAAGAGTGGGGGGCAGGGAGGAAAAAGGAGAAGGAGGAGGAGGAGGACGATGACGAGGAAGGAGAGGAAGAGGAGGGGATGTACAGACAGCTTGAGGCAGCGGTGGGGGAGCTCGGCGCCCTGGAAGAGAGTGGAGTCAGTCAAAGGGAGTATGCGCGACGGCAGCGGGCTGTGCTGACGTCACTGATTGCGCTCCAAGAGAAGGCGAGGGCGATGGAGGGGAGGAGGAATGAAAGGGCGGGGAGGGGGGGCGGAACATAAGGAAAGCTTCCTGTACTCTACCGAAAGAAGGAGACAAAGAATGACGGAAGGCGACCCGATGGAGGATAATTTCGCGCCAGTTCTCTTTCGTATTTTCACGCCAAATCTCGACACATTTCGCACGCATGCGTCATCAAATACTATGCTCACAGTGCCTTAACAGCCTTTTTCACTCCCCCTACCCTGTCTCCGCCCTTATTTTGTACACGTGGATCACTCCCGGCGCCCGAAACTGCTCGTCCTGGGCCTCCGCCGGCACCTCCTCCACCACCAGCCCTTCCTGCCTCATCGTCGCCATCAACAGCGCATCTGTCTGGGCGCTACGGCTCTGGTACGCCATGAAGCAAACCGGAAAGTTCCACTCTTTGCGGCTTTTTGGATTTCCCTCCCCTGCTTCCTCTCCTCCTTTTCCACCTTGGCCTTTCCCGCTGCCTTCTTCGCCGCTTTCGGCTGTTTCGTTCCCCCCTTTCCCGGGTCTTTCCAGACCAGGCACAACCATACCTGCCGATGGCCCTCCGACCGGCGATGACTCTGAAATCTGTCGCTTTCTCTCCCCTCCCTTCCCTCCCTCCCGCCCTCCCCCCATGAGTATCGTCGCCAGGTACCTCCCCAAGGGCGGCACGAGCTCATCCAACCACACTACATCGGCAGCGACCACCACGTCCACCCCCTCCACGAGAGACGACGCTGGTGGCTGCAACCAATCTCCTTCCTCCACCGCCACCCTCCCCTCCTCCCTCCCTACCCCCGGTGGGCCCTGAACCAGGCCTCGCCAAGCCCCCACGTTCCTGCGGACATTGTCGTTGAGATTCTCCAGAGCGTACGGTAGGTCTGTCAAGATGACTTCCCTGGCGCCCAGCACCGCGCAGGACAGGCCCACCAGCCCTGTCCCCGCCCCAAGCTCCACCACCTTCTTCCCTTTCAAAAATTCAAATTCAAAGTCAAACGTTGGCGCCTGGGACCGAGCCGTGGCATGGGTGTGCTGCTTGATCAGGTACTTGCTGAGGACAACGGCGCCGTCCCACGTGGTAAGCCCAGTGCCCAGCCCGGAATTGGCCACCCCCTTGACAAAGATCCGAGTGTCGAGGACGGGAATTCCCTCCCCGTCGAGGTCGAGGGGGAAACGCCGCCCCGGAAGGGCCAAGACAGGCTTGTCGGGGGAAGAGGAAGATGATAGAATATCCCGACACTGCTTTTGCTTCCATCGGAGGCGGACGAGGGAGGGGAGGGCGGTCAAGGCGGTAGGAAGAGGCATAAAGGCCTCGGCATGGGGGTCGAACCATTCGAGCTCCATGTCCCTAGCGGGCTGTCCTACAATATCCTTTGCAAGTCCTTCCTCACTTTCTTTCTCGCTTTGCTCAGCAAGAAAGATGGAAGTTTTCAATTCGGTCAGCGTGCTGGCTTCCAAAGTAAAGCGCCTCGGACCGGTCTTGGCCCTGCTGTCGATTTCATAGTCCCGGTCCACGTCCAGCAGGATGCGAAAGCGTCTCAAGGCCGCATTCGAAGGTGAATTCGAAGACTCCTGAGGAGGTAGGGAAGGGTGGAGGGCTGCGGGTGGTGGAGGCGGAGGACAAGAAGCCAGGGGAATGCCCATGAGGGGAAGGAGGAGTTGGGCAAGAGGGAGGAGGAGGACGGAAAGCTGGAAGCCCCAAGGCCTTGGGCGTGGATATGGAATGGTTGCAATTATTCAACGTTTAAAATTATGTCTGTGAGCCCTGGACTTTCGATATATGTGGATTTATATGGGAGCATAAGGGTGTGAGACTGGTACGTGTGATACACGACTCAAAGAAGTCTTTTCTCTGCCCTCGGACTGACTGCAGCATTTTTGCCCCGTGCGATTTAGCTTGGCGCACGGGGTGGAAGGATCACGTACACGGTCGCGTTATTTATGTGCATGCTAGCTTTACAATGATTTCTTTGTTGCTCGTACTGACATTCTAAGCGCCTTTCTCCTTATAACCTCCCCCCCCCTCGTCTCCCCCTCCTTGCTATCCGCACAAACCCTCCCACCAACAATGCCTCTTGTACCCTAAAAATCACCCCCCTCGCAGGTTTACGTGCACTCGTATACAGCATCACGTTTGCCAGCTTTTCTCCTTCATTGCAGATTGTCCACACGCATCCATGGGCTCCCAACACCTGCCTCGTCAAACCTGATACAAATGAACGCGGAGGACGACTCGGACGAACTTAAGCGCCAAAGAATGGCCAAAATAAGAGCGCGGTGGGAGAGCCATCGTGCTCCCCCACCCTGCCCCCATTATCTTTCCCCGTTGACTTTTGAGTCTACTTCCCCAGTCAATCCGCTTCCCTCGCGTCTCACCGTCGTGATAACCACCAGCCCGGTGAGGTCGAACCCCGACACTCTCCTGTTGCGTCGCGTGGTCCACTCCTTCTCCCTGGTTGCAGGCCTCATCGACTGCCCGAAAGTCGTCGTTTGCGACGGGTTTCGTCTGGCGCGTCAGACGGGGGGAAGCCGGTACAAAAAAGGGAAAATCTGCCCTGAGGAAGTCGGGGCGTATCGCGCCTTTATCGCAGCCGTGGAAGCCCTGGCTGCACAAGGGGAGGGAGGCTTTCGGAACATGCGTGTGGAAGCACTGGAGGAAAGGATAGGCTTCGCAGGTGCGGTTCATCGGGCATGTGGCGAGTGGGTGCACACCCCATACGTAATGGTGGTGCAGCACGACCGACTATTCTTGACGAGGTGAGGGAGAGAGGGAGAGAGGGATGGAGGGGAGGGAGAGAGGGAGGGTGGGAGGGAGGGTGGGAGGAATGGAAAGGAGGCTAGGGGCAGTCAAGGTCAAGCCTTGTAAGGAGAGGCGTGAGGATACTATTTCCGGTGCATTTGCTCGTAGTGAGAAGGAAGGGAAGTCCCATGGAAGCCAAATGAAAAACCGCTCTGACTCCCTGCCTCTACCTTTTATCCCCTTCCTGGCCTCGTTCTATCTCTATCTCTCCAGGATCGACCTGGCCCCCGTCCTGGACGTGATGGAGGCCCACCGAGAAAAGATCCGTTACGTGGGGTTTCGGTCCGTAAAAACCAAGCACTACGCAGAAGGGAGGGATGGGGTGTGGGAGCCAGTAGTAGCCTTAATGGAAGAGAGAAAGCGGATGAAGGAGTCCAGGGAGGGCTGGGACGGGTTGGAGGGAGTGGGCGAGCGTCTAGCCGCCATGGAGGGAATGGGGAGGGAGGGGAGGGGAAAGGGGGAGGGCGGGAGCGAACAGGGGGCAGAGGGGAAGAGTTTGGGGTGCGATGACGTGGTCCTTGTGGATGGAGCCGAGAAGAGCGACCGTTACGACACGAACGGCCGGGATAAGGGCGGTCATACACCTGCGGGCAACGGGCCTGGCGGCGGCGAGGGGCGCCTGCGTTCGGAGAAGCCCGTCAAGTTACGACGGTTGTTCTTTTGGTATGACTCCACACACATCTGCCGCACAGCCTTTTACAGAGAGCTCTTCGAGGGCTACACCTACGCGACTTTCCTCCCTTGTGCCCTCCCCCCCTCCCTCCCTTACGCACGGAATTCGGCGCGTTTCCGGAACAGTTTCAGAGGAAGCGCCAGGAGGGAAGAAGGGAGGGAGGAAGGGAAAGAGGAAGGGAGGGAGGGAGGGAAAGAGGAAGGGAGGGAGGAAGGGAAAGAGGAAGGGAGGGGCCAGCGGTTGGTCGTGGAGAAATTAAAGGGAGTGAACGGGGAAGTGAGGAAGAATGAGAAAGGAGGAGATGTGGAACGGGGAGGGGGAAGAGTAGCAGGCAAAGAGGCGACTGTGGAGGAAGGGAGGCTGGGAAGGGGAGAAGGAGGAGCAGCCGTTCCAGAACGTTCTTCAGAGGCAGGAAGGCTCGCGGTCCCTGTATCGGAGTCTCCCCCGCCTTCCTCCTCCCGCTCCTCGTGCACCCCCCCGTCCTCCACTCCTGCGGCCCTCTCCTCTCCCTCCCCTAACGTGCCCTCCTTTCCCCAGGGGAGCCTGACGGACGACGTGCTGACCTCCTTGACCCGAGGGGCCCTGCTGGGAGAAGAAGCGAAAGAGCGGCGCCTGACTCAGTGCGTGGTCAAGACGGGACACTTTATTGAGGACACCTTCGGCCAGTTGATGTTGACGCACATCCAGACAGCGATGAGGAGGGAAGGAAAGCAGGCAGCTGAGGGGGTGCACGACCGGTACGGAGCCTGGCTGCTCGTGACGCCCGCGGCGTTCCCCGGTAGTACAAAGGAAAAGGGCTCGGAAAGAGGGAGAGATAAAGCAAGGGGGAATAGGCAGCACATGGCGGGAAGGGGGGGAGGAGAAAGATGGGAGGAAGATACAAAGGAGGTGGAGGAGGAAGAGGAGGAGGAGGAGGAGGAAGAAGAGGAAGAGGAGGAAGAAGAGGAGGAGGAGGAAGCTGTGGTGGGTCATCTTGATGGACGGGACTTTCTGACAGAGGATCAGTTGCTCAGTATGGGCTTCGAGCCTCGGATGAGGAAAGGGGCGAGGATTTTCATGTCCGCCAGCCAGTTGCGGAGGGACGAGGCGGCTTGGCGGGCAAGGGAGGAGATGCGAAAGAAGGAGATGACGGTGAAGATGCAGTGCATCATGTCGTGGGACGAGGGAGAGAGGGAAAGCAAGGAGGGCGACGGAGGTGAGGAGGAAGCGAGTCTAGACGATGACGAGGAAGGTGGGGTTTTGCGCATGTTGGGTTTGGAAACCGAATATTGAAGGCTTCAAATTCGTTAGCAATCTACAAATAGTGTACAAAGTTGGCAAGGAAAGATAGCAAGGGCAAAGCAAATCAACAGAGCGGGCAGCGAAACAGGTTGCTGGGTGGGAAAATTCTGCTAGTTGAATTGAAGACTTCTTGTTGGCATTGGATATCTTGGGACGGTTTCGTATCATAGTTTCGACATAATGAGAGATGTGGTATACATAGTGCAGTCATTAAGAAATAGTACAGCATGCCACAAAACTCAGCTCGCAATTTGCGAATTGATATGGGAACCACATTTTTACATTGGCCACCGTTCGTAAGCAAGGGACGCAGCAGAGGAAAAGTAATACCACAAAAGAAGAGCGAGTACATTAACTCACATTTTTACCCAAAAAATCTTTGATATAGTGAATGTTTTTATAAGGGGGAAGCCACCTTTACAAACCCCCCTTAGCTGCGATTTAACAGTGTGGACCGTTTCTGAAAGAATTGAATTTTGAATTCCCGTTACCATATTTTTCTCTCCCAAGGATCTCGAGATATCCGGGGACCGTGCAAGTTCATTACGCTCCATTGGCTTTCTCATCTCAAATATGTCCAACCACTATGGCTTTGAGCAATATTTTGACGCACTACGCATGCTGAAATCAGATATGCCGGCATTTTTAAAACAATTTTGACGTTTCGTGTGCATGTATGGAGTCCCTCGCGCACCCTTTCTGAGAGCGAACGAGACGCTCATCACATCGCGTCCCTCGCCCGTCGGCTCCACGATTCGAGCAACGGGCATAGAAATAAGAGCCCTGGACTGCCTTCCTTGACACCTTTTCTTCCTTCATTTCTTTAATCGATTGATTTCCTCATATATATGTAGGTCCAGTCAATCTATCACCAGCCCGGAATGGGAGACAACCTTGATCGGGGACCTTCACCATCTGCCACGTCGTCCAACGCCTCTGCAAGCAAGTATACAACAGTCCAGGCGACCTCCACGACCGCCTCCACACATTATGAGTATACACATCCGCAAAACCGCATGGCCCAGGTGGCTTTGGGACAGACAGCTGCTGCTGTGATTGCTTCTTCAGTGGTTTCTCCGGCCATGACCGTCATTGATTTGTCCATGTAAGTAACCATAGGCGTCCCTTTGGCATACCACAGAAAATTTAATGACGAGGCGTCAAGTTACCGCGGACGGAAACGTCCCAGCAACAGCATTGAGAGCTCTGTCATAGGGAAGGCGTGCCATAAATGATGCGTGCTGGCACCGGAATGTAGTCTAGTGCGGTGCCACGGACTTGAATACGAAGGGGGATGCGCATCTTTCTTGACAGCTTGGCACTACCACCGACGCCCTCGCACGGCAAAATTTTGCCTTGTCCGCATCCAGACCCTCTGCAGCCATGCCTATTCTTTTCCCCTCCTGCAAACCATTACAGACATTCTGGACACCCGCAGGGCTGTCCATTTTAGATATAGATCGTTTCTATGCGTCTAACATGATGTGTTTTATCCCCGCTCCCTTTCCTTGTCCTTCCTCCCTTAGCATCCGGGCGCAATTCAACAAATCCTCCATGGGCTCGGCCCTCCGCTCCACTACCAGCGACCTGCTGAGCGGCCGCATGCGATGGAACCCGGCCTTGAGCATCATGAGCACCGTCTATACGAGGTGCGTGCGCTTGTCAAGGCATATTGGACGAGGAGGGAGAGAGGGAGAGAGCCATAAAAGCGTCCCTGGCTTCACCGGGGCGACCGGGACAAGAAGGCAGAGGGGCGGCTACAACGACGCATAGAAACACACGCACAGACTGACGCGTGAAATGAAGCTCACACAGATCAAGCAAAAGCTATCCAGGACCATGTTGCCGACATGTTTTGGCCCTAACAGCATACTTACGTCGTCCCTTGTCCTTCTCTCTCCCTCCCTGTCTCGCCATGCACTCTCCTACCCCCAGCACCTACTTGACGGCCAACTATACAAGCGCCCTCTGCCAGGAGCTTGGCATCGACTACAAGATACCCACAGCCGTAGCCACGTCTCTCGTGAACATCACGTAGGAAGGGAGGAGTAACCAAGGGAGGAAAGAAGGAATAGAGAAGAACAAAAACGACGGAAGGGATTGGGGGGCGAGAGAGCGAAGAGGCCGAAGAACTGGCGCTTTTCTTTCGACTTTACCGTGCATTCCCTTGTTCTCCATGTTCATCCTCCCCGCTCCCTCCTTGTTTCGCAGGGCGATCGCTTACAAGGACAGGGAGTTTGCGCGCATGTGCTCTAAGGTAGCGTCGGGGTGGTGGAGAGAGGAAGGGAGTGGGGAGGGAGGAAGGGAACCGGGGAAAGACAAGGAGAACAGCAACATGAACCCAGAAAGGAGGGGATGCATTACACTATGTATATCGATCCCTTGACCGTCACGGACCTCGATTCCTTTTTCCCTACCTCTCCTTCCGTGTCCAGGCGCCGACTGTCTTCCCGCTGAGCTGCTACGGCCTCTTCGCCCTCAGAGACGGCCTGACCGTCACGTCTTCCTTCGTGCTCAAGGTGGGTTGGGAGAAACGGGGCGAGGGACGGAGGGAGGATGGGATTCACCCGAGCCTAGTACGCAGCATGCAGCGGGATGGCAGTCTCCCTTCCTCGTCCACCTTTTTTCCTGCTCTTTCGTTCCCGCGCCCCTCTGGGTCCTTTTTGCCCGCCTTGTTTCCTTGCTCACCCCGTACCATTGCCATCCTTTTGTGTCCTTCGTATGCTCAGAACACGATCAAGGAACGTCTGGAAGCAGAGCACGGGCTCAGCCACAACAACGCCGACCTCGCCGCCTCGTTTGCGGTCCCCATGATCGCCCAGCTGGCCTCCACTCCCCTGCACATACTCTCTCTAGACATTTATTCTCATCCCGAGAGCCCGTTCCGGATGCGAATGAAGGAAATTGCCAAGGGGTACATGTCTGTGTGCTCGGGGAGGGTCTTGCGGATTATTCCCGCCTTTGGGGTCGGTGGTTACTTGAACGATCAGGTCAAAGAGAGCTTTGAGGAGCGGGAGAACAATAGGGAGGGGAAAGGTGTCGTAATTGTGCCCCTGTCTTCGGGGGAGGAGCGACAATAGAACGAGGCGGCGCCGAAGGATTTAGGTGCATGCGTAGGCGTATTGTTATTAAATATGAAACTATACTTGGTATGCAGGACGCTCTCTACCGTACGACGAAGCGCTCCGATCTCACACCTGTAGGTCTTCTCACAAACATACAAATATACCCAAATAAAATTCACTCAATTCGTAAACTATGGTGTCACGCCTGCGGGCTTATACATCCGGCCCGATCGCCATGAACAAATGAGCAGGCCAAGCGGATATTAATAAGCATCATGGGGCAAGTTTTATGGGAGCCAAAAATTGTCAGAAATGATGAATGATACCTTGAAAGCAAGCGAGAACTGGATATGTGCCATGCAGTTGTGCACTAGCCATACGGGAAAAGTTTAGGGCCTAAAGAGTACCAATGCATGTCTGTATCGAGGTAGCTCAAATGACAAGAGTTTTTGAATGGTAAAACAGAAATTCCATGTGCTTCTTTGCTTTTGGTCTTATATTATTGGAAAGTTGAGGAAATATCCCGGCAATATTTTGTTGTTTTCATCAGAATATCCACGCCGATTTTTCTGAATGTTCGAATCACTCGTAGCTTTGAACATCTACAGTCTCGTAGCCGTCTAAAGGGGGAGTCGCATTTATGCGCCTTCTTCCAAAAGCCAAGGCAAAAATGACCTTTTTCGATAGCTAACGCTACTTTTTACGCCGCTCTTCATCTCATGCCTGATCCTTCATGGACAGGGACAGGGACTTTTGTGTTGTTTTTAAATGGTTGAACCCTCCGAGTTAACGGCCGCCCAAACGGCTGAGGACGTTCCTGGCAGCCGGTCCTTTCGCCAGTCCATCCTGCAGATTTTTCCGGGGACAGGAATCCCTTTACGCATCGAAAAGCAAGTCTTACGCCACCGTAGAAGGTGTAAGACTAGAATTGAGTATGTAAGACGGTCTATTGACTGTGAAGTAACAACCTGCTGGAGTTCTCCTTCAGACTCATTCCTTCGTATCGCTCGGAGAAGGGTCCTGGGATAAAGGTGTTATACAAGTGCACATCTCCATCCTTGTACGGTTTGTGAATAAATCAATATTAATGCTTCAGCTTTTGGATTATTTTTACCACTATCATGAGCCCGCACCTATGTCAGCTTTAAACCCCAATATTAAAGTGTTCCAACTTTTTTGGTGTAATAGATGTTTACATAGGCTACCTTTATCCGATTTCTAACTGTGGCCCATTCCCCAAATTCAGAGTCTCAATTAGTTAACCTTCAAAGAAGTAAACCGCCTGATATATTCTGCAAGTTATGGGTCAAACTGCGTCGTCCCCGGCAGGAACTGCTACCATGAGCTCTCAGCCGCCTGGCATTTCCTCCAAGGCCTCTACCCTTGCGCTTTCGTCTCCACCTGCTTCGGATAAGGTGCAAGCGGCATCCACAAGCTCTGGAAATCTCTCTGCTAAAGCCTCAACCGCGAAACTTGCCGCCCTTTCCACCAGCGCCAGCGCCACAGCAGGCGAGGATCCTCAGAACATGTCACTCATCCGTCGGCTTTCCATCAGCGCCGATGAGACCACCTCGAAAATGAGCCGGAAACTCTCTAGCATGGCAGAAGAAGGTCGACAAGCCTTGCGAAGGAACAACACGGTCGTCTCCATGGCCTCCACGGGGGTGCACGTGATCACCGACGCCGGCATCCACCTGCCGCATGAACTCCACGTTCCCAACATCGGCCTTTCCCACCCCGCCAACGCCACGTTAGGGGCTATAACCGCTGCAGTGGTCGCAGGGTCTCTCGTCAGCCCCATGATCACGGTGCTGGATTTAGCCATTGTCCGGAGTCAGTTCGACCACATTGGGGTGGGCACTGCCGTCAAGCGGACGGCCAGTGACTTGTACACAGGGCGGGCGTCGTGGAACCCGGCGTTGCGGATCATGGGGGGCGTGTATCTAAGCACCTACATGGCTGCGAACGGCACGGAGGCCTGGTGCACGGTTAGTGGGGTGAAGGGTGGGAGGGGGTCCGGGAGAAGGCAGGGGGGGGCAGGCGGGACGGTGGGGGGTGGAAAGGGACTTCCACACCGCTCTTTGCTGCCTCTCGTCCATTGTCATGATGCCGTCCTTTTTTTCGCGTTTCTCCACCTATCCCGTTCAGGAAAACGGCATCGATTACAAGATTCCTACTGCCGTGACTACCTCCCTCGTCAACATCGTGGGCGTTTCCCTCAAGGACAGGGCCTTCGCACGCATGATGAAGAAAAGTGCTTCCTCCTTCCCTCTCTCCTCCTATCTCCTCTTTGGCATTCGTGACGGGATGACCGTCACCTCCACCTTCGTGCTCAAGGTACGTAGCGCGTCCCTGCCTCCATTCGAGCACCCTTGTTCCTCCTCCCCTCCCCAGACAGGTCCTTTACGAAGGCTTTCTCTGCTTGATCACAATTTTTTCTGCCTTGTTTTAAAATCTGATGCCACAATGCAATTCCTCTACCAATATCCCGCCCTTTGCTCCTCTCCGCTCTTCTCCTTCCAGAACACGGTGCGCGACCACCTGGTGGAAGACTTGAGCTTCCGCCCGCGGTACGCCGACATTGCCGCCTCCTTCGCCGTCCCCATGCTGGCGCAGATCCCTTTCACGCCCTTGCATATCCTTGCCATGGATCTATACGTGCGAAAAGGTAAGGAGTGGAGGGGGAATTCGAGCGAGGGAGGGAGGGAGAGAGGGTGGGAGGGAGGGAGGGAGGGAGACTTGTCACCCCTCGCGCGTTCCGCTCTTTAGTCCCTCACCTCACTCTTGCCCTCCAATGCATCTCCTTTGCGGTCACTTTCAGATGCGACGTGGCTCAGTCGTCTCCAAGAGATCAAGAGCGGCTACCGGAACGTCTTGCTGGGCCGTGTCATGCGCATCGTGCCAGCCTTCGGAGTGGGGGGAGTTGTCAACGATGTAGGCAGAGGGTTGAATGGGAAGGACCAGGAAGAGAAGAGGGGAGGATAAGAGAGACTTAATGCAGCTGTGGGCCCGAGTACTTGCTCTTGGAGACTTCAAAGGAGGAGAAGAGAGGGAGAGAGACTTGAATAATTGCACTGCACTAACTTGACACACATACCTCCATTACAGATGGTCAAAGAAGCATTCGAAGACGAGGAAGAAGCCATGTTCCTACACATGGATCGCGGACCCCCGGTGTCTAAACGGTAAAGGAGGATCGCCTACGACAGGGAAGGGGAAAATATTTTGTAGATATGCACATACATGTGTAGCAGACAAGCTTAGCTTGAGGCCGGTATAAGAGGCAACTTTGGGTTTAGGCCTTTGCTCGATAGTGATACATGGGGAGGAAGTTTCAGTTCCCGAAACAAAGTATTGTACAAGAATTGATCGGCTTTGCGGGGATAGGACATGGAAAGGTTCCGGCCGTAGCGAAAATTGCAGAAGGGATGAGTGCGGTCTAAGCTAGGCGGAAACGCGGGGGCAAACGCCGGCACTACCTCATATATGGCGTGATAACTGGCTTATTTGATACACACTTTGCACATGTAGCAAACGAATGTACAGCGAATATGAACAAAACGACACCTGTTGCGAGCCCCCTGAGACAAGGAGGTTATTACGAAAGCATATGTTCCATTTGGTGAATCAAGAAAAAGAATGAATCGACGCACATTTCACTCTGTTTACTTAATGATCAGAAGTTTTAATAAGATTGTGCACACGGAGTAAGGTTACATGGGGCTGTAAATCTTTCTTTGTTTTGCGGATGCTGAAACGTCACATACGTTGAGCGACTGACACAGCCGTTAGTTCAGCTTCTGTGCAGAAAAAAACTGTGATTAATACCTTTGACAGAACGCAAGTCGTGTGGTTCTTGGAGAGTGGCATTTATGCATATGCTAATTAGTTTACACTTGTCCAGTCTGGCAAGAACTCATGATCTTTCTATGTTTTGAGCGGTATATTTGCCGTGTGACGAGCTTTCAAATTAACGAAGGTTGGATTCCATTCCTGACACGGGCTTCGACGTACGACATTTGACACATTGAAACGTACTAAAATGTGTAATCAGACTTCCGAATTCATTCTACGACAAAATATCACAAATATTGGAGGTGTGACGCTGTTGATCCTCGTGATTGTATCTCTAACTCAGTAAAATTATATCTTACTGAATCACGAGACATAATCCAAATATATCGAATCCACCTATACAGATAGATACCGTCCTAGAGCAGCGTCACCATGGTCAGCTATTCTACGCCGGCATACAGAGATAGCGAGGATGATCATCATGGTGGTCATCAGCTCAAAATACTGTCGCCTTTGCCCCGTGTCCCCTGGGACCTTCCGCCACTCCCATCGGGTGCTGGCGCGGGTGTCAGCCCCCCCTCAGTCCGCCAATGTCACCGCGATCCTCAAGATGTTCGTCACGAGGCTGCGACTTGTCGTCGCACCCGCAGCCAGAAACGTCGCAGCGTCGACGATGCCAAGGAGTATACCCAACGGCCAGTCGGAGAGGAGAGGGAACGGAGCCTGTCCTCGTCCCAGGGGAGCCGTCCAGCACGTCTGTCGGTCTCCCGGCACGAGGCTCCACCTTACCTTGTTGGAAACCCCTTTATATTATCCGGATATCGACGATGCATTACCCTGCGGGAGGCGTGTCAAGGCTTGTTTTATCAGCACAATTCTTGGCTGGATACCTGGACAAGTGTGTTTTCTTGGGTGCATTCGCACGTCTTACTCTTTGTTGCCTCCTACGTTTATGGCGTCTTCCGCCGTGACTGGCTTTCTGCGATAGTGTTCGCCTCTTTTTACTTGCACGTAGCGTGGATCCATGCCCCCGCCTCGATCGTCTGCCACCTGGTCGGCAATGCGGGGATCTCGCAGCACGTGTACGAGCTGTGTCTGGAACTGGATTATCTCGGCATCTTCATCGCCTCCGTCATATTGGCGTTTACCCAGGCGGTTTTTGTCTATCCATGGTGGGGCACACTCTTGAACGTGCTGCTGGCCATGGGCTTAACGGCGTACTTGGTGAGACCTGGGTGGGGGAACACGAGAAGAAAGAAGGGGTGGGGCTAGGGGCGGGAGTCACGCAGCCGAGCGTCCCAGAGGGAAACCAAAGAGGGTGCATATGAATGGAACGATAACGCGCCGTCGTCATGTTGCGTGAGACACCAAAGGGAAGTTCTCCGGCCAGGATTTTCCGTCACGGACACTTTCCCTCACCCCTCCTTCCTCCTTCCCCTCGCCCTCCCTCCCTTATCGCATCGGGGGTTCCCCTCCCTGTTGCTGTCGCTTATCTTTGCGCTGTAGGTGACACACATCCGTCAAGTTGTGTTGTGCCACATCGGCCGCCTCCGCATGCTTCTGGAGATTGGCAGCCTCTACCAGCTTCCACTTTGGTTCCAGGCTTATCAGGACTGCACCTCGCCCTCCATCCCTTCCTCCCTCCCTCCCTCCTTGCTGTGCGCCTGCGGGATGACGGGTTCACTGGTGGTGGGGGGTCTCACGTACGCCCTCCATTTCCCCGAGCGTTTCGCACCCGGGAAGTTCGACGTTTGGGTAGGGAGGGAGGGACGGAGGGAGGGAGGGAGGGCGGGACGGAGGGGAGGACAGTGCAGGACTTCGAGGACATTCATGAATACGTCAAGTTGTATTTTTGGAATGCCATGCGCATACGCTCACATTCTAGCCTTCTCCTTCCGTTCCCCTGGATTGTCAAACCCTCTTGCATGCCTTAGTGGAATAGCCACGCACTCATGCACGTCTGGATCAACGTGGCCATGCTCTCGGAATTTCTTTTCCTCCTCCACATGTTCCTGCGTCGGTCCTGAGGGGCGGGGAGGGGGGCCGGAAGGAAGACGACCTCGGGACAGGCTGGAACCGAGGATGGGATGCTTCAAGGAGGGAGAACGCAGGAGAGTGAGCGAGGTCGGCCCTGAGGCGAAAAGAGAGGGGCCGAGGAAGGCGAAGGAGAGGGGGTAGAGGAGAGGCGGTGGAGGGATGTAGAAGCGCTGGAGGTGAAGGTCTTCTTTCGCGCCAAAAATGGGTCCGGATGGGACATGTGCCAATAAATAGCGACAACTAGGTGAGACGTCCTAACGCAAGCCTTGCCAGATGTGCTCTTTTTTACTTTCATGCATGCTTCATAACCATTATACACCTCCCTCCCTTCCATTTTCGCTCCCTCCTTCCTACATGCCCCCCTCTCCAACGTCCCCCTCCACTTGCTCTTGCTCCCCGCTGATCCGCTCGCACTCGTCGATCCACTCGCAGTACACGTCGATGGGTTTCGACAGGTCTGTGGGGGAGGGAGGTGGTCAGAGCGTCAGGGAGGGAAGGGGGGGAAGGTTGTAAGTCACAACTCCCGAACATACGTAACACCGGCTGCCTGACATCTGTCACAAACGCCCACCGCCCTAATTGATTTTGATACTCACAATTGACGGCACATATAAAAGAAGCCCCGCAGACGCGACAAACCACCTCCCCAGTGCCTTGCTCCTTCCGACTGAAATGGAGGGCCGGCGACGAGTTTGAGTGCTTCTTGTGAATACGAGGGAGAGGCTTATGGGGGAGGAGAGACTGGGGGGCCGGGAGAATTACCACTCACATGACACACTCTACCACGCCATCGTTGTTACATTGCACGCATTTAAAAACCGTGCGTAGGCTGGGTCGTTTCTTTTTTGCGACTTTTTTGGAGGCCTGGTGAAAACAAGGTAGAGAAGGCGGGTGGATGGGGGGCGTAAGCGTGGTGCTGCCAAAACATGAGCAAGCGGGGAAAGATTTTGACAGATTGGTTCGAAACGAGCTGTACACCACAGAAACACACGTGCCGTGGCAAACCTCGGCGATCTGGCTACATGTGCGGGGAAGCTGCAATAGATGGGACAGGACGGCCAAAATTCGACTAAATATTTTTCTTTTTCCCGGATACCTCCTCCGCTACCTCTCTTTTCATCATGATTCCCCCCACCCCCTTCGTTCGACAAACACGTACCTTTTTCCGCCCTCCCATGCCTCTATCTTCACCTCTTACGTAGCAGTCGCTTTCCTCTGAGAGCTTGCCGTTTCTTCACACTGCGCCGATGTAGATGAGCCTGCTATGTGCGTGGTCCGCCAATATTAACGTGCCGACATTACCGTGCACACCATTCAGCTCCTCTAGTACATGACACGAGAACGGGCCACATCCACCGTCCATCCCCCCTCGTCGTGGGGTGAAGATGTGTCGTATAATGCCTCATCCCATCAAGCCTCGCTGTCTCTTTGATACTGAGGCTCGGCGAGGGCAAAGAACAGAAGGGGCAGCAGCATGGTGGGAACCCGGAATGGCAGGTGTGTCGTGCGAGGATTACAGGAGCCAAGACATAGACATCTGGCCACTACTTTGCGGCTCTGGTGCGCGTATCTTGCCGGGCAGTGACGAAGACGCAGCAATTAGACGCGTTCTGTTAGGCTGCTTGCCGACCTCCCCCCCCCGCCTCGTAGTTCTGTAACAATTACAGTCATATTCACTTTGTCATGCTGCTATAAATACTATACTGGGCATTTCTGAGCCTAGGGTCGGTAGCGTGTCGAAATCGATGATTGCGGGCACGTACTGAACCCCGTTTCTTCCACAGTCATGTACTTTTTCTCTTCCCGAGGCCCAGGATCAAGGCGTGTCGTTGAACACGTCCTCAAGGTAAGCGAGACAGTCTGGCGAGGATCTAAGGACGTGAGGTGCATCTGTGTCGGAGACTTTCCAAATGAACATTTATGTCCGCTCTTCGGTGTAGGTCTCGATTGAGGCCACGCATTTGTCTTTTTTTCCCCTCCTCGCTTTTCCCTCCGGGGCCCCTCATGTCCCTCACGTAACGCCCGGCCCGGCCCTTCCCTTGAACAGGCCAGTGCCTGTATAACCGCAGCCGCGGGTGCCATGGCGCTGACCACGCCTTACTATTCGGCGGAGAACGGAAAGCGAGGGACCCCGGGTTCCTCCTTTTATTTTTCCTCTCCGTGCCGTGGCCCCGCCCGGGCGCAAGGTCATCCTGCTTGGGTGCACTCGTCCGAGGAGGAGGAGGAAGGAGGGACGACCAATGATGACGAGAAACACCGTCGCTTCTATAGGCCGCCGTACAACCGGTCAGGGGACAAGGGGGAAAGGGGAGGGGGGGGAGGCAAGCGGATGGGCCATGGGAACTTGCGCCACGGGATGCACAGCCACACGGACGAGGTAAGGAGGGAGGGAGGGACGGACGGAGGGAGAGCGGGGAGGAGGAAGAGAAAAATGGATGGGGATCAGGAGACAAGCAGGATGCCTTGGGGGTGGGTACCATGGCTGTGCATGCGGCGCGCCCCCCCGTCCCGGGCGTGTCCTTGCCTGAGACCGCTGCCTGTCGCCTCGCCCGTTTCAGTACCTTCCCATCCAGGCAGTGTCCTGTCGCCTCGCCCGTTTCAGTACCTTCCCATCCAGGCAGTGTCCTTCCTCTCCTTCCTTCCCTCCCCCCAGGTGGTGGAAGGTTTCGCAGGCACGGTGGGGAACACCCCCTTGGTGGAAATCAAGTCCCTCTCTCGGATCACGGGCTGCCGCATCCTCGCCAAGGCCGAGCACCTGAACCCTTCCGGGAGTATCAACGATCGGGCGGCTGTGTATATGGGTAAGTGTGGGGGCAGGAAATTCTGAGAGGCGTGGGGAGGCGAGATGACGGGCATTGTGGAGGCGTCTTTGGGCGTGCAGGCGTTCAACGCGGGGGCGGGGAGGCAGGATCGTCTAGGCGGCCTGCCCTGGTGTCCTTTATTGCTCTATCAATGCCTTTCAGGGCCTGTTTAGCGCCTATCAATGACGTACAAAAACTCTTGAGAGCCCCCGATGTCCCTCATCCTTTCTGTGGGAATTCGTGCCTTTCAGAGTCCCTCTCGCGCCATGCCATGCCGCCCCACACCCGCGGACCCTCCATCCGTCTCTAAATACCAACCTCCTCACCCCCCCACAGTGGAGGACGCGGAACGGAAAGGGCGGCTCCGGCCTGGGGGCGTGATCGTGGAGGGAACTCGAGGGAACACTGGGATCAGCCTCGCCTTGGCGAGCCTCGCGAAAGGCTACCAATGCGTCCTCGTCGTCCCTGACAGCGTTTCGGCCGTTAAAGTGGATTTGATGCGGGCCTACGGGGCGCATGTTCACGTCCAGCCCTCCGTGCCGCTCTCGGATTCCCGGCATTTTTACCACAAGGTAAGCCTCCTTTCCTCTTTCCCTCCGTCCCTCCCTCCTTCCCTACCCCGCTCTCCTCCCGTCCCCCTTTTGCCTCCCGCTCGCAAACATGGGGATGTGGGCGAGGCAGTGCCTCGTCGTTGTCGGCGTCGGTTCAGTGGTCAAAGCATCCCTTATAAAGCCTACCCTGGCCCTTCCCACACCGGCCAGGGAGGTGTCAAGGGGTTGTCGGGGTGGCGGTGGGGGAGGGAGGAAGACGCGTCCTGTCTTAGGCTCTCTTCGGGGCCTTACCAGCCATCTCTGATTATGCTGCTCCACGCTTTCACTCTTGTCGCCGTGACCTCGGGTGGAAGGGAGGAGGTTCCTGGATGGCATTGCATACCCTCGGGCCCGGGACCGTATTCCCTGTCGACTTCGTCTTTCCCCCGTCCCATCCGTTTGGTCAGGATGGGCGTGCCGCACACCCAACGGGAGCCCCAGGCTGTAGCTCAAGGCTTTGACCGCTCATTGACCCGGGCGCTCCGTCCTCTCTTTCTCGAAGGCACCTTTCTCCCCGCATGCTTTCACTACACCTCGGTATTCGGTTCGCTCACGTGCCCGTGTTTCCCTCCGTACAGGCGGCGGCTTTAGCCCAAGAACTCAGAGAGGCGCAAGCCGCTGCTTTGCAGTCCTTTCAGGCCCATCACCAGGGTCTGAGGGTCGAGGAGGAGGAGGAAGAGGAAGAGGAGGCGGAGGCGGAGGAGGAGGAGGCAGGAGTGACGGGAAGCAAGGAGGGAGACCGGGCGGGAGGTGTGGAAGGGGCGGGGGGGAGGGACGAGTCGGTGGAGGAAAGGAGGGAGGTGCCATCGGAGGGTTGGGAGGAGGGACCAGGGCCTCTGCGTCTCCGCCGGCACATGCCCAAGATCGTGCATTTGGATCAGTACGAGAATTTGGCGAATTTCAAAGCCCATTTCGAGGGTACGGGGCCCGAAATTTGGCGGCAGGTCGGGCACAAGATCGACGCCTTTGTCTCCGGGGCCGGGACAGGGGGTACACTGGCAGGTGTGGGGGTTTATTTGAAGCACCAGGACCCGAACGTGCGCGTGATGCTGGTGGAGGAGGAGGGGGAGGAAGGGGAGGGAGGGAGGGAGGGAGGGAGGGGCGTGGTGGAGAACGAGCGGATGGGGAAGACGACGAGTAATTTTCGTGCCGCGGCTATTGACGGACACGTGG
>Ga0102934_1000963_pt1 | contig 19851 bp, 18 predicted proteins | sample SalPonR2_A_D1_MG_FD_78175 | JGI IMG/M metagenome (GOLD analysis project Ga0102934, IMG submission 78175) | Salt pond soil microbial communities from South San Francisco under conditions of wetland restoration - Salt Pond MetaG R2_A_D1_MG | ecosystem: Environmental > Aquatic > Marine > Intertidal... | reverse complement strand
TCTCGGACGGCGAGACTGCGCGCCGGAAAGGAAAGTAAGAGAATATGAGCGACAACGACGGAAAGAAACCTTTGGGTGTGCGTGGCGGCGGGTCCCGGCCGGGAAACGTGAAGCAGAGCTTCAGCCATGGCCGGACCAAGAACGTCGTGGTGGAAACCAAGCGCAAGCGTGTGGTCGTGCCCAAGCCGAGCGCCGCGCCCGGTGCGGCAGGTGCAGCGCAGAAATCCGCTGGCCAGGCAAGCTCTGCCAAGCGACCTGCCGGGATTTCCGACGCCGAGATGGAACGCCGGATGAAGGCGCTTGCCGCCGCCAAGGCGCGTGAGACCGAAGATGCCGCCAAGCGCGAGGCCGAGGAAAAGGCCCGCGAAGAAGAGCGTCTGCGCCGTCGCGAAGAAGCCGAGGCAAAGGAGCGCGAGCAGCGCGAGGCCGAAGAGCGTGCCCGCGCCAAGGCAGAAGAAGACCAGCGCAAAAAGATCGAAGCCGAGCAGGCTGCCGTTCAGGCGGTGACACCGCCGCCCGCAGAGCCGGACGTGGCCCCTGGACCCGCGCGTCAGGCGCCCTCCAAGGCGGCCCCGGCGCCGCGCAAGCGTGAAGATGACGACAAGAGCAACCGCCGTGGCAAGGGGCGTGGCGGCGAGGATGCCCGTCGCTCCGGCAAACTGACGCTCAACCAGGCGCTTTCGGGTGGCGAAGGCGGGCGCCAGAAATCCATGGCGGCGATGAAGCGCAAGCAGGAGCGTGCGCGTCAAAAGGCCATGGGTGGTGCACAAGAGCGCGAAAAGGTTGTTCGCGACGTACAGCTGCCCGAGGTGATCGTTGTCTCGGAATTGGCGAACCGCATGGCCGAGCGCGTCGGTGACGTGGTCAAGGCCCTCATGCAGAACGGCATGATGGTTACGCAGAACCAGTCGATCGATGCCGATACCGCAGAGTTGATCATTGAGGAATTCGGCCACCGCGTTGTGCGTGTCAGCGACGCGGATGTCGAGGACGTCATCGCACAGGTCGAGGACAAGGCCGAGGACCTCCTGTCGCGGCCTCCGGTGATCACCATCATGGGTCACGTGGACCACGGCAAGACCTCGCTTCTGGACGCGATTCGAGATGCCAAGGTCGTCGCTGGTGAGGCCGGTGGCATCACCCAGCATATCGGGGCCTATCAGGTCACCACCGACAGCGGTGCCGTGCTCAGCTTCCTCGACACGCCGGGCCACGCGGCCTTTACCTCGATGCGCTCTCGCGGGGCACAGGTAACGGATATCGTCGTGCTTGTGGTGGCTGCAGATGACGCCGTGATGCCGCAAACCGTCGAGGCGATCAACCACGCCAAGGCGGCCAAGGTGCCGATGATCGTGGCGATCAACAAGGTCGATCTGCCCGCCGCCGACCCCGACAAGGTACGCGCCGATCTGCTGCGTCACGAGGTGATCGTCGAGGCGATGTCGGGCGATGTGCAGGATGTGGAAGTGTCGGCGGTTACCGGTCAGGGTCTGGAAGAATTGCTCGAGGCCATTGCACTGCAAGCCGAAATTCTCGAACTCAAGGCAAATCCGGACCGCGCCGCCGAGGGTGCCGTGATCGAGGCGCAGCTTGACGTGGGCCGTGGCCCCGTGGCGACCGTTCTGGTGCAGAAGGGCACGCTGCGGCAGGGCGACATCTTTGTCGTCGGCGAGCAGTACGGCAAGGTCCGCGCGCTGATCAATGACCGGGGTGAGCGCGTCAAGGAGGCCGGGCCATCGGTGCCGGTCGAGGTTCTTGGCCTCAACGGTACGCCCGAAGCGGGCGACGTGCTCAACGTGGTCGAGACCGAGGGTCAGGCGCGCGAGATCGCCGAATACCGCGCTGATGCAGCCAAGGAAAAACGCGCCGCTGCCGGGGCGGGCACCTCGCTCGAACAGCTTCTGGCCAAGGCCAAGGAAGACGAGAACCTCAAGGAACTGCCCATCGTGGTCAAGGCCGACGTGCAGGGCTCTGCCGAGGCGATCGTTCAGGCGATGGAAAAGATCGGCAACGAGGAGGTGCGCGTGCGCGTGCTGCATTCGGGTGTCGGTGCGATCACCGAATCCGATATCGGCCTTGCCGAGGCCTCGGGCGCGCCGGTTCTGGGCTTCAACGTCCGGGCCAATGCGCCCGCGCGCAACAGCGCCAACCAGAAGGGTGTGGAGATCCGCTATTACTCGGTGATCTATGACCTGGTCGATGACGTGAAAGCGGCGGCGAGCGGTCTGCTGGGCGCGGAAATCCGCGAGAAGTTCATCGGCTATGCGACCATCAAGGAGGTCTTCAAGGTCTCTGGTGTTGGCCGTGTCGCGGGTTGTCTGGTCACCGAAGGTGTGGCGCGTCGGTCTGCCGGTGTCCGTCTGCTGCGCGACGACGTGGTGATCCACGAAGGCACGCTCAAGACGCTCAAGCGATTCAAGGACGAGGTTGCCGAGGTGCAATCGGGTCAGGAATGCGGTATGGCGTTCGAGGCCTACGAGGACGTCCGCGAAGGCGATGTGATCGAGATTTTCGAGCGCGAGGAAATTACCCGCACGCTGTCCTGAACGGTGTGACGGAACGGAGTGGGGCGGCTGGTTTCAGCCGCCCTTTTTCATGTCGGGTCGCAAACCGCTGCTGGCGGGTGATGATGCGTCAGCGGCGCAGACGTCCCCGGATTTCCTGTAGTCGGAATGCCCCTAGTGCCTGTCCGAACAGTCCGTAGGACAGGATGCCGGCGGTGATCAGCAGCAATAGCGCCAGCCAACGCCATCCGGCTACGGCGAAAAGGGGCCCGAGCACGGCACCTGCGCCCCAGACTGCGGCCCCCATCAGGGCCGAGGCCAAAACGATCCGCCACAGCCGCCGCCGGAATTGCAGGTCAAAGCGCGCAACCTCACCAAAGCTCCGCCCGCCGATTGCCAGTTGCCAGACCATGACCCAGGCCGCGACAGTGGTCGCCAGCGCCGCGGCAATCCACCCCATCACGAATGAAAGGCCGACAGCGAGGGCCGCGTTGACGACCATTGCCACAACCGCGTAGCGAAACGGGCTTTTGGTGTCCTCGCGTGCGAAGAACACCGGTTGCAGGATCTTTTGCAGCACGAAAGCAGGCAGTCCAAGGCCGTAGATCGCCACGGCGATCGCCGTGGCCGCGCTGTCATCGGCGCTGAACGCCCCACGCTCGAACAACACCGTCACAAGTGGCAGCGGGATGACGACAAGAGCGACGGCGCATGGCACGGTCAGCGCAAGTGCCACCTCACCCGCCCGCGATAGCGCGTAGCGCGCGCCGGTATCGTCCCCGGCCTTGAGCCGCCGGGACAGGTCAGGCAGCAGGACAATGCCAACCGCGATCCCGACGACTCCGAGAGGAAGCTGGTAGAGCCGGTCGGCGGAATAGAGCCAGCTCACCGCCTTGTCATAGTTCGAGGCGACAAGCTGCCCGACCACCAGATTGACCTGTACCACGCCACCGGCGAGGGCCGCTGGCACCGCGATGCGCACCAGTTGCGCCATCTCGGGCGTCCAGCGCGGACGCACCGGGCGGATGCGCAGACCGGCGCGGTTGGCGGCGTGCCAGACCAGAGCCAGTTGCGCGATCCCTGCAAATGGAATCGTCCAGACCAGAGCATTGGCGACCCCACCCCGAAAAAAGGCGGCGGTCCCCATGGCGGCGATGAGCATCACGTTGAGAAGAACAGGTGCCGCTGCAGCAGCCGAAAAGCGCCCGGCGGCATTCAGCATCCCGGAAAAGAGCGCTGCCAGTGAAATGAACAGGATGTAGGGAAAAACGATACGCCCGTATTCGATTGTGATCCCGAAACGCACGTCTCCGGCAAAGCCTTCGGCGGTGGCCCAGACCAGCGCGGGCATGAACACCATTGCCAGCCCGGTCAGTGCCAGGAGGACAAGCCCCAGCCCGGAAAGCGCGAGCGAGGCAAAGCCCAACGGGTTCTCGTCGGCTTCCAGCCGCTTGGAGAACATCGGCACGAAGGCGGCGTTGAACGCGCCCTCGGCAAAGAAGCGACGGAACATGTTGGGCAGGCGGAACGCGGCGACAAAGGCGTCCATCAAGACGCCCGGCCCCAGAAAACTGGCGATCATCACGTCGCGGACAAAGCCCAGAATGCGGCTCATCATGGTCCAGCCGCCGACGGTCAGGATGCCGGAAAGCAGACGGACGGGTTTCATGGGCGGCGCTCCGGACTGGGCAATGCGGCAGGCTTAACCGATTGGTGGTAAGGGGGAAAGAGGCTAGCTTGGCAACAGCGGGATCATCGTGCCCGTGAGAAGGGCCACGTGTGTCTCTTGCCCGTCTTCAACCGCATGCACATCCGCCTGCACGATCACCAGACGACGTCCCGGCTTGATCACGCGGCCCCGCGCGATCAGGTACTCGCCCCGTGCTGGCGCAAGCAGGTTGATCTTCATTTCGGTGGTCAGGACCTCGGATCCTTCGGGCATGACGCCAAGCGCGGCATAGCCCGCCGCACTGTCGCCGATGGCAAAGGTCAGGCCTGCATGGGCATAGCCGTGCTGTTGCAGGCTGCCTGGCAGAATCGGGGCTTCAATCCGGGCATGTCCCGGCAGCACGGCGATCAGTTTCGCGCCGAGCGTGGCCATCATCGCCTGTGCATCAAAGCTTCGATTAATGGCCGCTTCTATGTCAGGGGATAATTTCTGATCAATTCCCATTGCCCATCTTTCGTTTCAGATGTCACGATATTGTGGTCAAGCAATCGTGTGAATGCTTGGATTTGGATTTCGTCGCTGATAAATGCACGTTTAGCGATAAATGGTAAGGGTCTTGGTTTGAAGTGGTCTGAGTTCAGACAGCATATGTCAGAGACCTGGGCCGGGTTGGTCTCTCCGTTGACGCTGTCGATATTGGCAACGGCCTGCGCCATCGCGGTGGTTGCCGGGCCGTTCGGCACCTACGACACGATGATGTGGCCGACGCGTCTTGCCTATTGGGGGCTCGTGATCGGACTTGGTATTCTGATCGGTGGTTTCGTTCGGGCAATCAAGAAAACGGTGTGTCATTCAAGTCACCCGGCGATTTTCGACATCGGGGCCAGCGTGCTCACCAGCGCTGCCCTCGCCCCCGTCATCTGGTTTCTACGCGGCGCGCTCGACCCTGTGCTGACGCACACGGACCTCAGCATTGTCAGTATCGGTTTCAATACCCTGCTGGTCGTCGCCGGTATTTTCGTGTTGCGTCGGCAGATCGGGGCGGAGCAACCGGCCAGCTATTCGCGGCGCGCCCGTGTGTCAAATGTCCCGGTGACCCGGCTGCATCGGCGGATGTCCGACTTGCCCAATGCCGAGATCATGCGCTTGTCGGCCAATGATCATTTCGTTGATGTGGCGACGCCGCATGGTGTCGAGACACTCCGTCTCAGGCTGAGCGACGCGATTGCGGAGATGGAACCGGTCGAAGGGGTCTGCACACATCGCTCGCATTGGGTCGCGCTGCGGGCAATCGACAGGATCGAGCGCGATTCAGGAAAGATCCATGTGGTCCTGCGCAATGGGGATCGTGTTCCTGTCAGCCGTAAATACCGTGTGAGGCTGGAGGATGTCGGCCTTCTCGAACGTCAGGACGGGTCAGGGCAAGGCGGATAACCGGCTTGCGGCTTCGGGGGGAGTGGCGTTCGCCTGTGGATCGTGCGCCGTGCCGGTTTTAAGCCGAGGGTTTCGCATTTGGTCTTGCGAGGTCATGGCCTGCTGTTAATCTCGATACATCATGGTGTCGCCCCTGAGGCGGAGAATTGGGAAGCCGGTGAAAGACCGGCGCTGCCCCCGCAACGGTAAGGGAGGGCATCACGGCAATACGCCACTGAGCCGCGTAGCTGCTTGGGAAGGTGCCGTGCTGCATGGGCTGATCGCCCGCCACTCAAGCCCGGAAACCAGCCATGGTAAACGTCGAATCGCGGGGGGCGATGCGGGCGTGTGCGCCCTGCGCCGCGACCCTCAGCCTGCTCTTCGCCCCATCCGGCCCGGGGTGTGGCCGGGGAGAAGAAGCCATGACTGTAACACGCATCATCGACGCCCTTGAAGAAAGCCCTGCAGCGGGCGCGCAGGCTTGTGCGGCCGGGCGACTGGGTTTTCTGGAATGGGTTTTCGACGCGCCAGGACCGGTGACCGCGCAGATGGCCCGTGAGGCGCTTGCCGAACCGGCGGCGCAGGCCCCCAAGAGCGCTGCGGCACGTGCCTTTGTCGGGTTTCTCGAAGAGGCTTGCGCCTCTATCGGGGCGCGGCCCGCGCGACGCAGGCGCGGGCAGTTGGTGCACTGATCGCCGTCAGTGGATGATCTCTTCCTCACGCACGAACATGTTGTCCCACGCCCGGTCAATGAGGTCGGGTGACATCTGATAGGGGATGCCCTCGAATTCGCAGATCGCTATCATTTGGTCGATCAGGAAGATCGGCTGATAGTTGGCATAGACGTTGTCGATCGTCGGATATTTTTCCTTGATCAGGTGGATGAGCGCCTCTTCGTCGAGGGGGATGCCCTTTTTGCGCGCCACCATTGCGAAAATCTTGAGGAAATCCGATTGGCAGGGACCGTCGATCTTGATCTTGTAGAAGATCCGACGCAGCGCGGCCTTGTCGAAGATCTTGTTGGGGTGGAAGTTAGTCGAAAAGATCACCAGCGTGTCGAACGGCACTTCGAATTTCTCGCCCGACTGAAGGGCAAGAATATCCTTGGATTCTTCCAGTGGAACGATCCAGCGGTTGACCAGTGATTGCGGAGGCTCCGCCTGACGGCCGAGGTCGTCAACGATGAAGATGCCGCCGGTCGATTTGAGCTGAAGCGGGGCCTGATAGGTGCGCGCGGTCGGGTTGTAGACCAGATCGAGCATCGACAGGCTGAGTTCGCCGCCGGTGATCACCGTCGGCCGTTCACAGCGCACATAGCGTGTATCAAAGGTGCGTTTGCGGCGCAGCGAGTTGGGGTCGTCCACCTCGACCTCGGCCTTTGAATGCACGATCGGGTCGTAGACTGTGATGACCTGGCCGGAATATTCGATTGCCCGGGGTACGTAGATCTTGTCCCCCATGGCGTCACGGATACCGTTCGAGATCGAGGATTTACCGTTGCCCGGCGGGCCATACATCAGCACCGAGCGTCCGGCGCTGACGGCCGGCCCGAGATGATCGAGCAGGGATTCGGGCAGGATCAGATGCCCCATGGCATTGGTCAGCTGTTCGCGGGTGATCTGGATATTGCGGATCGACTGGCGTTTTACCTGCTCACGGTAGACGGCGAGCGGGACAGGCATCGCGCCGAAATATTCCGACTGACTAAGGGCATCGAGCGCGCGGGCTTTGCCCGCATCGGTTAGCTGATAGCCCATTTCGCCGCCTGAGGTGGCGTTGAGTGTGCCGGTCGCCTCTAGCAGGCGCTGCGTGCGTGCCATGTCCACCAGTTCCTGCGTGACCGCGCGCGGCAGGCAGATCGCTTCGGCCAGGTCGCTGACCATGTCGAGGTTCTTGCGGAACATCGTCTTGAGAAGAATGTCGCGCATCATCACGACAGGAATTTGCATGTCCTCGATGCTGGTTGGTGGCGGTGGGGGCTGCACGCCCGCGGAGACTTGCATGTTCATGGTAATTGCCTGCCCTGCGTGGTCATCGACTCGCAAGAACCATGACCACCAATCGTGCAGAAATTAAGGAGAGCATCGGGCGGATCGGGGGCGCTCAGCTTCCGTACATGGCACCAAGCCCGAGATAGAGCGCGAGTGTCGGGCCGAGTGCCAGTCCCATCGGGAATTTCTTGGTCATCTGCCAGCTGGCCCAGTCCGGCGTGATCCGGCGTAGCGGGCTATACATCGCGATCCGGTGCGTTGCGAAAGCGGCGATTAGCATCGCCGCGAAGAGAAGGCAGAGGAATGCTGCATCACCCAGCACGACAAAGGGGCCTGCGGCTGCGATGAACTTGGCATCCCCCGCCCCCATGACACCGATCGCATTGGCCAGCATCCCAACCACCAGCAGAACCGCGAGATGTGAAAAGCGCCAAGCATATTCTGGCAACGGCAAGACCCAAAGACCAACCAGCACAAAGGTCGCCAGCAGCGCCAGAACCGCGATGTTGGGAATCTTCATGCTGCGCATGTCGCTCAGGGCGACCCATGCGCAGATCGGCACGACAAATGGCAGGAACCAGAGCGCGGCGCGGGAAGTGATCTCAAGCGTCATGGCGTTTTTCAGCCGGACTTGTTCTCAAGCGCCCTCAGGCTGCGCACCGCTTCCTCGAAATGCTGTGGGTGGGTTTCGACGGCGTCCTTCAAAAGGCCCTGTCCGATGGTGGTGTCACCTTGTTTCACCGCAGACAAACCGAGCGTATAGAGCAGCTGTGCGCGTTCCACCTGGGTAACCGGCAGGACGGGCAGGGCATAGTTGCGCTGCGCCCCCCTTGCCAGAACAAGATTGTTTTTTGCGGTGAACAGCGACGGATCCTGGCGCACGGCGTCGGTAAAGAGCCGCTCGGCTCCTTTTAAATCCCCGCGCGAGAGCTTGGAATATCCCCAGTTGTTCATCACATTGGCGGGCTGTGTCGTCAGGCCAACGGCGGTCTCATAGAAACTGTCGGCCTTTTTCCAATCCTTCTCGCTATCCGCGATCATCGCTTCGAGGCGGTAGCGTTTGAACGTCTCGTGGGTTGGCGGAACACCGTCGAGCACGTTGGCTGCACGCTCCCATTCGTTATTGCGGATCAGCGCATCGGCATGGTTCACGTGATCGGCATGAGTTGCGTCTTCGTGCTTGGTCACGTTGGCCCATGCGGCAACGGCTTCGGTGTTGCGTTTCGCCCTGACAAGCGAGCTGGCAAGACCGCGCTGCAGGTCAAGCCGGTCAGGTTTTTCGCCAACCGCGCGCTGGAAATAGGATACCGCCTCATTGGGGTCGGAGGCTGTCAGCATCACATCGTTGAGATTGGTTTCATCAATGACGTTGATGTCCTGAAAGGCGCGATCAACCTCATTGCCAGCGGTTTGCTCACATGCAGACAGGGCGAATGTGCCTGCTGCAAACAGGGAAATCAGGATAGGGTGGCGCATTTTTGCGTCCTTTTACTGCCTCGGCCTCGTCATGGTATCTTGCGGATCAGGTATTCGCTGCTGCCCCGTCGTACCACTTTGTAATCTTGTTCTTCGATAACACCATACTCGGAATTTTCTGATTTTGCGAGCGCCAAACGCAAATTGTCACGAATTGCGTCGCTTTCGCCATCATCGAGCGCATAGGCCCGCCTCAGAATCTGTTCAGCCTCGGGATAATTGCCCTGTTCGACAAGAACGACACCGAGATTATTCCAGGTTTCGGGTGTTGCATCGTCGGCCTCGATCGCGCGCCGCAAGAGCCGTTCTGCGCTGCCAAGCCGCCCGAGGGCAAGGTTGGCGCTGCCCAGTCCTGCCAGGACATCCGCTGTCATGCCTTGGTCCAGGGCGGCGCGGCTATAGGCCTTTTGCGCCAATTCAAATTCGCCCGCATCCATCAATCGATGCCCAACGAGAAGGCCGTCAACGCCCGTTGCGCCGGGTGCGGGGCCAGGGGCGAAGGGGCCATCAACCGGCGGCTGGCCCAGACATCCCGCAAGCGTGAGACAGGCGAGCAGGACAAGCGCCGCTTTCGGGCTGGCCGACTGCATTTCCGCGCGGAAAGTACCTTGCCCCCCTCTCCGAAAACGCCCTGCCATGTCGCCCCATTTTTTATCTTTCGGCCATCGCGAACAGTTCCATGATCCCGAGCGCGGATGGGCCAACCAGAATGATCAGCAATGGTGGCACTGTAAGCATCATTGTCGCCAATGTCATCTTGGTCGGCAGCTTGTTGGCCTTTTCCTCGGCGCGCATGACCCGTTTGTCACGCATCTCCGCTGCATAGACGCGCAGCGCCTCGCCGATTGATGTGCCGAAGGTCTGCGACTGGATCAGAACGGTGACAAAGCTCGAAATATCCTGCACGCCGCAGCGTTCGCCCATCTCGTTGAGCACCGACGCCTTGTCTCGGCCAGCCTTGATTTGCAGGGCCACGATCTCGTATTCCTCGGCCAAGGCGGGATAGGACGCCTGGATCTCCTTCGAGACGCGGATGATGGCCTGATCGAGCGACTGTCCCGCCTCGATGCACACAAGCATCATGTCGAGGCTGTCGGGAAAGCCGTCCTGAATCTCTTCCTGGCGCTGCTGCTGGCGTTTGGTCACCCAGTATTTCGGCAGCATATATCCCACGCCGCCGGGCCCGAGAACGTAGAGCACCATCTCTTTCGGCCCGGTGTCGTCGCTCGACACGAACACGAGGAAATAGATCAACCCGAGTAGGAGCAGCCCGAGAGCGAGCGTCAGCTGCACGAAGTGGAAGTAACGCACCGCATCGCGATGCCGATAGCCGGCCTGCATGAGCGTGAGGCGCATCGCGCTGAGTTGCTTTGCGTCCTGTGGTTCGAGGAACCCGGCATATTTGTCGAGTTTCTTGTTCTTTGCCCCGGCGCGGAGGCTGGCTTTACCCAAATCTTGTGTTGTGCCTGCGGCGTTGCTCTTCTTGAGCTTCTCAAGCGGGTCCTGTCGCTCGTTGATCATCAGGGGAATGACGAGAAGCACCAGCATCAGCCCGAGTGCGCCAACGGCGATCATCGGGCCGAAGTCGCCAAACGTATCGGTCAGGATAGTGTTGATTGTGGTCAGGAATTGCATTTTGAGATCCTCAGACCTTGATGTTCACGAGTGCGCGCATGACGATAAGATTAAGCACAAGGAACGTGCCAACCACGAGAACGGCGGGGATGAAGAACGGGTGCAGCATCGCCTCGTCATAATAATCGGGCTTGAGCAACTGGATGCCGGTCAGGGCAATGATGGGAAACCCCGATAGGAAGTTCCCAGACCATTTCGCCTCAGCGGTGATTGCCTTGACCCTGCGGAAAAGGCGGAACCGGGACCGGATCACCTTGGCCAGGCCGGCCAGAATCTCTGCGAGGTTGCCGCCTGATTGCTGCTGAATGGTCACCGCGACGGCGAGAAAGCGCACGTCCTGCATGTCGAGGCGTTCGGCCATATCCTTGAGCGCCTCGCCCATGTCCCGGCCGTAGGTCGCCTCATCTGCGATGATGCCGAATTCGGTCGCGAGAGGATCGGATACCTCATTGGCCACGATAGCCACGGCAGACGAAAACGGATGTCCTACGCGCAGGCTTCGCACCATCAGTTCGATCGCATCGGGCAGTTGTTCTTCCAGAAGGGCCATACGCTTGCCGGCCTTCATGTTGATCCAGGTGAATATGCCGCCCACGCCCATGCCGATGGATACAAGGATACGCACCGGAAGTGCCGTGCCGGTCCCGATGGTCAGGCCAAGGAAGGCCAGAATGCTGACCCCGATCATCAACAGGATCAGCTGCTTCGGAGTAAAGGCGATGGCGGCCTTCTGCGCCTTGTTCGACAGGATCGAATAGAGCGGCACCTTGCGCGCCTTGAGATGCTGTTGCATCTCCTTGCGCAGTTTCTCCATGACCTCTTCGCGGTTGCCGGTCTTGTCCAGCATTTCCAGACGTCGGTTGACCCGGTTATTCAGGCTGATGGAGCGCCCGAAGACCGTGAGGTAGATACCTTCGACAAGGACGAGAACGCCGATGAAGATCAGGCCGTAAATAATCACTTCTGCATTGAGGGCCATCTGCGTTACTCCGCTGCAATCGGTTCATAGATGGCCGGGGGCAGGTCGTAACCCCAAAGGCGGAAGCGCTCGGAATAGTTGGAGCGCACGCCCGTGCCGGTGAAATGGCCGATGATCTTGTTGTCCGGTGTCAGGCCGACACGCTGAAATCGGAAGATTTCCTGCATCGAGATCACGTCGCCCTCCATGCCGGTGACCTCGGTGATCGAGGTCATCCGGCGCGAGCCGTCCTGAAGGCGGCTGGCCTGCACGATGAGGTTGACAGCACTCGCGATCTGGCTGCGCACGGCCTTGAGCGGCATTTCGATACCCGCCATTGCGACCATGTTCTCCATCCGACTGATACCGTCGCGCGGGTTGTTGGCGTGGATCGTCGTCATCGAGCCGTCATGGCCCGTGTTCATGGCCTGCAGCATGTCGATCACTTCCTCGCCGCGCGTCTCACCGACGATGATGCGATCGGGGCGCATGCGCAGTGCGTTCTTGAGACAGTCACGCGGGCTCACCTCGCCCTTGCCCTCGACATTCGGCGGGCGGCTTTCCATCCGGCCGACATGGATCTGTTGCAGCTGGAGTTCGGCGGTGTCCTCGATGGTGAGGATACGTTCGGCATTGTCGATGAAGGACGACAGCGCGTTGAGGGTCGTGGTCTTACCTGAGCCCGTACCGCCAGACACGACAATGTTCAGTCGCGTGGCGACGGCGGCCTGAAGATAGGCGGCCATTTCCTCGGAGAAGGCCCCGAAGCTTACCAGATCGTCGATCCCCAGCTTGTCTTTCTTGAACTTACGAATCGAGACGAGGCTGCCATCGACCGCGACCGGTGGCACCATCGCGTTGAATCGCGAGCCGTCTGCGAGACGGGCGTCGACATATGGATTCGATTCGTCCACGCGGCGGCCCACGGCGCTAACGATCTTGTCGATGATGCGCAGCAGATGGCGCTCGTCCTTGAAGGTGACGTCGCTGAGTTCAAGCTTGCCCGCGCGCTCGATGAAGATCTGATGTGGTCCATTCACGAGGATGTCGTTGACCGTGTCATCCTTGAGCAGGGTTTCAAGCGGACCAAGCCCCTTGACCTCGTCGTAGAGTTCCTGCGTGAGAACGGCCCGGTCCTCGCGATTGAAAACGATGCCCTTTTCTTCGAGGATTTCACCTGCGATGGAGCTGATCTCGGCGCGCAGGTCGGTTTCTGTCGCGGTGTCGAGCGCGGCGAGGTTCAGGTGGTCGAGAAGTGCGCGATGAAGCTCGATCTTGATTTCGCCCATTCGCTCCTTGCGCTTGCGCTCCTTGTCCATCGGCTCTGACACGGCTGCTGGCTTTTGTGGGGGTTTGCGAAACGACTGCGCTGCCGCTGCCTCGAGAGGTGCGGTTTTGGGAACTTCGGCGACCGGAGGTGCGGACGCGATCTTTGTCGGTGTCGATTTCTTGTAGCGCGAGAACATCGGCTCAGTCCTTTCTTACGCCGCTTCGGCGTCATCCTTGCCAAGCGCGTGCAGCGATGCGGCGAGCTTGGCGATTTCGCGACGCAAGGGATTCTTGGCGGCACTCGACGCGAGCGGCAGACCATGATCGCAGCTTTGCGAGACCGCACGCCCGCCGTCGGGAAGTTGGATTTCTATTGCGATCTCGAGGGTTTCAGCCATGCGTTTCACGCGGCTCTTGCCGTTGAGATCGGTGAATTTCGGGGCGCGATTGAGGCAGTAGCGCAGCTTCTCGATCGGCAGATCCTCGGATTGCAGCGCGCGTTTCACCCGCACCGCATTCTGCGCCGAGCGCATGTCGAGCTCCATTGTGGCGAAGTAGATCTGACAGTTGTTGAGCACCGCCTCGGTCCATTGCACCAGGGTATTGGGCATATCGACGATCACATAGTCGAAATGTCGGCGTGCCATGTTCAGAACCCGCGTCACATCCTCGGAGTTGATCATATCGAGGGGCAGGATATCCGCAGGTGCGGTCAGCACGCGCATCTTGTCCTCGAAGCTGACGAGGGCCTGCCGGAACACGTCATCGTCCAGAATTTCGGTATCTGACCACATCTCGAACACGACATCACGGCGCGGCAGGTCGAGGAAGGTCGAGACAGAGCCGAACTGAAGGCTAAGATCGAGGATTCCGACCTGCGGTGGCTTTGCCTTGTCCGCATTTGCCAGTTCCCATGCGAGGTTGACGGCGAATGTGGAGGCACCGGTGCCCCCGGCAAGGCCCTGCACCGCGAGAATCACGCCCTCACCTTCGGTCGGCGGGGCATGTTGGGCGGCGCTCGCGTGCGGTATCACGGTCGATGCGGGTTTCTTGAGACGATCGATCGCCGCCTGCAATTCGCCCTCGGGCAGCGGGTACGGCACGAATTCATCCGCCCCGTTGCGCAACAACTGATGCAGGGCGGCCGGGCTTACATCTTCGGCGATCAGGATGGTCTTGATCCCGCTCTTGCTGGCAAGGGCAATGATTTCGCCGAGCAAGGAAAGATCTTCCTCGTCCGTCTGGTCGATTGCGATGGCGACGAATTCGAGGGATTCCGCCTCGGGCTGATTAAGAAAGGCAAGGGCCTCGGCGAAGCCGAGGTCGCCCCAACTCTCGCCAAGGGCGGTCTCCATATCCTCGATCAAAAGATCGAAATTCTGCACATCCCGACTGATGGTGCAGGCAAGGATCGGTGCCGGATCGGTCTGCTTCATCACACTACTCGTCATTGAATCCGTCCTGTAATTGCCCCACTCAATGAGAATTCTGCGCGGATTGCCCGGCCTTGACGGCATGGCCCGAGCCGCGCGTATCACGTGGTGGGGACGCTCGATATCAATGACCATGACCGGAAATATTGGCGACATTTGGGCCAAAAGATCGTAATTGTTGGATCGATGGATACAAAAGAACCCGCCCTTTCGGGGCGGGTTCGAGGTGGTCCGGACCAAACCGGACGGGGAGATTTTGGTGGGCTCGTGTCTATTCTCCGGAGGTCTCAGCGCTGGAGGTTTGCACGTCGGAAGCTGCAGTGGCGCTTGTGACATATTCGCGGTAGGCGACCGAGGCGTATTTTCCGTCCATGATGATCGGGTGCGATTGCACGAAGCCCGAGACCTCGGTCACGGTGCGACGATTGCGTCGTTCACGGCCATCGGTAACGATCAGCGGCTGCGTTTCGCCGAACGAGGCCACTGCCTCGAGGCGTGACCGGCTGATGCCCTGGCTGGTGAGATAGGCCACCACCGCTTGCGCGCGGCGCATGCCGAGCGACTTGTTGTAACTGTTTGAGCCGACCGCATCGGTGTGACCGTAGACGCGGAACCGAACCTCGGGGAACTGCCTGATCCAATGGGCCTGTTCGCGCAGCGTGTCGCGTGCGCCCTCGTCGAGCATGGCCGAATTGAACGCGAAATTCACTGTGCTCAGCACCTCGTTGGAAAATCGACGCGACAGGTCATGCACATAGCTACGTTCCCCGGTCATGACCATATGGTTGTTCATGGCCGCAACGCCGAAGCTACCGTTGTCCACCAGTGAACCAACTTCGCCAAAGTAGGAGCGGTAGACGTCGCCATCGGGCGGCGCGCAGGCCGTGACGGCGATCAGGCCGGTGATTGCAAGATAGTTCTTCATCGCCCCAACCCTTTCCCTAGTCCATCACATAGCCATAAGAGCCGGTGAAGTCCTGCTTGGCAACCTCGCCGACCGCGCCGTTCTGTTTTACACCGCGCGCAACACGACCGTTCAGGAACAGGTCGGCCTCTGTCGGCAGTTTCACCCGGTCCGTCGGCAATGCGAGTGCCTCGCCCCGTGTGGGCGAAACGAGATGCGCCGAGACGATGATCACCAGCTCTGTCTGCGATCGATTGTATTCGGCGCTGCGGAACAAGGCACCAAGCACCGGAATGTCACCGAGCCAGGGCACTTGCGAGTTATTGTCACGGAAATCGTCCTGCAAAAGGCCCGCGATCGCAAAGCTCTCGCCGTCTCGAAGCGAGACTGTGGTCGAGGTATCGCGGCGGCGGAAGGCCGGTACGTTAATTCCGTTGGTCGTGATCGAATTCGCAGTGTCGATAGAGGACACGGCGGCCGCCATTTCAAGATTGATGACGTTCTCGTCGAGAACACGTGGAATGAAATTCAGCTCGACGCCGAAGGGCTTGAATTCGATGGAGGTCGTGTCGTTGTCCTGCGCAACAGGGATCGGAAACTCGCCACCGGCAAGAAATTTCGCCTGTTGTCCGGAGAGCGCGGTCAGGTTCGGTTCCGCAAGGGTTCTGACGATGCCTTTTTGCTCGAAGGCCTCGAGCAGGATGCCCAGTTCGGTAGACCCGATATCAAGCCCCAGGAACAGACCGGCCTGCGAGGATGATTGTAACGTGATCGGCGGCGTGCTGTTGGCAATAAGGTTGCCTGACTGGATCGCTCCAAAAACGCCGCTGTTGGTGAGATTACTCACCGAAAGGGCGGCGCTCAGAGATTTGGCGACGTTGCGCTGCATTTCCGCAAAGCGCACCTTGAGCATGACCTGCTGCTTGCCGGAGACCGACATCAGGTTCGACACCCGTTCGGGCGCGTAGCGTTCGGCCAGTTCCAGCGCGCGATCCAATCGGCCCGCACTCGACACCGTGCCGGACAGGACGATGCCGTCATTGGCGGTGCGCACTTCGATCTGCTCACCGGGAAGAATTTGCCGCAGGCGTTCCTTGAACTCGGAAATATCGGTGCTGACATGCACCTCGATATTCGTGATTAGCTGTCCTGTTCCATCGAACAGGCTGAGCGTGGTGCGCCCCGGTGCCTTGCCGAGCACATAGATGGTGCGATCCGACAGGGTCGAGAAATCGGCGATCGCCGGATTGGCGATGCTGAGTTCCGCGAACGGGACTTCGCTTTCGACGACAACTGCGCGGCTCATTGAAACACTGAGGTTGCTGGTTGCGCCGCCGCGCAGGACACGCACGTCCTGTGCCTGCGATACGGTCGCAAGCGGACTCGCGCCGACTGCCAGCCCGAATAGGGCGGCGATTGCATAACTTCTCATTTTCATGTGACCTGCCTTTCCGATCACGCCTCATTTTCTCAGGTCTTGACGCCTGAATTTGTATGTACTGTGAGGCAGTTTCTTAAATTTTGCAAGAATCAATGCAATTTTCATGTTTTTTGTCACTTGTGTTGCGCATTGACGTCGAAACGAGAAAGGGCGGCCGTCTGGCCGCCCTTCTTCGAAGCTTCGTCAAACCTGTCAGTTCGTGCAGGGGATGGGTGTTTCGATGACCTCCGCGCCGCGGCGTGTGCGCACTGTGCAGCGGGCGGCTTCGGGTTCCGGTTCTTCCACGACCTGTGCCTGCAGCCCCAGCAGGCGCCGCTGGTCGACCTCGATCACTTCGGAAAGGGACTCGTCGAGTGCCCCCACGAGAGACAGGGCGAGACGTCCGGTTGATTGCGCCTGCGCAAGGGCTGCCACCTCTTGCGGAGTGGCGGATACGGTCACTGTGCGGGCAACGCGGGCCTCTGCATTGTCCATATCGGCGTTCTGGTCCACGGCGATGATCTTCATGCGGGTTTCGATCAGTTTGGTGACCTCGCCAGAGGAATCCCCTTCTGTCCGCACATTTCCCTTGCCGACCGAACCGGTCCAGTAGACATCGACCAGATCCCCTGGCCGCAGGAAGCCCGACACACCGCTCGTCGCATCGACCTTGATGGCAAAGGCGCGCATCCCCGCATCGAGGCGCGAGGTGATTCCTGCGTCCTCGCCGGGCTTGGTCACTTTCATCGGAATGATCACCTCGCGCTCAATCATGCTGCGCAAGACTTCACGCTCCATCCCGGCCCCGGGGATGAACAGTTGCTCGGGCTTGGTGAATACACCCTCTGGCAGGGAAGTCTTGGGATAGGCAACGAGGCGCACATCCTTCTCGCGCAAGGTCTCGCCAAAGGCCAGCGGGCGCGCGGCGACATAGACATCGACCGTTTCGATATTGGGCGCGCGTTGCTGCCGTTCGATGGCCAGCTGTCGCTGATACCCCTCGATATAGGTTTTCGCCATGTATGCGGCAAAGCCCGCGAGCCCGAGGCCCAGAACCAGTACCAATCCGAATACCATACGCATGGTGTATCCCTCTCGTCTAAAAGAAGCGCATGCCGAGACAGCAGCCCTCATCCCGTTTGTTAACGTCCCAATGTGGCGAAATGAGGGAGGTGCATTGGCCTAATCGTGCCAAATATCTGGTCTTGCAAACGCAAATGACCGCAGGGCCCGAGGCACCTGCGGTCATCTGTGGTCTTGTCAGACCGTGGTCATCCGGGGCGTGTCACGCGGATGGGTGATCGCCCGGATGTACCAGTGGTCTGTTATTCGCCTTCGGGAGCAGCCGCGCCCGTGAAGCCGAGGGTGTCGGGGGCGTCAACGGTGATGCCGCCCACTTCGGTGCCGATCGACTCGGCGAGGTCGCCGATGCCGTTGTTCACGGCGGTCACGCCGGCGATGCCCAGGCCCACGACTGCTGCGGTCAGCACGACCCAGTCAACCGTAACAGCGCCGTCTTCGTCTTTCAGGAAGTTCTGGATAAAGGTGTTCATTTTGGTCCCTCCAAAGGATCATTTGCTCAGTTTTCACATCACCCCGGTTTTGGACCCGTTCATTTTTAATGGCCCGCTGCCGTCGTGGTGTGAATGCATATAGCCAAGCAAATCAGGCGGGATTTTGGCGGCATTAAAGCCATTTTCGTGAAGATTAAGATTTTCGTTAGAATTCTATCAACCATATGAAATTAAACAAATAAAAAAATACTACCGCGGCCATAAACACGCATAGGATGCAAAATGTGGCGTCAAATCGCCAGATCATTCTTCTTAATCAAAGACAATACTGGCGTTGTGGATCGATTTTTGCGATCCTTTCATCAATTAATCAGAGGCAGAGCAGAGCCCAGATGAAGAACCTGATCCTGACTGTGGTGGCGATATGTCTTCTGACTGGCCATGACGCGCGGTCCGAGGACGCGCCAGCGTTTCCGGACTTTACCTTTAAGCGCGAGAAGGCTCCGAAGCCGGGCGAGCGGCGCAAACCGCTTGTGCAGATTACGCCAGAGGATAACGCGGGTGCGATCCGATCTGCACCCAAGGCGGACACGCCACCTCAACAGGCGCGTCATGGCTGGTTCTGGGAGGCGGTGCCGTGGCAGATCGAGACCGACGCCGCTACGCGCCTCGCGGCTGCCACGAAACACCTGTCTCGCCCGCCCGAGGGCAAAGGGGTCGCTGCCCCACGCCTGCAGGCAATCCAGCAGGTGGCGCGCGAGAACGGTGCGCATATCCTGCGCGCGACCATTGGTACCCGCGTTTCGCCTGCCCTGGTGCTTGCAGTGATTGCGGTCGAATCCTCGGGCACGCCAGCGGCCGTCAGCAGTGCGGGCGCGCAGGGTCTCATGCAACTGATGCCAGACACTGCGGCACGGTTCGGCGTTACCAATGTGTTCGAGGCTGGCGACAACATCAAGGGCGGGGTTGCCTATCTCGACTGGCTGATCGGGGAATTCGGCGGTGACGTTCTACTGGCGCTTGCTGGCTACAACGCGGGTGAGAACGCTGTGAAATCGCATGCGGGCGTGCCGCCCTTTGCCGAGACGCGTGATTACATTCCCAAAGTGCTTGCGGCCTATGAGGTGGCGCGTGGGTTGTGCAAGACCCGGCCGGATCTGATCACCGATGCCTGCGCCCTGACCCTCGCGTCGAATTAGACGGCCCGGCCTTTGAGGGCCGGGCCAAACCGTCAGTTGACGATGGTCGCCTCGGTGGCGGCGCGAATGTCGTCCTCGCTCACGCCCTCGGCGGTCTCGACGATCCTGAGCCCGCCCTCGACCACATCCAGCACACCCAGATTGGTGATGATCCGGTTGACCACCCCGGTGCCGGTCAGCGGCAGGGAGCATTCTTTCAGCAGCTTGCTGTCGCCGTGCTTGTTGGTGTGGTCCATCACCACCACCACGCGGCGCACGCCCGCGACCAGATCCATCGCGCCGCCCATGCCCTTTACCAGCTTGCCGGGGATCATCCAGTTCGCCAGATCACCGTTCTCGGCCACTTCCATCGCACCGAGGATCGCCATCGCGATCTTGCCGCCACGGATCATGCCGAAGGACATGGCGCTGTCGAAATAGCTGGTATGGGGCAGTTCGGTGATCGTCTGCTTGCCCGCGTTTATGA
>Ga0102934_1000962_pt1 | contig 19884 bp, 19 predicted proteins | sample SalPonR2_A_D1_MG_FD_78175 | JGI IMG/M metagenome (GOLD analysis project Ga0102934, IMG submission 78175) | Salt pond soil microbial communities from South San Francisco under conditions of wetland restoration - Salt Pond MetaG R2_A_D1_MG | ecosystem: Environmental > Aquatic > Marine > Intertidal... | reverse complement strand
GGTCAACCCGCCTAATTATTCTTTTGGAAGTACAAACAAAAAGTAGTTACACCTTATGCTACATTATACCATTTGCTTGGGAATCTGTATATTAAATCAGCAATTCGCAATATGAAAAATTTTTAAAAGAGCCTTTTGCGTTGCCGTTAAAAGCTTTTGTTTAAGTAATTTAAAAACAGTGTATAATTTTCTTACCCCAAAAACCCCTGCTTCTGCGGCTTTTTTTACCGGCCAAAGCCGTCATTATCCTAAAAGAGACGGGAAAGTTTCAAACTGGCAAAGTTAAGATATAAAAACCCGCCTTTCGACGGACTTGGGTTTATATTTAAGATTTGTCTTTATACACAGAATCTCGCTTTTCAATTAGAACAACCGTGATAATCTTTTCTTCATTGTATTTTTCAAATAGTACTCTATAATCTCCAATTCGTAAGCGGTATAAAGTTTTACTATATTCAAGCTTCTTGATTCCTTTAATAAAAGGACTGTAGTTTTTAAGCTTTTTCTCAATTTTTTGAATAATTCTTTTACGTTCTTGAGGATGTAGTTTATTTAATGCTTTTAATATTTTAACAGATTTATATTGTACTTTATACATCAAACATTTTGATTAATTCTTCTGCGCTTACATCCTCTCCAAATTCATTACCATCAAGTGCGTGTACCATCAATTCAAGATCCTCGAAGGTTTCGGAAATCTTCTTCATCGGACGATGAATCTTAATCATGAAAAAAATGTATTGGATTAAGTTTCTATTTGCAAATTTAGACGCCTCGTGAACTAAATCGCCAAGCTCAGTAAGTCCTTCCCTTACTTCGATTATCGTCTCTCTAAGTTTTTTTATTATTTCTTGATTTTCTTCTTCAGTAAACTCTCTATCAGTATCAGGTGTACTATATAGAGACAATGTAAGACCTTTATAAATATAGTTTACGATTTTACTTAAACGAAATAAAAGTGAGAATTCATTTTTTTTATGTTCAAATAACCGTTTAATGAGATCAATATTCCTTAAACTATCATTTGTAGCCCGTAGATTGTTCTCTAAAAACTCATATGTAGTGGTAAACACTACTACCACCTCCCTTTCTTATTTGAGGCGCTTTCAAAAATCAAAGATTTTTGAAACGCCAAGACCTTTAGTAAAATTAATTATTTACAGTATAGATAATTAATTTTACGACCCTATATAGAGGTCCTCTCGAAATTGTAATTTTGAAAGGACCTCATTTAATTAAACCCTATATATAACACTTTCGGCTGTAAAGAAAAATTATTAGTTGTCACCAAAAATATACCACATTTCACACCATTTGTGTCAAATTTTCTGGCATTATTGCGGAGATTCCCCATCTGTGAAGAAACGACGCGGCGGGGTAGGCTGGTATGGTCTTAATAGTGGTACAAAGCTTGTGGGTTTTATAAAATTTAGATATTCACCCTCTCTAAGACTATAAAATCGGGACCATCTTATTCGTTTTTATATAATTACTCGCCGGTAGCGTGTGAAAATTTTTATTCCACAAGCTTTGTACCACTAAATAAAACTTTTACCCCTAGGAAGACTCTATTCAAGCAGTTTTTTCCAGGAGGGGTCCTTGCTTCCCAGCAGGGTCGCAAAGGAATTCTGCAATTCGCCGACCTCCTGCTGAATTTCTTCGGGAGACTTCCCTTCCAGCGAAAGAAAGCCGCCGGCTGTGCGGTCGTGGCCCCCCACATGGTCCGGGTTTAACGGAAGCTGCTTGATTAAATCGCCTGCGTTTACCCGATCGCTGTTGGTGCGAATAGACAAAATTAAGGTGTTTTTATAGTAGCCGGTACAGAAGACTGCGCCAATACGTTCATGTTTTAAGAAAAAATCCGCCATTTCCGCCACAATTTCCGGATGCCAAATCGCTGTAAGATGGGCGACAATTGTATTTCCATAGATAAAGGCATTGTTCAACGCATTTCCCAATTGCTGAAAATAGTAGTGGGGCAAGTTTGCATTGATTATTTCCGAGAGAGTGCGGATACTCGCCCGTACATACACCGACAAATATGCTTGAATATCCTCCCGGGCGGCTTCCCGATACATATTTTGTGTTTCCGATGAAATCGCATAAGCCAGGGCAGTTGCAATTCCCGCGGGAATTTCGACCTCCGCTGCCTCTAACCAGCGAATAAGAATTGTGGCCGTTGCTCCAATATTCGGATCGATCACCACTAAGTCACCCTTGGTGTCTTCTCGTCGGGGATGATGATCTATTATAATATTGCACTCCGACTCGGCGCTTAATACGTTATTTCCCGCACCCGGCTGGGAATCGACCAGGGCAACGCAATCGTATCGCGAGAGTTTAATTCGATTGTACTGTTTCAAATGAATTTTTAGTTTTTTTACCATCGACCGGTTTTCAGCACGGGCGATTATACCGCTGTAGGCAATACTGGAATTTATCCCGAACTTACTTTTTACCAGCAGTTGTAATGCCGCCGCCGCGGCAATCGAGTCCGGATCAGGATGGGTATGGGTTATGATCAAAAGCTCCCGACGGCCCTCTACTATGGCCCCCAGCCTTTCAATCAGTTCGTATGCTTCAGGACCTACTATCCTAGTGTTCTTTTCAGCCTTATTATTTTCCACTCTCCACAGTCTTACAGATAGACAGCAAATAGTCAAAGGTCAATGCAAAGGCAATCGTCCAGCCCTCCGCCTGATCCAATTTAACCCGCTTTTAATTTTCGGCTTCTCAACCAGTTTTAATTCCAGCCGCCGTTTCCCGGGAAAGTTAAGCAGCAGCACACCAATAAACATTGTCAAAAGCCCCTGCCCCGGAATAAAAAGCATCACAAAACCGGCGGCAATAAATACGAGGCCGGATAGGTTCTTCAGGACCAGCACAGTTATCCGAATAAGCGGATGACGACGTCCAAGCCCGTAGGGTTCGCTACGCTCACCCACGAAGTAATCCCTTGGAATTGAAATAATAAGCAGCGGCATCACGATTATTGTTCCCGCAAACAGCAACAGCGATACACCACCAATCAGAGCAAGAATTTCTCCGTTTTCCCATATCAGCGTACTTAGACTCTTATAGAACTCTTCCATTTGGTCCATACTATATCAAGTAGTCTCATTTTTGAAGCCATAAGACTTCCTAAAAGCCATCTGCCTAAGTATGGAGTATTAAATAGAGCATTGACAGTGCAATTTTAATGTTGTAAAATTACCATATATTTGTAGTTTTCATAACAATTATTTTTTAAATAGGTATTTACCAAACTTTTGCACAGGGGATGTGAGATGAAAATAGACACAGTAAATTGCGTAGGTTTTGATTGCGGCAACTCATCTATACGGACAGTAGTCGGTACGTATGACGGTAATGAAATCAACACGGAGGTCATACATCAGGTACCGAACCGAGCAGTCACCATCAATGGTGTGAATTTTTGGGACATACTTAATATCTACAATGAAATGCAAAACGGACTGAAAAAGGCTGTAGATACCTACGGTAAAATAGATTCAGTCGGTATTTCCACTTGGGGCATCGATTTTGGTTTTCTCGGTTCTTCGGGACACCTCATCGGGAACCCACTCTGTTACAGAAACGAATTCGGCGTGCGAGGAGTAAAATCTGTCGATGAAAAAACAAAGAAGAAATTCTTTGAACTCAGCGGAATTCAGAACCACCCTATGAACTCAATGTACCAGCTCATGGGCATAAAAGAATTGCTTCCTGAATACTACGAAAACGCCAAGGATATTCTTTTTATTCCGGACCTGCTCAACTATCTATTTACCGGAGAAAAGGGCACTGAAAACACCATCGCCAGCACATCACAGCTTCTCGATATGAGGACCCAGAACTACAGTGATGAACTTTTTAAATTGAGCGGTCTGGACAAAAATCTTTTTCATCCTGTAATACCCCACGGAAAAGAGAGGGGACACATTCTACCCTCCCTGGCCGAACAGATGGAAATTGATTCTATCCCCTTTGTGTCCGTACCCTCCCATGATACGGCTTCGGCGGTGGTTTCAGTACCTGCACGGGAGGAAAACTTTATTTTCATCAGCTCCGGCACCTGGTCGCTTATTGGTACAGAACTTGCCGATCCTATTATTAACGACAAGGTGTACGATATGAGTTTTGCGAACGAGGGAGGCGCAAGTGATACAATCACCCTCCTGAAAAACTCAGCGGGTATGCACATCCTGCAGAATGTGAAATATGAGCTGGAACAGGAGAGGGGCTCGGCATATTCATGGGAGGAGATTATAGAGCTCTCACGCAAGGCAGGACTGGAGGTGTCTCTGTACGACCCGAACAATACCAAACTGTTCAATCCGGTAAAGATGATTTCAACAATAACCGAACTTTCCGGAGAGAAGGAAATTGCTGACATACTTGCCGCTTCGTACATCTCCCTGGCATGCAGCTATCGTGAGGCGATAGAAAACCTTGAGAGCCTCACCGGTAACACCTTCGAATCAATCCACATTATCGGCGGTGGGTCAAGAAACTCTTACCTTAACCAATTGTCCGCAAATATTACAGGAAAAAAGGTAATCGCGGGGCCCGAAGAGGCAACTTCTATCGGCACAATTGCAATGCAAATTCTCTACCACGACCCTTCACAGGACCTTTCGTCCCTACGCAGAATTATTTCGAAGAAACTACAGCCGAAGGAGTTCGCCCCGGAAAAAGATTTTCCGAGTGATGATATCTATAATAGGTACATACGGAACAAGGACTACGAAAACAGCCTGAGTTAGGATATTTAGCTAAAACACGACGCCCGAAATAAGAAGGATATTGGCAAAGGGGGAGAACTCACCAGTGCGTATTACGCCCTTTGCCTGGGGCATTGAGTCTTTCATCTCCTGATGATGAATATACTCAATAGGAATTTCTTTAAATATCGCCTTCAATTCATTATCAAGTTCGGCGTTGTGTTCCTTAATTTCTTTGGCTAGTACCACTTTTTCCACACAAAGTTCCTCCAGCACCCCGCGAAGGGTGTCTAGAAAACTCGGTATACCCGCCACCAGGGACACATCAATGCGATTGCAGGCACGGGGTATAGGCATACCGGCATCACAGATCATAAGCCCCTCTTTGTGACCCATCTCGGCTATAAGTGTTGAAATTCTATCGTTCAATATTCCTGTTTTCTTCATGCATCCTCCATATCTTTATTATTCATGCACATACAGGTCCCAATCAAGATAATTCTGTAAAGCTTCACGAATAATGGATCCAACGTGACCGCGGGACATAGCCACATGATGTTCAAAACCGTTTTTACAGATATGGGCCAAAAGCTCGCGCAGCCTCGGTACTTTTACCACGGCGATACCGCCATCCATATTGAACTCATCGTCGGTAAAATCGGCGTTTCCAGTATACCCCTTGATTATACCCCGGGGGTCATCGGTAGAAAGTCGAAGATAGCTTGCCGGACCTGCTGCTACCTTCCCCTTTACTGCTCCAAAGGATCTGTCCCGTCCCAAATCTTCTCCCAACAGATCAAGCTCGGAAATTTCTATATCATTTCCCATAAAACCCTTCGGAAAGTTTGAACAGTGGGTATTTACACACTTATCCGTTTCGTCCCCGTAGTTATTATTCCAATCCAAAAGAGCCGGTGGCTGCATCGAAGCGAGGGATAGTACGTACATCGACAAGGCGCCGGTAATATCTACCTCGCAGGCGCTCGGCCGTAAATTCTCGCTCATCATACTCATGCTCACGCAGGTCGCACATCCGTAGTTAAGCTGTACAGAGTTCCAGCATTGAATAGCGCTGGCATCACACTCATTTTCATCAAGCCACTCCTCAATCGCAACTGAAAGCCGTGCCGAACGCATTATGTGTTCTTCCGGAATGCGGGCAGGAATAGTACCATACCCCCGGAGGGCTTTTAATTTATTCTTTAGGCGCTGGTCCCCTTCAGAAACACCCTCAGCCCGGGCAAAAATCCATGATAAATCAACCGGAACTACGGTGACGCCGTTTTTCTGTAATATTTTCTCGCTGAAACGCACGGTATTAAAGGCATCGGGTCTTGTACCGATCATACCAATCCTCGCATTACGCACTCCCTTTACAACTCTGCATACGGCGGCAAATTCTTTTAAGTCCCGCTTGAACACATCACTTTCAAGATCTTCAGTATGCTCGGTAGTGTCGGTAAAGGAGTATCCGTACTGATACAAATTATTGCAGACGGAGATTTTTCCGCAGAAGGCGTCTCTTCTTGATTTTATGTCAACTTTATTAATTTCATCTTTTCCTGCCTGAACAAGAATCGGCACCTCAAGCCGTGATTCACGAATTGTTTCTATTACCGCCAATTCATCCCCGAAATTAGGCAGTGAAATAATTATCCCGTCGATCTCCGGCGAATGGCGCCTAAAAAGATCGGCACATACCTTTACATCCTTCTTTGTTTCTATACCGCCGTTGGTTGTTTCCTCAGGAGCGGGAATGATATATGAAAGCTTTAGCTCTTCTAGGGTTTTTAGCAGTTTTACCCGGTCCGAAGCCGCTAATTCCGAATTAAAAATGCCCCTTGTGCCAATAATTACTGCAAAAGTACTCTTATTTTTATCTACTGCCATATCCTATGTATCTCCTTCTTTAGTACCCACATTATAACGTTATTTTCGTATTTGTCAACTTTTTCTTTTTTATTCTTTTTTTGACTTTCTTTATTTTTGTTTTTATCCCTTATATATTTTCGTATATTTATGTTTAATCTAATCTCCGATAGATTACATCATTAATGCGAGAGCACTAGTATATGAGGGTTGTAGATATATACCCCTTACCGCTATAATAGCATGTATAATAGCAACACTATAACGAGAGGAAAAACACTATGTCCTATACATACTTTGTGGTCGGCAGTATCAATATGGACCTTGTAACCTCGGTCGGAAGATTTCCCAAACCCGGAGAGACAATTAAGGGAAGCTCCTTTTTTACCAGTCCCGGCGGGAAAGGAGGCAATCAGGCTTGCGCTTTAGCCCGTCTCGGGGCGCCGGTACACATGGTCGGTAAAGTGGGAAACGACAGCTTTGCCGAACAGTACCTCAGTTATTTTAAAAAAGAGGGAATAGACATCTCCTATATAAAACGCGAAGAAAGTGTATCCACGGGAATCGCTGTTATAGAAGTAGAACCTTCAGGGGAGAACCACATTGTTCTGGTTCCCGGTGCAAACGACCTTGTCGACCCTCACTATTCAGATACAATAAGCCCTTCCTTCGATACACAAAGTATTGTACTTCTTCAACTGGAAATTCCCACGGAAACAGTGTTTCATACCCTCAAAGCGGCCAAAGAAAAGGGGGCGGTCACAATTCTTGATCCCGCTCCGGCACAGGTGCTGCCCGAAGAGTTCTACAGTTACATCGATTATCTCACACCGAATTCTACGGAAATTTCAGTTTTGTCTGAAATGCCCGCCGATACCGACAAGCAACTGCACACCGCCGCCGATCATCTGCTTTCAAAGGGAGCCCGCACAATAATTGCCAAACGCGGTGAGCGAGGAGCTTCTGTTTTTTCTGCTGAGGAGAAATATCATGTTGAGGGGTTCTCCGTTCATGCAGTTGACACTACCGCAGCCGGTGATTCATTTAACGCAGGTTTAGCCTACGGCCTTGGAAAGGGTTTTTCACTAAAGGAATCGGTCCGTTTTGCCAATGCCGTCGGAGCACTTTCAACTCTTAAAATGGGCGCCCAAACTGCAATGCCAAGCGTGGAGGCAGTCCATACACTCATGGCTACATGAGTGTGCGGGGTGTAGTATATAATATAGAGTATAAGTTGTGTGTGAAAACTTCGCTGCACGGGGCTGCAATTGAACCGCCGCCCCTCAGCTAAACTGCTGTCGGCATTCCCCTCGCTTAGCCATCTACTGTAATCTGTACACCTTCTTCTTTCACCATGTCTCGTTGAAGGGTTTCGAACTGAAAAATCACAAAAGTATTCACCTCATGTTCTTTCACCATCGGCGCATAGTGCCATACCCCAGGTGAAAGTATAAGGGCCTCTCCCCTCTTTACCGGAATTGCCTTTACAGAGGCAAAATCCACCCTGTCCGCATTATCCCGCAGCGAGAGGGCGCAGACAACAACTATTTCTCCTTCAACGGGTATGAGAGCCTCGCTGCTGTTGCTGTGTCGCTCAAGGGAGGAGCATATTCTGGGGTGCGTCGGAAAGGCACGGACAATACCAATTGAAGCGGTTTGTACATCAATCTTTCCAAGACAATCCCAGAATCTGAACCCAGAAGTGTCTGCATCGGGACCCCGCCCCTCGGTGCTGAGTATTTCACCATACCCGGATAAATCCGTTGCCCGAGGGTCGGTCACACCGACAGTCATTCTTCCATCCATCATTATGCTATAGCAGTTTGCTCTTTAAGAGCAGCTTCGTTCTGCTTCTTCAGTTGATACTGGTCGATAACAACCGCAAGAACCACTACCATCCCCTTAATTGCGGTCTGCCAAAATGAGGACACCCCAACCATGACAAGCCCGTCGTTCAGCACTCCGATAATAAGCGCACCGACAATTGATCCTGCAATGGTTCCTCTACCACCGGTAAGAGAAGTCCCGCCTAGGACCACCGCAGCGATGGTGGTAAGTTCATAGGTCTCTCCTGTAGAGGGATGACTTGCTACCAGTTGTGAAGCGATGATAAGACCGACCAGGGCGGCGGTAAATCCTGAAAACATGTAGGTGGTCATTTTTACTTTATTCACCCTGATACCCGAGAGCACCGCCGCGTCCTCATTTCCGCCAACCGCATACACATGTCGGCCCATAGGTGTCTTTTTCGACACGTATGCTGCAACACCTGCTATGATGATGGCCAGCCAGATTATCAAAGGAAGCCCTAAAAAGGTCCCGGCACCAAGTATCGGAAACCCTGTAGTACCTATTGAAGCATCTCCAACTAAGTTGGGAAAGGTTTTTCCACCGCTGCGCAACATAGCGAACCCGCGGGCCATATAGAGCATACCCAGGGTTGCAATAAAGGGAGCGACTCCCAATTTGGTTACAAAAAGGCCGTTCACGGCCCCAAGCAGCACCCCTATCAGCAGTACCACAAGAATTACCATGGGGGTATGAAAATATATTACAATGCCGAATAAGGGCAAGCGGAGCCCCTCCGTAAGGAACCCGCCGGCGAGCATACCGCAAAGCCCGGCTACGGATCCGACCGAAAGATCGATCCCCCCTCCGATAATTACATACGTCATTCCCATAGCGAGGATGGCCCATATTGCCGAGTGTTTCGCCATAACTATTAGATTAGCCGTTGATAGAAAATTAGGTGCAATAAAAGAAAACACTATCAGCACTACAAAAAATGCGATAAGGGTCCTCAGTTTTAACACCAGCATGCCGATGGAAAACCCGGCGCCGAATTTTTTTCTTGTTTCAGTTGCCATACGTTAACTCAACCTCCATTTAGTGAGCTTCTGCTGTAATTCCGTGTCCTATCTCAGAGGCCCTACGTACCTTCTCCTCAGTAGCCTCAGAACGATCGAACTCTCCGGTGATTTTTCCCTTCGACAATACAAGTATTCTGTCCGACATAGAGAATATCTCTTCTAATTCGGAAGATACGAATACCACGCCGAACTTTCCATTTGCCATACTGTTCATTATCTCAAATACATCAGACTTTGCACCTACATCAATTCCGCGGGTGGGCTCATCCATCAGTAATACCTTAGGTTTCGTCAAAAGCCCCTTTCCGATAACCACCTTCTGCTGGTTACCACCGCTCAGTGCATTTATAGAAACTTGAGGAGAGGAGACCTTTATGGCCATTTCGCTTATCATTTCGCTGACCCGTTTCTCCTCCAGGTTCTTCAGAATATGAAATCCCTTTATATAACGGAGGATACTTGCCATCGTGAGGTTCTGATCAACCGCAAGGTTTAAGAAAAGCCCCTCTCGTTTTCTCTCTTCAGGTATAAGGACCAGCCCCTGATTTATACGATCTTTTGCATCCTTCCCATGCAGATCCTGTCCTTCAAGCCATACTTCGCCTTCAGCTTTTTCAAAGATTCCCATTAGACTCTCTAAGAGTTCCGTTCTCCCGGCCCCCATAAGTCCGTAAATGCCCAGTATTTCACCCTCGTGTACGCTGAAGGAGACATCGTTAAGGGTATACCCTCCGCCAAAACGGGGAAGTGTCATATGTGCTACTTTTAAAATTTCTTTTCCTATTTTATGAGCTTGACCGCTGAAAAACTGGTTTGGATCTCTTCCTACCATTTTTTGAATAATGTCGCACATTTCAATACCGGCCATTTCACAGGTTTCAATAAGCTGTGAATCACGCAGTATTGTTATATAATCGCCTATCTCTTTTACTTCTTCTAAACGGTGAGAGATATAGACTATACCTACCCCCTGCTCTTTTAATTCCTGGATTACCTTAAAAAGAACCTTTACCTCTTGAGCGCTGAGAGAAGAGGTCGGTTCATCCATAATGAGGATTTTCGGCTCATCTATCATCGTTTTTGCAATCTCTACAATCTGCTGTTGTCCGAGACGCAAATTTCTCACTACAGTATTCGGTTCAATATTTTGGCCCAACCTCTTTAGAACTTCTTTAGCCTTGGTCCCTTGCGAACTGTGATCAATATAGGCAGAACCGTAGCGTTTCAGCTCTTTATTCATGTAGATATTTTCAGCTACATCGAGGTCGGTAAATAGATTTAACTCCTGATGCACAATACCGATACCCTTTTGGGCCGCATCCCGGGTAGAAGTAAAGGATACCTCAGTCTGTCTATCATTTTCGTCATACATATAAAGTCGACCTGAAGTCGGTTTTTCTATTCCGGCGATGATTTTCATCAGGGTGGATTTACCCGCTCCATTTTCACCGACCAGTACATTTATTTTACCCTTATAAATCTTAAAATCGACATCCTGCAACGCGGTGGTACCGGGAAAAACTTTTACTATATTTTTTGCCTCCATTATGAGGCCCGGTTCATTTTCCTGCATCTCAGTCCTCTTCTCCTGCGGGTTCATCTACTACTTCAATGTGTACTGGTGTAATTACTACATCATCAATTGTTTGGCCTTCTTCCAGTTTAACGGCCCCATAAAACTGAATAGTTTTACCTTCGATTGTATCAAGATCCAGAGGCTCGACGGCCTCCTTTTTCATCCTCTTGTTCAACTCATCCGCCAAACTGGCAAACTGTAGTTGGTTTCCCACATCGGTAAAACTTATAAAAGACACAGAATCTCTAATAGCTGTCTTCCTGATAACAGGTCCTACCTGCATCGGCACATCAGTTTCACCGTCAAAGGGCGGCAAATCCAGCATAAAAAGACCATTTCGCGAACTATCGTCGTATTCCGCCACTTTTGCAGTACCCTTTACTTTAAAAGTTGGCTCAGTCTCCCCGGATTTGTGCTTTAGGCCGTATTGCTCTACCGCAGTCTCTTTGTCCTCCGCCAGGGCTTGTAAAACCATATTTACATCATCCGATTCTTCCTTGAAGACGGGAATAAGTTTTTCATCCCATATGGAATCGACATATGCAACGGGATCAAAGGCTTTACCGCTCTTCGTCCAGGTAGAATATTCATCTCCGCCTTTATTTTTATCTTCTTCACCTATTTTTTTTATTGTACAGCCGACGGATAATAAGGCAATGAGGATAAGAAAAACCAGAGTTCTTTGTATTATCATGCTTTTATGTATCATATGTATTATTTCTCCAGGTCAGGAAAGACATGTAGTGCGGGAAGCCCCCCGTGAACAACGGAGGACCTCCCTTCGGTACAACGCATTGACCGATTATTTGATCTTTGTGAATCCCCTCCACTGGTCCGCATTATCGGGAGTAATGAGGAAACAGTCGTTGAGAATCTTCTCTTCATCCATACCGGTAGATCCGGTTTTAATGTACTTGTCTGCAAGTTCAACAGCCATCTGAGCATTTTTTGCATTCGGCTGCATAACGGTTCCGTCAATTTTACCCTGCATTATTGAATCGAGCACATTGTCGTTACCATCAAAACCCATGACAATAATGTCACCCTTTCCGGCGGCATCAATAGCGGCCTGTGCGCCAAGAGCCATTGTGTCGTTACCGCAAATAATTCCGTCTACATCGGGATTTGCCTGAAGTACAGATTCTATAACAGAGTACGCTTCAGTTTGGCTCCAGTTTGCAGTTTCGCGAGCAACCATTTCCATGTCCGGATATTGATCGATTATGTTGTGAAAACCTTTTGAACGAACACCGGCGTTGGTATCAGATTCTTTGCCGACCAGTTCTACATATTTTCCCTCTTCTCCCATCAGTTCAACAAATCTCTCTCCACCAAGTTTGGCGCCCTGAAAGTTGTTGGAAATAAGCTGGGCCTTCGCAATTCCGGTTGCATTGATTTCACGGTCCATACAAAATACAGGAATTCCCGCCTCGGTAGCTCTTTTCAGGTTGTTAGGTGATGCATCTGCATTGGCAATATCAATAATGATAGCAGCGGCATTTCTTGAAATTGCTGTATCAATAATATCACCTTCCTGCTTTGGATCATCACCATGAACAGCCAACAGGGTTTCATACCCGAGTTCTTCAGCCTTTGCCTTTGCGGCATCCGCTTCAGCGGTAAAGAATGTATTGTCCTTATCCGGGGTAATAATTACCATCAGATTGGACGCCTCTTCTCCACCCTCTTGTTGCCCGCCGGCGAACATAAAAGCGGCCGGTACCATCAGCACGACAAGAACCAAGACGAATAGTTTTTTTGACATAACTCCTCCTTTAGGAATTTTAGTCCACACTCACAATGTGGGCATGGTTGCATGTTAAAGATGCTTTCAACATTTGTTAGAAATTTAAACGCTGAAAGCGATTTCATTGATGAAACAAGTTTACCATACAATGTAAGCTTGTCAAGAAATAATTTTGATAAAAACTGCGTATATGTTCTACTTAACCATTTTTTTGTTCATTTTCTACCATTTTTTGAAAGAAAAGCTCTGAAACCGTTTTATAACAGAGGAGTATGACGGGGGATACAGTTTTCCACCCCTTTTATTCTTTCCGCACTACCGCTTCCAATTCGTCGATCGATTCGTATCCGGATTGTTGCGCAAGATAGTCGTACACCTGTATCGACATGTTTCGGCCCTCCTGCTTGAATTTCTCTACATCACGATGCAATAGTTCCAGGGTTTCATCTGAATATGTCTCCAATTCAGCACGCAAATACACGCTGAACCCCTCTATATCCCGACCGCCCCGCATAATGTTGGGGTACTTATCAAGGATTTCTCTCTGCCATGTTGTAAATGTATCGGCTATTTCAGCTATGAGGGAATTCTCCGAATACGGAGGAATAAGATTGTCCATACGGGCATATTTTATCGTCATAAGATTAATGCCCCTCTCTTCGGCCCTCTCCAGGTCCTGAAGATAACTTCGGCACGTCTCCAGTGACCAAGTAGCAAATTGACCGCGACGGTGAAGTTTCATATCATCCAGATGGGCCCTGCAGGAGGGCTCTTCTCCGGTGGGGACTCTCCTAAACATATCCACCTCTAGGTCGAGGATCTTGTGCACCACGCTGTTTTTCCCTTTGTCCATGGTCATCTCCTACATAAATTGCTTCTACTCAACAAAACCGTAATTGTCTCGAATATCCTCATCTTCAATAAGTTCCTGAATCGCAAAACCTATATCCTGAAGGTAGTTCTTCTTCTGTAAAACTTCCAGTTGTATAGCATCCATCCTCCGCTTAAGTGAGGTATCCCCTTCTGCTTTAATGACTCCGATAAGCTCCTCCGACAAAACCGAAACTATCTGCTCTACCACCGCAGTATCCGAACCGGTTTCAGTCTCATGCTTGATGCCGGAGCTTCCGTAGAGCCTCCGTATGAGGGTAATAAGCTGCCTGCCCAAGTCTCCCAGTTCTTCAAGCCCCTTGAACTGCCATTTGTAAAAGGGGCGATACTTTTTCTTTATTAAAAAGGCAAGTGCCGCCGTCTCCTCCGTACACATAGCCCGGCAATAATAGACTCCTGGCTCATCGTGCCTGCGGTGGGCCCGCCAAAGGTTGTACTGCCCGTACTGGGATATCATCACACAGCGAGAGACGATCTTTTTCAACCACACATCCCGGGGATAGTACGCCAACAGGGCCCGCCGAAAGGCGGAAAATTCACCAAGGTTGTCGAGAAACACCTTACCGTTTGTACTCTGGGCCAGCTGCTCATCCTGCTGAAACAGCCACTGTCGATTATTGTGCGGAGGCCGCCCCATCCCGAAATAGTGTTCATAAAACCTTTTTATAGATATAACTCCGTCCCTCCGAAGGGCGGTATCCCATCGATTAATCCCGTTGAAGCCACAGCATTCACCAGGTAGGGAGTCATATAAGCCCTGAAGCTCTTCACCCCTCTCCTGAAAAAGCCCTTCCGGTATCCAGATGCACACCTTCGGTCCCCAGTCGTGGTCCCGGGAAATCTCATCGTCGTAGCCGTAACACTCCGAACCCGGACCTGCTAAACCGAAGGCCATTTGGTCATAGAGCCCGGGAAACTTCGCCTTAAAAGCCGGGGCAACGGTTTCTTTACAATACTTTTCTGCCAGTACCAGCCCCTTCATAGATGTACTCAATCGCTCCTATTCGGCCCCAATTGAAACCGCAATTCCCATGCTGCGGCCTAGGTCTGCAAAGGGGTCACAGGCTTCTTCTAGTACATTTTCCGCATCCCGCATTTTATACTCCCTGCCGAGCCCCTGATATTTTGCCATGCCGAGGCGATGATACGGCAGCAGCTCCACACGCGGGGCTTTCGCTTCCTCAGCGAGAAACCGGAACATCTCCGTCATTACCTCTTGGGTATCATTTACTCCCGGTATAACCGGAATTCTTACAACTACATTTGTATGGAGTTGGGTCAGTTTTTTTATGTTCTCAAGGATAAGTTCGTTGGGAACGCCGGTGTAGCGGCGGTGCTGCTGCGGGTCTATGTGTTTAAGGTCAATGTAAAAAAGATCAACCAGGGGCAGCAGAGGTTCAAAGCGGCCCCACTTCACGTACCCCGCCGTTTCAACCGCCGTAGGGATCTCTTCTGCTTTCAGAAGTCCCGCAAGCTCGGCGATTTCCTCCGCCTGCAGCATCGGCTCTCCCCCGGAAAAAGTGATGCCTCCCCCGCTTTCATCGAAGAAGGCCTTGTCCTTTAACACCTCTTTGAACAAATCCTCCACCGGCCAACTCTCGCCAATTATTTTTCGCGCATCGTAAAAGCAGGCGTCCACACAGGCCCCGCACAGGGTACAGGTAGCCGGGTCACTTATAAAACCAAAGGGCTCTTTCAACTGAACAGAACCGGTAGGACAGGCCTCAACACACTTTTTGCAGCCGACGCATTGCTTTTGGTAGTACATCACCTGGGGGCGCATCTCCTGAGATTCAGGATTCTGACACCAGATACAATGTAAATTGCATCCCTTCAGAAAAATAACAGTTCGAATCCCCGGACCGTCCTCGGTTGCATAGCGTTCAATTTCGAAAACCTCCATATGCACTGTACTCAGAGGGTCTCCGGCTCAAAGGAATCCAGCGAAGGACCGCCGAGCATCTTATGGTTAATGTCGACATTGCTGCGGAACTGGGCTATACGCTCTGCTGAAGAGGCATTATGTGCAGCCTGTTCCAGGGTTGTTTCTCCAGTAGAGACAACCCCAAACCCGGCAACTACGCAGCAGCCCTTGTACCACCTGAGCATATTCAGCAGGGGATTTTCGGGATCGGTCCTCAGTACACTCAGGTAGTCGATGAGACCAAGACGGGGGTTCAGATAAATTGCCTCCGCATCAATCGGCGTAACCACCGGATGGTCCTGCGGCTTATAGGGTATATCCGTTTCCTCACCGTACAAGACCTTTTCTCCGTACTTTTCCGCCAGTGTTGCCATCCCCTCTGCGGTGGCCATGGGATTCATCGTTATCATACAGGTATTGTGGTTCATATTATTGTAAATTAGTTTGTGTATCTGCAGGTCAAGGGTGTCGTCCTTGTCGGGCTCGATAGAAACCCTGTACAGCGGAAAATCCATTCCCTCGGGCACCGCAGACATAGGACAGTAGAGCATCTCTTTAGCGGTTACCCTCTGGCTCATCGACCCCGTCCCGTAGGCGCTGAGGAGTGTATTGTAATTGTAGTTAAGCCGTTCTGTAAAATCTGCAAGCGCCGAGGGGTCATCCACATCTCTCTTGCTAAGGGAAGCAACATCCAAAATCTCCGGTTTGTGCCGGTAAAAGCTATCAATCCCCACCTCATCAATATGCGAGAGGAGAGAGACTACATCCACCCCCCTTCTGCGTAAATTAAGAATAAGGGTAGAGCTCATTTCGATGGTGGTGAGCCGGTACAAGCCGTCCTCCAGAGACTCTCCACGGGCAAAGGGACCGTGTCCACGGACGAGGGTAAGCCTGTTATCCGCCAGGTACTTTGGAAGCCGCTCTTCCATCTCCGGCGAACCCACCGGCTGCACGTAACTGCCCACTCGCAGGCCGCCGACAACAAAAGCCCCGTAGAAATCTACCGGGTGAAAGAGAAACTCTTCCCTTCCCTTTTCATCGGTACCCAGATATTTGATAAACAGCTGGCGCTCTTTTGTATCAAAGGAGATAGAAGTGGTGTTAATGCTGTGGCCGTGCACTACCGCGTTGCTTCCCGGCAGCGAAAGAATTTTTCGATGATTATTTGACTCGGTGGACCCGCGGGTGTCCCCCCAGCTTACTTCTGAAAACCGGATGGGAACTATATCGCTTGGAACTAATGCACCAATCTGCGAACCGCTTGAGGTAATATAAAAATAATCATCATCTTCTGGGTCGCGCATTGAGAGGTTTCCGCTGTGGGTGTTATTGGCATTCACACTCCCAAGGGCAGCACCGATAAGACGCATCTTATTGTATACATATTCCATTGTATCGGAACTCATCTTATTAACTCCTTTTTTCAGTAAGAAACGAGATAAAATCGCCGAGCTTCAGCTTGTGGAGCACCTCTTCTGTTGGAACCCCCTCGGCATCCCAGCCCATTGCATCGTAGTATTCCCCATGCATTCGTCGGAATGCTTCTTCATCACACACCCTTTCTCCTCCATCCACAGTTATAGGATCGGTGAAAAAGCGACGGGGCAGCCAATCGTCCTGGGGCCCTTTCCCGCAGCGCACATTGAAGAGTCGCTCAAGGGTAAAAACTCTATGGCCAAGCCTTTGAAGCTCCCCGGCATTCAGATTGAGACCGGTGATGGCGTTTAGAAGCTTCGCGTAGTCGTCAAGACCGATGGAAAAGGAAGTATATACGCAAGAACCGATTACATCGTAAATAGTATTACGAAGTGATGCATTTTTTAAAATGAGCGGGGTCCCCTCGGTTCGGTCTGCCGGCCATTCACCATATCCGCCGGCATAGGCCTGGGCAGCCATATACCCGCCTTCAAGGTGACAGCCCCCGCGATTGCTCATCTCGTAACTCAGGCCCTGACTAAAGGAACCCCTCGGGTCGTACGCGGGAAGCTCCTGTTGTTTTACCGTCATTGAAAACTCGGGATGACCGTATCTGCTGCAGAAGCGATAGCTGCCCTCTCCAAGGTAAAAACCGATTCCCCTGCGATTACCGATCATATCAACAAGGGGCAGCAGCACTTCGCTGTTACCAAACACCGGCTCCCCGACCTCGTTTACAAAGGGCCGGACCTCCTCCATAAAGCTCCGTTCCTGCTCACTGAGATTTTGCTTATCCCTGCAGTACGTATACAGTTCAAAAAAGGAGGCAATGGTAGAGCCCAGACTGACGGTATCCATGCCGAAACGGTTAGCCGCGTAGTTTGCCTTGGTTATCAAGGGTAAATCATAGATAGATAAATTAGCCCCCATCAAGGTAACCGTCTCAAACTCTGGGCCCTCCCCGGAATCGACATACTCGCCCTTTTCATCTAACACGGTGGTTTCCCGTTTACAAGCAACGGGACAGTTAAAACAGGTCCCCTTCTTCACCTCTACCGTAGGCGTACCGGGGGCAGCAATATCTTTATGATTCCGCAGGGCCTCTCCATTGACCTTTGCGATATTGTCTTTGTCGTGGGCGTTGTTCTGCATATTGTTGTGGGACAGCTGGCCGTGATTATTGACCATTCCAAGAAGACCCAGGGAGCCGAGGGAGGAGAGAATTCCATAATGGCTCTCTTTGCGCGTGAGTTTGCCGACATCCAACATCATCTTGGCCTTGAAGGTAGCGCTTTCCCTGTTTTTTATATCAAGCATCTCCGGATCGGCGGTCTCTATCTTTATCGACGGATCGGGTACTACCGCTACTGCATGCAGGTTCTTCGAACCCCACACAGCCCCTCCGCCGCTTCTCCCTAGTGCGCGTCCGCGTTCGCTTATAACTCCCGCAAAGCGTACCATCTGTTTGCCTGCTTCTCCAATGGAAAGGACTCTGCTGCCCTTCGGCAGTTCTTGTAACAGCAGCTCAGAGGTCTTCTCTGTAGATAACCCTGCCAGGGGGGCGGCATCATGAAAGGTAACTCCATCCTTATCCAAAACTAGGTAGGTGGGTGTTTCAGCCCTCCCAACTATTCTGAGCACATCAACCCCCGCATGCTTCAGTTGAACCCCCCAGAAGCCTCCGGAATCGCTGCTGCCCAGTCCTTCAGAGAGGGGAGACTTAAAGTTCATATGAAAACGTCCCGAAGCAGGCATTCGTGTACCCGTTGCAGGAGAAGTAGCAATAATAACCACATTATCCGGTGAGAGCCCTTCCACTTCCATAAAGGGATCCTTATAGTCACCTTGTGTGTGTAATTCCTCGAAATGACGAAAAAGCAATGCGGCCCCAATACCCCGTCCCCCGAAAAACCGAAGGGCAAGATCAGGTTCCATATCAATATAACGAAACTGTTTCTTTCCGAGATCGATCTCCAGTATTCTGCCCATGTATCCCTTCGGCAGCTCTTTTTGGCTATCCACAAAGCACCCCCTTTACTAATAATTGCATTATTTGTTCCTTCCGACCTCATTTAAAGGCCCGATGAGTTTACGACACGTCTCTCCTATCTTCAGTTTTGTCGGTATAACAATCCGCTTCTCCTCTTCATTGTCCGAATCATTGTTGAACTTTTTCATGAGAACATCGAAGGCATTATCACACAGCGCCTGGATATCCTGCCGCATTGTGGTCAACTTCGTGTTATAGAGGCTGTAGAAGGGTATATCGTCGAAGCCGATAAGAGAAATGTCTTCGGGAATAGAAATATTCAAGCTGTTTGCCTTACTCATAACACCGAAGGCCATCTGGTCATTGGCGCTGAAGATGGCCGTCGGCCATTGGGAGAGGGTAAGAAAATACTCAATGGCGGCAACACCGGATTCAAACTGTAGATCTCCCTGAAACACCATCTCGGATCTGAAGGGAATGTGGTGTTTTTCAAGGGCATCACGGTATCCGGCCAGGCGGTCATCCGCGGAGGGCCAGTTTTTCGGCCCGCCAATAAACCCGATATTGCGGTGGTTTAACTGCAGCAGATATTCGGTGGCCTGTTTCCCCCCTGAATAATTATCGCTGCTTACCTCTGATATCTTCCCCTCTTGAGAATGCCGGTCAATGAGTACTGTTTTTGTAAACTTTTGCGCCCGTTCGATTGTGGGAATTGAAATACCCTCGGCGAAAATGACTCCCCCGATCTTGTTATCAAGCAGGTAATCTAAATAAATCTTCTCTTTTTCCGGATTATTCTCGGTGTCGCAAATTGTGAGGGGGATCCCCTGCTCCATCGCCAGATGACTAATTTTTCGGACGATCAGAGCAAAAAAGG